>Ga0209181_10005904_pt1 | contig 17461 bp, 14 predicted proteins | sample MAT05_FD_187208 | JGI IMG/M metagenome (GOLD analysis project Ga0209181, IMG submission 187208) | Freshwater microbial communities from Lake Fryxell liftoff mats and glacier meltwater in Antarctica - MAT-05 (SPAdes) (version 2) | ecosystem: Environmental > Aquatic > Freshwater > Ice > Liftoff...
GTGCTCCCGCCAATAGCGAGCGCAATTTGTATGTTCAAGGCGTACAATTAAATGAAAAAGCCAGCATAAAAAACTGGGTCAATCATTTCGATTTACAAAAAGGGGGAACGCTTAAATTTTTGATGGGGCCGGTTGCAAATAAACAAAGAGGAATTAAAAGGGAGGATGCACCATTTTCTATGAGTGATGATGGTCCTCTTTGATCTGCGGCAGATCAGTTGGAAGTTTGGAAGTGAAATCAGGCGTTTGCGATAACGAAAGAAGACTAAAATGTTGCGATTGCTAATGACTGTTTTTAAATGCTTGATATAACATTGCTATTAAACTAAAACAATAAAATAGTTACTATATGAAATTTAAATTTTTATTAGTTTTTGCGTTGTTGGTGGCAACCGTTGTTGCATGGGTTTCTTGCCTGCAGGCCAATGGTAGCAGTGGTATGCCGGATAACGTGAGTTACAATTTTCACATCCGCCCAATTTTATCGGACAAGTGTTTTAAATGCCATGGTCCGGATATAAATAAATTAGAGGCCGGTTTGCGGCTCGATATTCCTGACTCAGCTTTTGCACCATTGAGAGAAACAAAAGGAGCATTTGCATTGATTCCTTTTAAGCCGGAAGAATCAGAGTTATTTAAGCGCATCAGTTCTACCGACACCAGCTACCAAATGCCTACGCCTGATTCGCATTTAGGGGTATTGTCTGCTCATGAAATTGCATTGTTTAAAAAATGGATTAAGCAGGGTGCAAAATATGAACCACACTGGGCGTTTGTAAAACCTGTAAAGTCGCCGTTGCCCGAAATAAAAAACAAGGATCTTGCACGTAATGAAATTGATTATTTTATACTGGCAAAACAGCAACAGCAAGGGCTTTCTTTCAATGAAGAATCTGATAAGGAACGTTTATTAAAAAGAGTGTCGCTGGATATTACCGGCATGCCTCCCTCTGAAAAACTGATGGAAAAGTTCAATGCCAATCCTAACGGAAATGCTTATGAAGCTGCAATAGACGAACTACTGGCTTTGCCTTCATATGGTGAGAAGATGGCAGTACATTGGTTGGATGTAGCCCGTTATTCCGATAGCTATGGTTACCAGGATGACAATGTAAGAACACAATGGGCATGGCGTGATTGGGTGATTCATGCGTTCAACAAAAATATTCCCTACAATACATTTGTTAGCTGGCAACTTGCGGGCGACATGTTACCCAATCCAACAAAGGAACAGATTTTAGCGACTGCATTTTTTCGCAATCATAAATATACTGAGGAAGGCGGCGTAATCCCGGAAGAATACCGCATTGGTTATATCCTGGATAAAACAAAAACCTATACCAAGGGCATACTTGCCATGACTGCCGAATGTGCGCAATGCCACGATCATAAATATGATCCCATTTCGCAGAAAGACTATTACCGGATGTTTGCTTTTTTTAACAACACCAAAGAAATTGGCTACGAAGGTGATGTAAGCCAATCGAAACCTGCAAAAAATCCGATACTTACCATCAGCAATCTGGAAGCAAAAAGCATGTTGTCGTTTATCAATAAAAAAGACACCGGCAATATGATGATTTCAGTAATGGGTGAGAATGATACGTTGCGCAAAACGTTTGTCCTCAATCGTGGGGAGTATGATCAACCGGGAGCAGAAGTGTTTCCTGCCGCATTAAAATCTGTAATGGCATTTGATACTGCCATCTATTCTAAAAACAGGTTGGGACTTGCTGCATGGACGGTTAACAAAAATAATCCGTTGACAGCCCGTGTATTTGTGAACCAAATCTGGCAGGAAATTTTTGGTAGAGGATTGGTAAAAACCTCCGGTGATTTTGGCATGCAGGGAGAACTGCCTACACACCCGGAACTGCTCGACTGGATGTCGGTAGATTTTATGGAACATGGATGGGATATGAAACGGCTGGTAAAGCAAATCGTCTTGTCTGCAACCTACCGCCAGTCGTCCAAAGTAAAAGAAGAAAATTATAAAAAAGATCCCGAGAATGTTTACCTGACCCGTGCGCCTCGACAGAAAGTAAAAGCAGAATTTGTGAGGGATATTATTTTATCTACCAGCGGGTTATTGGTAAACACCATTGGTGGCCCGAGTGTAAAACCATACCAGCCAAAAGGCCTTTGGGAAATGGCAAGTTCAGGCAGGGGAGAACTGGCCACCTACAGACAGGATAAAGGAGATGACTTATACAGAAGAGGCATGTACACGTTTATAAAGTTGACCGTTCCCCCACCCAGTATGATTTTATTTGATGCCAGCAACCGTGACCAATGCGAAGTAAAACGTACACAAACCAATACGCCATTGCAGGCATTGATGATGATGAACGATCCCACAATATTGGAAGCGTCCCGTGTATTGGCGCAAAAGCTAATGGTTGAAAATGTTTCTGCTGATGAAAGAATAACACGGGCATTTCGGCGGATCATCTGTAGGGTGCCGGGTACAAAGGAAAGCGGTATTTTGAAATCGTATTACGAAGACCAGTTAGAACAATTTAAACAGAAAAAACTCGATGCCGGTTCAACATTGAATGCAGGAGAATTTACTGCTAATAAAAAACTGGATGCCAATTCAACTGCTGCGTTGATGAAAGTAATTAACATGATTTATAACATGGAAGAGGCCATTTTAAAAACCTGATTATGCAAAAAGAAATCCTTGAACAAAGCCTTCGTTTAAACAGGAGGCGCTTTCTTTCGAAACTAAGTTTGGGTGTAGGAAGTGTAGCCTTGGGATCGCTGCTGATACCCGACCTTTTTGGTGGAAAATCTGATGAAGAAATGCTACTGGCCGGACTGCCACAATTTGCGCCGAAGGCCAAAAGAATCATCTATCTTTTTCAGAATGGGGCACCTTCTCAGTTAGATCTGTTTGACTACAAACCGAAGTTAAATGAAATGTTTGGTCAGGACTTGCCGGAGTCTATCCGCATGGGCCAGCGCCTCACCGGTATGACGGCCGATCAGAAAAAATTTCCTTTGGCAGGTTCTGTTTTTAAGTTTGATCAATATGGTCAATCCAGGGCCTGGGTAAGTGAATTAATGCCCTACACAGCTAAGGTGGTAGATGATTTATGCTTCATAAAAAGTATGCATACGGAGGCCATTAATCATGATCCGGCGCTTACCTTTTTTCAGACTGGTGCACAGGTAGGTAACCGTCCCAGCATGGGTTCATGGCTGAGTTATGGATTGGGAAGTGAGAATAAAAATCTGCCGGCATTTTGTGTGTTGCTATCAAAAGGAAAAGGCAATGGACAAGGGGTTTATTCAAAATTATGGAGCAATGGCTTTTTGGATTCTATCCACCAGGGGGTGCAATTTAGCAGTGGTGATAATCCGGTGCTTTACCTTAATAATCCGGAAAGCATTAATAAAGCTGATCGCCGTAAAATGTTGGATAAGCTCGAAGAATTGAATGCGGAAGCATTTACAGTATCGGGCGATCCAGAGATCAATGCCAAAGTGCAGCAGTACGAAATGGCTTATCGCATGCAAACTGCCGTGCCTGAAATTACCGATCTTAGCAAAGAGCCGGAAGATATTATAAAACTCTATGGACCAGATTGCCTCGTTGCCGGAACCTATGCGGCCAACTGTTTACTGGCCCGGAAATTATCGGAGAATGGTGTTCGCTTTGTACAGCTATATCACCAGGGCTGGGATGCTCATGGTGGGTTACCCAATCAAATTAAAGGACAGGCTATGGATACCGACCAGGCATCTGCTGCATTGATTACCGATTTAAAGCAAAGAGGTTTATTGGATGAGACGCTTGTTATCTGGGGCGGAGAATTTGGCCGTACCAACTACTGCCAGGGAACGCTCACCAAAGATGATTATGGAAGAGACCATCATCCAAGGTGCTTCACCATCTGGATGGCAGGCGGTGGAGTAAAGCCCGGTGTATATGGCGAAACGGATGAGTTTGGTTACAACATAGTCCAAAATCCGGTGCATGTTAATGACTTTCATGCAACGGTTTTGCACCTGATGGGAATGGACCACGAGAAACTAACTTTTAAACATTTGGGTAGAAGATACCGGCTTACGGATGTGGCGGGAAGTGTGGTGAAAGGGATTATAACGTAGGGACTGGTTCACTAAAACGAACCAACGGTCCAAATTGAATTTGTGCTGTTATGCTGTTGAGCTTCGGTTGTGTCAACAACCAACTCTCAAAAGTTAAATAAGTGCAGCTATCCCGGTGAGCCGTTGTTGTGTCTCCGACCAACAACCGAAGCCCACCATAAAAAAAGATAGTATCGAATGTAGTTGTCATTAATAGTTGAAGGTAAATAAGTGCAGCTATCCCGGTGAGCCGTTGTTGTGTCTCCGACCAACAACCGAAGCCCACCACAAAAAAAGATAGTATCGAATGTAGTTGTCACAAATGGTCGAAAGTAAAAAAGTGCAGCTATCCCGGTGAGCCGAAACCCACCATAAAAGGAAAGTAGCGAAATAAGTTGTCACAAATGTTCGAAAGTAAAAAAGTGTAGCTATCCCGGCGAGCCATTGTTGTGTCTTCGACCAACAATCGAAGCCCACCATAAAAAAAGATAGTGTCGAATGTAGTTGTCACAAATGGTCGAAAGTAAAAAAGTGCAGCTATCCCGGTGAGCCGTTGTTGTGTCTCCGACCAACAACCGAAGCCCACCACAAAAAAAGATAGTAGCGAAAGTAGTTGTCACCAATTATCGAAGGTAAATAATTACAGCTATCCCGGTGAGCCGAAAACCACCATAAAAGGAAAGTAGCGAAATAAGTTGTCACAAATGGTCGAAAGTAAATAAGTGCAGCTATCCCGGTGAGCCGAAGCCCAGCATAAAAGGAAAGTAGCGAAATAAGTTGTCACAAATGTTCAAAAGTAAATAAGTGCAGCTATCCCGGCGAGCCGTTGTTGTGTCTCCGACCAACAACCGAAGCCCACCATAAAAAAAGATAGTATCGAATGTAGTTGTCACAAACGGTCGAAAGTAAATAAGTACAGCTATCCCGGTGAGCCGAAACCCACCATAAAACGATAGTAGCGAATTAAGTTGTCACTAGTGACAGAAAGTGAATAAGTGTAGCTTTCCCGGCGAGCCGTTGTTGTGTCTCCGACCAACAACCGAAGCCCACCACAAAAAAAGATAGTAGCGAAAGTAGTTGTCACCAATTATCGAAGGTAAATAATTACAGCTATCCCGGTGAGCCGAAGCCCACCACAAAAAAAGATAGTATCGAATGTAGTTGTCACAAATGGTCGAAAGTAAAAAAGTGCAGCTATCCCGGTGAGCCGTTGTTGTGTCTCCGACCAACAACCGAAGCCCACCATAAAAAGATCAGTTCTATTTAATCGTTGAGAATTATTTTTAAACTTATAAATCTTAAACATGGAAAAATATCCAATTTATTGGCCACAATTTTTTACAGCTACTATTTTAGAATGGAAGCCCTTGTTAAGTCAGAATAAATACAAAATCGTGATCATTGATAGTTTGCGATATCTTACTGTCAATAAGAAAATTACACTTTATGCTTTCGTGATTATGAGCAATCATCTTCACCTAATTTGGCAGGCATTGCCAGGATCAAATCCTGAATCAGTTCAAGCGGGCTTTTTGAAATTTACTGCAAGGCAAATGAGGTTGGATTTGATAACACATCACCCTTTAGTTTTGGAAAAGTTTAAGGTAGATACAAAAGATAGGGAGTGCCAGTTTTGGGAAAGAAATTCGCTTGGTATTGATTTGTATTCAAATGATGTATTTATGCAGAAGCTGGAATATGTACATTGGAATTCTGTAAAAGCTGGGTTGTGTAATTTTCCGGAAGAATACTATTATTCTTCTGCAAAGTTTTATCATACGGGCACTGATCATTTCGGAATATTGACGCATTGTTAGGTGGGTAGCTTCGGTTGTTGGTCAGAGACGCAACAACGGCTTTCAAGATAGGAGATTTCGAAAGGATTGTTAAATGGGTATTGATGTTCCGATAGACATCGGAATTTGGAATACTAACGCTTTGTTAGGTGGGTAGCTTCGGTTGTTGGTCAGAGACGCAACAACGGCTTTCAAGATAGGTGATTGCGAAAGGATTGTTATATGAGCATTGATGTTCCGTTATACATCGGAAGTTGGAATACTAACGCTTTGTTAAGAGGGTAGCTTCGGTTGTTGGTCAGAGACACAACAACGGCTTTCAAGATAGGTGATTGCGAAAGGATTGTTAAATAGGTATTGATGTTCCGATAGACATTGGAATTTGGAATACTAACGCTTTGTTAAGAGGGTAGCTTCGGTTGTTGGTCAGAGACGCAACAACGGCTTTTAAAATATTAACAGGTATTAATTTCAATAGGGTACAAAATAATTAAGTCTGGAAAATTAAAGGCTCATTCAAGTAAAAAATTCAAATACATGCATCGAAGAAATTTTATCAAAAACTCCGCCCTTTTATCAGCGGGTGTTTTATCTCAGCAAGGCTTTCTTTTTAAAGAAGATCCGTTACTCGGACAAGGTAACAAACGTTACCGCCTCAACACAAAATGGAGCAAAGCGGATGTAGCCCGCAATCCGGTCAATGATTGTCATGAGATGGTACAAGATAGCATGGGTAGAATGATATTGCTTACCAACGAGACAAAAAACAATGTGCTGATTTATGATAAAAGCGGAAAGCTATTGAGCAGTTGGGGCAGCGAATATCCAGGCGCACATGGCCTGACCTTGTTCAATGAAAATGGAACGGATGTTTTATTTATCTGTGATAACAATCGGCACCAGGTTATAAAAACCACCTTGGAAGGCAGGGTATTGCTGGTGTTGGATTATCCAAAGGAAACCGGACAGTATTCAAAAGCGGATGAATATGTTCCAACCGAGACGGCCATCGCACTCAATGGGGATATTTATGTAGCCGATGGCTATGGTAAAGACTTTGTCATTCGCTACGATTCAACCGGCCGTTACATCAGCCATTTTGGTGGACGGGGAACGGAAGCAAAGCACTTGTTAAATGCCCACGGTATTTGTGTTGACCAACGAAATCCTCAGCAGCCTTGCCTTATTGTAACATCCCGTCAGCAAAATGCTTTTAAAAGATATACGCTTGATGGTGTTTATATGGATACCATTCCTTTACCAGGTGCCTGGGTTTGTCGGCCAGTTATAAAAGGAGATTATTTGTATGCAGCCGTTTTGCAAACCAATACGCAACAGGGAAAACAGTCTGGTTTTGTAACGATATTGGATAAGGATTTAAAGGTGGTTTCTAACCTCGGTGGCTCCGAACCGCAATACACAGATCATAAACTGGAGGAGATGTACCAGACCGTAAAATATTTTCAATATCCACATGATGTATGTGTGGATGATGAAGAGAATTTATACATCGCTCAGTGGAATTCAGGCAAAGTATATCCTTATAAATTATCTCCTGTTATTTAATGAAGCAACTTATAATCTTAATTCCAATATACCTGATGGTAGCTATTTGCAAAGCGCAAACGCCGGTACAACTTGCACCACCTTTAATAAAATACCAATCTGTATTTTTTAAAAAGTCGGCTACTGTTGAATTGAAATTTGCACAGCAGGGAACACAAATATATTATACGCTCAACAATCGAACTCCCACTGTAAAAGACAAGCTGTATCGAAAGCCCATTCAAATTAAAAAATCATTTACCACTTTAAAAGCAATGGTTGCTGGCGAACAGTTTAGCACATCGGAGATAGTAACGGCTACATTTATAAAAGATGGAATCAATGTTCAGTCGGTACAGCAAACGCCTGCCAATGAAAGGTTCCCGGGTAATGGCCCGAATACTCTAATAGACAATGAAGGTGGATTGCCAGCAATCGGTTCCAAAACATGGTTAGGCTATCAGCAGGATTCCGTGGAGATAAACATGGTAATGGAAGGAAAGCAAAAACTCACATCGGTATTAATCAACTGTTTGCAGGATCATGGCAGTTGGATATTTTTACCGGTGCAGATACGGGTGTATCAGTTCGATGAACGTACGCAATCGTTTCAGTTAGCTGGCGAACGAATGGATCCTATAAACGGAAATATTCCTGGGGCATCCTGTGTGCCTGTACAGGTATTGCTTTCGAAAAAAACAATAACCAATAAAATTAAAATTGTACTAAACAAGATAAAATCTTTACCGGAATGGCATCCAGGTAAAGGCCAGCAGGGATGGCAATTTATTGATGAAATAAAATTGTATTAAAATATGGTTCGTGTGAAAAATATATTATCCAATACCAGTTTTGCATTGAATTGCATGTTGGTCTTTCTATTGATTTTTGAAAGTAGTTTATCCTTGCCGGCATGGGTACAAACCATCGGGCGCATGCATCCGCTATTGTTACATTTCCCCATCGTTTTGATGGTGTTATCTATAGGCTGGGAATTATTTACCGGGTTTAGGAAATCACGTTCATCCGAACAGGAAGCTATTGGCGATGGCTTATTGTTGATAACTTCCTTTACATCTGTCACCAGTGCATTAATGGGGTTGCTGCTGTCTAAAGAAGGCGGTTACACGCAAGAAGTAGTAGTCTGGCATAAATGGGGTGGGGTACTGATTGCAGTGTTGTCATACGCATGGTATGCGTTTCGGTATCAAATCCGGCAGATGAAAATGGTATTGTCGTTTTTAGCCATTGGTGGAATACTCATCGTTTTCATTACCGGTCATTTAGGTGGTGAAATTACCCATGGTGATAATTTTTTGCTGGCACCGGTTACAAAAGATGAGCAGGCACCCAAAGTATTGTTTGAAGACGCTGTCATTTACGCCAATATGATTCAGCCAATTTTAAAAGCAAAGTGTGTTGTTTGTCACAATAATAAAAAGGCAAAGGGCGAGCTGCTGATGGAAACATTTGATCAGTTGCTAAAAGGTGGTAAAAGCGGTGTGCTGTGGGATCTTTCAAAAGCAGACCTTGGTTTACTACTTGGCCGGGTACATCTTCCAATGGATAACAAAAAGCACATGCCTCCGTCCGGTAAGCCACAATTGACGGTGGAGGAAATCAGTATTCTGTATCATTGGATAAGAAGCGGTTCAAGCCCGACTGCAAAAGTTGCCGAATTGCCTGAAACAGATACGCTGCGAAATTTAGCTACTGCTGTTTTTAATACTATTGAAACCGATGAATATAGTTTTAAACAGGCAGATGAAAAAAAGGTGAATGCATTGCGCAATAATTATCGGCTGGTTAATCCGCTGGCAATTGGATCCCCAGCATTGGGAGTGGAGTTTTTTGGTGCCGCTCAGTTTAAGTCGGAGCAATTAAAAGAATTGCTGGATGTTAAAGAACAAATTGTTTCAATCAATCTTAATAAGATGCCGGTAACAGACGAGGACCTGGCCATCATTGGTCAATTTGTTCAGCTTCGAAAACTTAATCTGTCTTTTACAAATATTAAAGGAACTGGTTTAGCCGCTCTAAAAAAACTGGTGGAATTAAAGCAATTATCCTTATCGGGTACCGGGGTGAATGCAGCAAGTCTTGCGGTGTTGTCATCTTTGCCAAAACTAACTCAATTGTATATCTGGACAACTCCGGCGCAAGGGGAGAACCTGGCAGCAATACAAAAGCAGTTGAAGCGTACCCGTTTAGAAACCGGTTATAATGGTGATACTATTACCATCAAACTAAACCAGCCAATGGTTGAAAATGAAGAACAAATATTGCTACAGCCGACTAACTTAAAATTGAAACATTTTGTAAAAGGTGTAACCATACACTATACCCTGGATGGAACCGAACCCGATAGTATTTCATCACCAATCTACAAAGGCAATTTAATGTTGGATAAAAATGTAACGATCAAAGCGAAAGCATATAAAACCGGTTGGGCTAGCAGCGATGTTGCGGAAAGAACCTTTTTTAAAGCGGGTTATAAAATTGATTCCATCCATTTGTTGCAACCCTCACCAGAAGTTTTTTATAAAACGTTGAGTCCTTTAATATTGACTGATACGCAAAAAGGCGATCTGAATTTTAGAAGCGGTAAATGGATGGGCTACAAGGGAATCTCAATGCAGGCCTTGCTTTATTTTGATACTGCTCAAAGTATCTCCTCTGTTAATGTGAGTAATTTAATTGATATCGGAAGTTATATAATGCCTCCACAACAGATTGAGGTTTGGGCAGGCGCAGATCCCGGACATCTTCGCCTCATCAAAAAAATTAATCCGGTACAGCCGGAAAAGGCAACAATGTCTTATATGAAAGGGTTTGAACTAAGCTTTACACCAGTAAAGGAAAAGTATTTAAAAGTGGTGGTGGTTCCGGTTGGTAAATTACCAGCCTGGCATCCGGGCAAAGGCGATAAAGGATGGGCATTTGTAGATGAGATATTTTTGAATTAGGCATGGAGAGTATAGAATGAAATTTTAATGGGTTTCGGGTAGATTAAACAACCGCCGCCGCGTATAAGCATATTGCGGTGAAAGTACAGTCAAATAATCGCCGCATCTTCACTGCGATTATTTCAATTCAAATTTTAAAGCTTCTCCGGTAATTCCTTTTTGTATTCACCGCATTTGCTATTCAAAGAATACAGATAGTGATAAAGAAGGCGAAACCTGTTTGAAAAAATCATTGAAAAAAAGTCCGGGCAGCACCTGTAGATTTCTGTAATTGAACCCAGGTAACCCCAGCCTGAAGCTGTTTTTTTCAAGATAGGTTCCATTCCTGTTTACGAGATAACCAATTGAAAACTGTTCATTGTATTTTATTGGATCTTCTTCTCCGGCATTTACTTGTTTGTAAATGTTCTTTAACTGAAATGTTGCAAATGTGTTCACAAGTATTTTTTTACCTGCACTCGGGTTATTGTTAAAGAAGAAATAGTTGTCGGCATACAGTAAAAAGTGACGTTCCTTATTATTGTTGCGGGTATAGTAATACTCCATGCCCGCAGCCAGTGAAGGAGTGAAAATATTTTGCATGTTTTGAATTCCGAAGCTAATGTAGGGTAGCAGGTATTTCATTTTACTACCCAATAATGAATTGCTTAGCCTTGTATTTTTCGAAGAATCCAATACATTATAGGTGGCTTTTAAACGGGTTCCCCAATTATCTTTTTTGCCTGCCTGTCTATATTCCATCCATTCCAGGTTTATTTTGCCAACGTACGCATTCAGATTCAGTTGCAGACATTCCGCCAACCCCGAAAGATTGTTAAGTAGCATGGTAACCCGGTAAGGTTTACTCAGATAATAGGGTGTTTTACTCCATCGTACGGGTTTGTCCGATTTGTAATAGCCAATGATATGGATGGTATCCTGCTCTATCTTCAGTTGAAACAGCTCATTTTTTTGGAATACATAGCTTTGTCCTACTGGAGCGAAATCCTGGATTCTCATTTTCATACCCGCAGTTTTGTCACAAACAAAATCAATGCGCCTGCTGTTTTGTTCTGTTTTGAATGAATCAGGCAACAGTTGCAATTTCTCATAAACTTGCCTTATGATTGAATCTATATTGTACAGGTATTGTAGCCCCTGCTGGTCGGCTACTTCGATTTTTATTTTATTACCGGCTGATAAATTAATTACAAATGTGTGATGCAGCCATGATGGATTTGTGATATCAAAAATCAGGTTAGTTTTGTTGTATTTTGTTACTGGTGCTTCAGATAACTGTGCGTATAGGTTTACTGATATGCCCGCAGTTAGCATACAGAATAAGATTTTTTTTAGCATGGTTAGTTGCTGTTTTATTTTTGAAGTGGAATAGAGAAAATGTTTTTTTTACGGGTTACAGGCAAATAGTTATTATCGGCTTCCTGAATTTCCGGGTTTATATTGTTAGTTGTGAAAAGCCAGTTTACATTGGGTTCTTTTATTGTTTCGGTTGGCTTAATAGCATTGGCGTTGTATATTTCATTGATGTGTAACACCTTCAATATCGGCTTTTTGGGAGATGCCACTGTTTCAATTGAATTAACGTTCCTGATTATTGCCACTGGCGGTTCTGCTAAATTGGTTTTGATGACTTCCTCGGTTGGTTTTGCAATGGATGATATCGCTTCGTAATTTTTGTATGATACACCGATGTGTTGATTTTCCTGCACTGGTATGCTTATCTTCTTTTTGCTGTTGTTTAAAATTAGTTTGCTCTGTCCGGGTTTTATAGAATGAGCAAAGGAGTCGGCAGCTAAATTGGATGGTAGCACCTGTGGAGTTTTTTCTATTGGTAGATATTGAATTGAAAAATGCGCCGGTGGTTTATTTTCCCGTGGGTACTGTATTATAAACCCTGCAAGAATAATCAGTAACATGGCTGCGGCAGCTAAATAAAAACGGATGGCCTTTCTTTTATTTTTTGGATGGAGTTTGTCTTCAATCCTGTCCCAAACAAGCTGATAATTTCGTGTATTCATTGCATCCACTTCGTTGAATGCGTCCATTTTTTCCCGCAGTAGATTATCGGATGTCTCTTTTTTCATAATCATTTTCATTGTGAGATATCAATTGCTGTAGCATTTTTTTGGCTTTGCTCAACTGCGATTTAGAAGTGCCTTCCGTTATATTCAGTGTTGCTGAAATTTCTTTATGGCTATAACCTTCTATTGCAAAAAGGTTGAAAACAGTACGATAGCCGATGGGCAATTGAGTAATGAGTTTATAAATTTCATCAGCGGAAAGTTTTTCCAAAGCGGTTTCATCGTTGCTTTGTTCTTCATTAACCAGGTCAACAGAAAGTAGGAATGTTTCTTTCTTTCTCAAATGCATCAGGCATTCGTTCACCATTATTTTTTTGATCCAGGCCCATACCGCTGCTTCAGAAGAATAATTGAACTGATTGGCTCCCTTAAAAATCTTTAGATAGCCATTGAACATCATTTCTTCTGCATCTTCATCCGACTTTAGGTATCGCCGGCATAGTAAAAAAGTATTGGATGCAAAAGTATCAAACAGACATTTCTGTGCTGAAACACGATTGTTTTTACATTCTTTTAAAAGCTCTTTTAATTCCATATAATTGTCTGCTTTAACCAAATGCAATTTTAAGCCGACAGGTTGCCCGGAGCTTTATCCTTTTGTAAAAATAGTTTTAGCTGTCCGTTTAAAAACATCGGCTATTAAAAGACCTTTTGTACATTTACCCAAATCTTACTACATGGATGTACAAATGGAGGCTTCCTGGAAAGAACTTTTAAAGCATGAATTTACCAAACCGTATTTTTTAGAAATTGTCACTTTTTTAAAAATGGAACGGGCTGCAGGTAAAACCATTTATCCACCCGGCCCATTAATTTTCAACGCATTCAATCAAACTCCTTTTGATAAAGTGAAAGTAGTAATCATTGGACAGGATCCGTATCACAATCCCGGTCAGGCGCATGGGTTAAGTTTTTCTGTTCCTGCCGGTGTAAAGCCCCCACCATCGCTGGCAAATATCTATAAAGAGATTCGGACAGACATGGGAATTGAAATGCCGGTTGAGTATGGCAACCTGACCCGTTGGGCAGAACAGGGCGTATTGTTGTTAAATGCGATGTTAACAGTAAGGGCTAACGAACCGGCGAGTCATGCTAAAATTGGCTGGATGAATTTTACCGATGCAGTCATTGAAAAAATATCGGATCAAAAAAACGGAGTCGTGTTTTTATTATGGGGTAAATTTGCGCAGGAAAAGCAGGTGCTGATTGATGCAACAAAACATTTTTTATTGAAGGCAGCCCATCCTTCGCCCTTTAGCGTTGACAAAGGTTTTTATGGATGCAGGCATTTTTCTAAGACCAATGAATTATTGATCCAACAAGGGCTAACGCCTATCAATTGGAAACTTTTAACCCCTTAAACAGCCAATACCATTTAGTTATGCAGGATGCAATTTTACCCGAAAGCAAACCAAAGAAATCTGAACCAGGTTTTCTAATAAACCTTTTCGGCAAAATATGGGCAGTATGGGCCCTTGTAAGTTTTGTGATCACTTTTTTAATCATTTTTATTCCATCTATGATTTCGTACCTGATTCCCGGAAAGCGGGGGCAGGATTATTTTATAGGCGTGTCAAGAATCTGGATGGGCAGTTGGCTCTATATGATCGGGTGTCCGCTGAGGGTAAAGGGAAAAGAGAATTTCAAAAAAGGGGAGGCTTACGTAATTGTTTACAACCACAATGCGTTGCTTGATGTGCCGTTATCGGCACCCTTTGTGCCGGGTGGTAATAAGACGATTGCCAAGTCATCTTTTGCAAAAGTACCCATTTTTGGGTGGTTCTATAAAAGAGGATCGGTGTTGGTAGATAGAAATGATCCCAGAAGCCGGGCAAAAAGTTTTGAAGCGATGCGGAACGTTCTTAGGGGTGATATGCACATGTGTATTTATCCGGAAGGTACCCGCAATCGAACGGATGAACCCTTGAAACCATTTTTTGATGGAGCATTTAAATTGGCTGTTGACACCAAAAAGAGTGTGATACCCACCGTTATTTTCGGCACCAAAGAATCAATGCCCATTCACAAAGGCTTGTTTCTATTGCCTACCAGGCTGAGCATGCATTTTTTGCCACCGGTTTCTTCGGAAGGATTGAAGGCTGCTGAATTAAAGGACAAAGTGTTTGAAATTATGAAGGCCCATTATGTGAAGGGGAATCATTAAAATTGCTAACTGGCAGACTCCCGGAGAGCGGTTACGGGATGGATTCGTTTTAACCTGTTGCTGTTTTATTTCAAATTGTCGCCCGATGATTTCGGTCGGTGGTTCACTGGCCGAGGTTGGGCCGTGGTTGGTGTCCTCACCAACCACCAGGGGCTGCGACAATTTAAAATGCACCCTATGTTGCTGCTTCGGAGACGGATTGATTGGCTTTGCACAAAAGTACAAGAGTGCGACGCCAATGAAGCTAAATCAGGGAACAGTCGCTGGGTAAAAAAAGATAAAATGCTGCAACAATAACATCCAAGGTTTAACTTTAAAACGGATGCGAAACTATTTTTAAGTTGATAACTGCTGATTGGTCGATTTTTTCATTACCTTCGCCGCCCGAAAAAGAAACTTCTTTTTTGGATTCATTTCCCACAAGGCTCAAAAAGTGATCTCCGGTGAGATCCGCCAGCAGGGAGTAACTATAATAAGTTATTAAATGCCAAAAGTAAAAACAAACTCGAGCGCAAAAAAGCGTTTCAAAGTTACAGGAACAGGTCTGATTAGTTTTCAGAAGCCCTTCAAACGTCACATCTTAACAAAGAAATCAACCAAACGCAAACGTGCCATGAGACAAGATGGTATGGTACATTCTACCCAACAAGCCTTTGTAATGCGTTTACTTAGACTGAGAGGATAATTTGTAGTTGATTCATTTTAAATTTATTAAAGTTCAAAAAATTAAGATATGCCACGTTCAAAAAATGCAGTAGCATCAAGGGCTCGTAGAAAAAGAGTTTTAAAAGCAGCAAAAGGATATTACGGTAAACGTAAAAACGTTTATACCGTTGCCAAAAATGTAATGGAAAAAGGTTTAACGTATGCATACGTTGGCCGTAAATTGAAGAAGCGTGAATACCGTACTTTATGGATTGCACGTATCAACGCAGCAGTAAGAGCTGAAGGTCTTACTTACAGCGAATTCATCCACAAATTAGCAGTAAAAAACATCGATATCAATCGTAAAGTTTTAGCTGATTTAGCGATGAACGAACCAGAAAGCTTTAAGAGCCTGGTTGCCCAGGTGAAATAGTGAATGGTGAATAGTGAATGGTCAATAATTCACCATTGACCATTCACCATTGACAAAATCATATAAGCCGGATGTGACATAGTCTCATCCGGTTTTTTTTGTTTTTTGCATTTATCATTGAATTACTTTTGCACTGAAAAATTTAAACCAATCTAAGCAAATGAATAACATGAATAATACTTACGCCGATTTGGTGGACCAAACCTTTAATTTCCCGCAGGAAGACTTTAAGGTGGTAGATGAGTATTTGCAATATAATGGACAGGATATAAAAGCCCTGATCGATAAGTATGGTACGCCGCTAAAGCTTACTTATTTACCAAAAATTGGTCAGCAGATAAACAAAGCGAAAACGATGTTTGCCAATGCTTTTAAAAAGCACAAGTACGAGGGTAAATACCATTATTGTTACTGTACCAAAAGCTCCCATTTTTCTTTTATTGTAGAAGAGGCTTTGAAGAATGACATTCATCTGGAAACCTCGTATGCTTACGACATCGACATCATCAATAAATTATACTCCAGGCGTAAAATCAATAAGGAAACATTTATCATTTGCAATGGCTACAAACAAAAGCCTTACACGCAAAGGATTACCCGTTTGTTGAATACGGGCTTTAAAAATGTAATTCCTATCCTGGATAATAAAGAGGAATTGAAAGCCTACAAATCGGTAAAGGGGCCGTTTAAATTAGGCATCCGGGTTGCTGCGGAAGAAGAACCTAATTTTCCTTTTTATACCTCACGGCTTGGGATGCGGGCAAAAGATGTGTTGGAATTTTATGTAGATGAAATAGAAGGAATGGAGCATAAGTTTCAATTGAAAATGCTGCATATTTTTTTAAACAAAGGCATCAAGGATGATATCTATTACTGGAGTGAATTGAACAAGGTGATCAACCTGTATTGCCAGTTGAAAAAGATTTGTCCGGAACTGGATTCTATTAATATTGGTGGAGGTTTCCCAATTAAACATTCACTGGGTTTTGATTATGATTACCAGTTTATGATCAATGAAATTGTGCGGAATATTAAAGTGGCCTGTAAGCGTAACAAAGTGCAGATGCCGAATATTTTCACGGAGTTTGGTAGCTATACAGTAGGGGAAAGCATGGCACATATTTACAGTGTGATTGGCGAAAAAATGCAGAACGATCGGGAAATCTGGTATATGATTGATTCCTCTTTTATTACCACGCTGCCGGATACCTGGGGTATTGGAGAAAAGTTTCTGATGCTACCGATTAATAAGTGGAAGGAGGAGTACCAGCGGGTAACGCTTGGTGGTATCACCTGCGATAGTCATGATTATTATGATTCTGAGGAGCACATCAACGAGGTGTTTTTACCGAAAATAAGTAAGGGAGAACCATTGTATGTAGGCTTCTTTCATACCGGTGCCTACCAGGACCAGATCAGCGGATATGGCGGTATTAAGCATTGCCTGATTCCTTCACCCAAGCACATTGTTTTGGGACATGATAAAACCGGCAAGCTGGTAGATTGGGTATATGCCAAAGAGCAAACTGCTCAAAGTATGTTGAAGATTTTAGGATATTAATATAACTTATTGCAAAAAGTAAAGTGGCCTAAAAGGCCACTTTTTTTATGATGTAATGGATAAATTTAATTCGTAAAATTCGTGTTTTATAATTCGTGTAATTCGTGCTGTATAATTCGTGTAATTCGTGCTGTATAATTCGTGTAATTCGTGCTGTATAATTCGTGTAATTCGT
>Ga0209181_10005910_pt1 | contig 17445 bp, 16 predicted proteins | sample MAT05_FD_187208 | JGI IMG/M metagenome (GOLD analysis project Ga0209181, IMG submission 187208) | Freshwater microbial communities from Lake Fryxell liftoff mats and glacier meltwater in Antarctica - MAT-05 (SPAdes) (version 2) | ecosystem: Environmental > Aquatic > Freshwater > Ice > Liftoff...
AGAACTGGCAAGAAGACCGCTAGAGTTTTTTGGAACGAGTCGTACTCGATTGATTCTGTGGGAGTTACAAAGCTAGATATCCTGATTCAATATGTTCAGACTCAGCCGAAAGAATTGCTCGAAAGAGTAACTCGTGGGATGCCAGATTAACTTGGCTGACTCCGTTCCTACGTCAGCCCGTCTTATATCCCGACGCTCATCCGATGCGGATAGAGCGCGGGGCTTACGACGCTTTTGCTAAAAATCTAGGCTACTCAAAGCCATTTTCTCGCCAAGGCACCGGATCGATCGATAGCCCATTGACGTACAGCCCCCAATGCAGATGGGGGCCCGTTGCTGCACCTGTAGAGCCAATACCGCCTATGGTTTGCCCGGCTTGCACGGTATCGCCCTCTTTCACATCAATCCGGCTAAGGTGGATTAAGATGCTGGATACGCCTTGCCCGTGGTCAACGCCGACCGTATTACCGTGGATTTCAAAACCATCGGCAACTCGCCCCACTAAGACGACTTTGCCCGCAGCGGGAGAAACGACCGCAGATCCTACTTCTCCGGCATAGTCAACGCCGCGATGGTAATAGTCTTCGGCAAATTCGCCGTTGTAGTAGCGGCGAACGCCATAAACGGTGGTGACTTCGCCTGTTGACGGACGCTTGAAGGCTCCGTTCCAAAGTTTGTCGGGCGTGATTAGAGCTTTGAAGGCATCAACGCGATCGAACTCATGATCAGTTCCTTCGGTGCCGCCGCCGTTGCCTAGCCAAATGCTTTGAGTCGGGAAGGTGCGATCGCGCAACTGCACTGCCAAATCTTTCACGGTGCCATCGACGGTGACTTGAAGCGGCTGACGTCCTGCCGAAAATTGTGGTGTTGTAGGCAGCAGGGCGCGGTAACGGTTGGAGCCGATGGGGAAGGCAGTGTAGGTCTTTTTGTTAAAGGCAATGCTTGGGTTAGCGCTACCGTTGCCCTGAATTACGACTGATAAGGTGTCGCCGAGTTGCGGATTAGCGGGCTGCACTTGCACTGTTGGAGCGGTGGCGGGTGCGCTGAGGACGGGTGTGATTAGGACGGATAGAAGGGCGATCGCACCTAGGGCAAAGCTGAGGGGTAGGCGATATTGCCAAAGGTTGCGGCGAAGTGACTTGAGGGCATTAAGTGCCGAGTCGGTGAGGGAATCAGAAGAATGAGTCATGGGAGGAGGCGATCGCTAGAGTGATTAATCTTCAACTACCTATTCTATGGAGGTCGAGCTTGATCCTGATGCTTTTTAAATTTTGGATTGAGGATTTGAGGTTCGCTCTCCGCAGAATCCGAAAACTCGGTATGCTGAAATCATTAAACTTCAAATTTCTTAGCATTTCTCCAAGATTACAAACTCGTGCAAGAAGACTTTCGATTAATTGTTGATCTCGTCATTGTTCTGGCAGCAGCGGCGGGTGGTGGTTTACTGGCGGCGTTGCTGAAACAGCCTGTGCTGTTGGGCTATCTCGTGGGGGGAGCGATCGTGGGGCCCGCTGGGTTGGGGCTGGTGAAAGAACTGATTCAGGTAGAAACGTTGGCGCAGTTTGGCGCGGCGTTTTTGCTGTTTGCCTTGGGAGTAGAGTTTTCGTTCTCAGAATTGAAGAAAGTCCAGGGAATTAGTTTAGGTGGCGGCGGATTACAGATTCTCCTGACGATTTTGGTGACGGCGCTGGTTTCGACGAGCGTGGGCTGGGTGTCTTCGCCGACGCAAGGCGTATTTTTGGGCGCGATTCTATCTCTTTCTTCAACGGCAGTGGTGCTGAAGTGCCTGATGGAGAAGAATGAGATGGAGACGGCGCACGGGCGAGTGATGCTAGGGATTTTGGTGGTGCAAGATTTGGCGTTGGGGGTAATGTTGGCGGTGTTGCCCGCGCTGAACCAACCTTCTGAAGAAATTGGCATGGCGATCGCCATTGCGCTCCTCAAAACAGCGCTGTTGGCAGGAGGGGCGATCGTTGCTGGGATCTGGGTGATTCCACTACTGCTGCGGTTTCTTGCCCGCACTGAAAGCAAAGAGTTGTTCTTGCTTGGCGTGGTTGCCCTCTGTTTGGGCATTGCGTTGCTGACAGAGTACATGGGGCTTTCGATTGAGATGGGCGCGTTCATTGCCGGACTGATGATTTCGGAGGTGGAATACGCCGATCAGACGTTGACCTATGTGGAGCCAATTCGAGATATTTTTGCCACGCTATTTTTTGCGGCGATCGGCATGTTGATTGATCCATTATTTATCTGGAACAACTTAGAACTGATTTTAGGGCTGGTAGCACTGGTCTTGATTGGCAAGTTTTTGATCATTACGCCGATCGTCAAGTCATTTGGTTATCCGCTCAAAACTTCGTTAATTGTCGGATTAGGGCTGGCGCAAATTGGCGAATTTTCCTTTGTTCTGGCAAGCAAAGGGCAGGTGTTGGGCTTGGTGTCTCGGCGAGTTTATCTGCTGATTTTGGGCACGACTGCGGTGACGCTGGTGTTAACTCCGTTTGTGTTGCGGTTCATTCCTCAGCTGTTTGAATGGGCTGAGCAGGTGCCTTGGATGAAGACTCTGCTGGATGGCTCGGACGAGGCGTGGGAAGTACCGGAAAATCTGCCGAAGCGGGATCATATTGTGGTCTGTGGCTATGGTCATATGGGGCGCAATATTGTCCAATTGCTCCAATCGCATAATTATCCTGTGGTGGTGATTGACCAATCTGAGCAAGCCATTCAACAGTTGCGCGAGGCGGAAATTCCTTACGTGTACGGGAATGCGGCGAGTTTGCACGTGATGGAAGCAGCGGGCGTAGATCAAGCAAAAGGAATGGCGATCGCACTGCCCGATCCCATGAGTACCCGTCTCAGCCTGAAGCGAGCGCTAGAGCTTGCCCCCGATTTAGATGTAGTGGTGCGCGCCGAGCAAGAGAAAGACATCGATCTGCTCTATCAACTGGGCGCGAAAGAAGTGGTGCAGCCTGAGCTAGAAGCCAGCCTTGAGCTTTCTGTGCATCTATTAACCAGCATTGGCATTCCGCTGCCGATTATTCAGCGAGAAGTGCAGCAAATTCGTAGCTCTCACTATGAAAATCTGATTTCAAAACGTCAGCCTGAGCAGATTGCTAGGGATTTGGCGGTAGCCGCTCAAGATATGAACAGCCGTTGGTATCCGTTGCCAGAAGGTTCACCCCTGGCTGGAATGACCTTGGAAGAAACGGATTTGCGCCGCTTAACAGGAGTGAGCCTGATGGCGATTCGTCGGGATGAGGGCGAAGAGATCGACTACCCCGATCCGCAAACGTTTTTGCAGGAGGGCGATCGCCTCTTAATTGTGGGTGATGCTGATGAAATAGCGGCGTTTGGTGAACTCGCTAAAGGTGAAACAGTAGTGCCTGAGCAAGCCTCTTGCCAATGGTTGCTGGTGCCTGACCATAGCCAAGTTGTGGGGAAAACTTTGGCAGAATTACATATTCGTCAGCAGTTTGGCATTCTGATTCAGGCAATTCGGCGGGAAGGCAAATATATTCGCTTCCCCAATGGTGCCAGTGATTTGCAGGCAGGCGATCGCCTCCTACTCTGCGGCAACTTTCATTCACTCACCCAAGCCAGCAGTTGGATTGCACCAGAATCCTCTAAAGTAGTGCAATTCCCCCTAGCTCCTGCCGTTATGCCCGAACTTGTGCCCGTTAAAGATCATTTGCCCATTGATCAACAGAGGATAAATTGAGCTAGTGAGCATTAGAAATATCATCCCGCTCGTTCTTCTCATCTTTGTACCCATTTCGATCGCCGCTAAACTGCTCGATTGGGGTGACTCTTCCATCTTTATCACTTCAGCATTGGCGATCGTGCCGCTGTCGATTTGGCTCTCCATGGCAACAGAAAAAGTTGCAGTGGTGACGGGGCCTTCTGTAGGTGGATTGGTTAATGCCATTTTTGGAAATGCCACTGCTTTGATCATTGCGTTGGCAGCTTTGAAACGAGGATTGATTGATATTGTGCAAGCCAGCATTACGGGTAGCATTTTAAGTGCGCTGTTATTGCTGTTGGGATTAGCGATGTTGGCGGGTGGGTTGCGTTACAAAGAGCAGGAATTCAAGCCAGTTCTTGCCAGGGTAAATGGGTCTTCGATGACGCTAGCCGTGACCGCGATCGCCCTGCCAACGATGGTAATCTCTACCTCTAATATTGGGGATACGATCGCCATTCATAATCTTTCTATGGTGGTCGCCACTATCCTTATCATTGTTTATGGACTCACCCTGCTGTTTTCTCTCAAGACGCACAGCTACCTCTACGAAGTGGGTTTAGCCGATAAAGGAGTGTCAGAATCTCAACCTGAAGAGCCGAAAGAAAAAAGTTTAAGTCTCATTTTTTGGATCGGTATCCTGCTGGCTTCAACGGTCGCAGTTGCTTTTGAATCTGAGTTGTTTATTGATGTGATTGAGCCAGAAACTCAAAGGCTGGGTTTAACGCCGCTGTTCACGGGCGTGATCCTAATTCCGCTAATTAGCGATGTCGCAGGATTTGTGACGGTGGTGCGGTTAGCGATGAAGAACCAAATGGATTTGACCGTTTCTACAACGACGGGCGATAGTTTGTTGATCGCTTTATTTGTGGCTCCAGTGTTGGTTTTTGTCGGTCAATTTACGGGGCATCCGCTCGATTTGAACTTTAATGCTTTTGAAGTGGTGGCGTTAGCGATCGCAGTTACGGTCAACAATTTAATTAGCTTTGGTGGGCGATCGAATTGGTTAGATGGAACGCTGCTGTTAGCGACTTATGTAGTTTTAGGCGTTGCTTTTTATTATCATCCTGCCTAAAATTTTCGTTCAATCTAAACTCTCTGCAACGAATTTCTAACGCCAACAAACAGAATTACTGCTGCCGATTGCTTGTAAGCACCGTACCGGGTTAGCATGATCCCCTGGATCAATAACCTCTAGAGTGTCTGGATGGCGGACATACTCAGTTGCATCTATGCCATCGATCGCTGGAACGTTACGCGATCTGGCAATCCATCGGATTCTGGTTTTAACTCCATCTGACCAAGTGATAACAGAACTTGTATCAAAATTTTCCATCTTACACAAATCACGTAGTTCCAAGGTTCGTCCCTTGAAGTGATAGCAGACAACATCAGTTTTAGTAGAAAACGGTGGTTCCGCATATGCTTGCGGGCATATCCAACCTGCACTCAGTACGATTGCTGCGACCGTTCTAATGCGTAACATAAATCACACTCGAAACCTGTAAATAGTTATTCATTGCGTCTTTACCTTAGGTTATTTAGTCCCTTGAATCTTGCATTAATAATTCCTCTACCTAAAGGCTAGCAGATTTTCCGGCTTTGGAGAAATAGCGATCGCCCAATCTACAAGCATAAATCGAAAGGGAGATGTAACGCCGTGGATTAAATGGGTAGGCGAGTAGATTGAAACGATTCAACACCGAGTTCTCTCCTCTTTAATCTTTTTCTGAACGCTACTCGGAACGCCTAGTGACGCGCCTTGATACAGCCGCTCGAACTCTCGTTGAAAATGGGCGGCAACAGTAGCATTGTCAATCACCAACAAATTTTCGTCGTTATTATGATTCGCTGCTTCACTCCAATTTTGAGAGCCTGTAATCACAAGGTGCTGATCTACAATACCAACTTTGTGATGCAACAGATCGCCTTGGGGCAAGTCTGGTGTACCGACTGTAGTAATGGGCGATCGCCAAACTCGATTCCCCTCCTCATACCGACACTGCGGATTCTTTAACGCCACTCCCATCATGTCCAACGCCTCGCTGTAATTGCGGCTAAAGAACTGCGGTTCGATCAATGCCCGCACTTGCACACCCCGGTTTTTTACCTGCTCTAAGCGATCGCCCAACGGTTGCTCAGAAAACACAAACAGCATCAAATCTACCGATCGCCGAGCCGTACTAATTGCTCGCCCAATCAGCCCATTGACGCTCTCCTCCCAGTCGAGGCGTCTAGAGGTGGGAGAGAATTGTACGGTGATGGTAGAACTGGGGGTAAGGGCAACGGTCTGGGCAGAACGGTAGGTTTTTTTAACGCCAAAAAGAGGGTGGGAACCGCGATCTGTTTGAGATCCTCGCAAGGGGTCGCCCCACATGATATTAAATTCCTGGGTAAATTGGGTTGCCAGTTGGGAGCTACTAATTTTGAGGAGATGATTGGCATTGCCCAGACTGGCAGGGGCGAGAAAATCGCCGTGAATGTCGGACAAGGAAAAATTAGCGGAACCGACGATGAGGGTTTTGCCATCAATGACCAAAAATTTGTGGTGCATTAAGCCGCTGCCTTTGGAGCCGTCGGCGGTGTCGTCGATGAGGGGAACTTGAGCAGTCTGGAGAATGGCGATCGCGTCTCCTTGTTCAGCTTCTCCCGCATCTACTTGTCCATCATGGTTGATATCGGCGAGTTGCAGAAACTCATCATATTTTTGGCGATCGTGCTCATTCAGCGCTTTAACTTGCTGGGCGGTCATGCGACTGAGCGGACGGCTGTACGAATTTTCGACAATGACCCGAACGTTGACTCCCGCTTGATGGCGTCCTTTAAGCGCTATGGCAATATGGGGAAGGTTGATTTCGTGAACCGCGATATCGATCGTGGATTGAGCAGTGGCGATCGCATCTACAACCATTTGTTCTAAGTCATCTCCTAAGCGCCTTTGCTGACGGTAGGGGTCGGTATAAAGGGATGATTGGGAATGGTTGAAGTACGCTTGAATGAGCGGATCTTGGGGTAAGGGTGGCAGTAGAGAAATTGAAAAAGAGGGCGATCGCCATGCCAAGCTGAGGCAGATTAGTAGACCCAAAACAAATAAGACAGCAAGGCGAAAGCGAAGGGAGGAGAAGAAGCGCACTGGAAGGTGTGAGGCTAACGGCTATTCTAGCAATCCCAAATCGGCGCTAGGGATTTCAAAAATCGTAGAATGTTGACTGAAGATCTTGCACCACTCGCAACACCCACCCGGAATTGAAATTCCGGGCTAACGCAACGAAGTCCGTTGAAACAGACTAAAGAACTTGGCAAACGGGCTTTCAACCCATTTTAATGGATTTTGTCTATTAGCCCCGAATTCATTCGAGGTGGGCTATTGAGAAAGGTGCAAGATCTGAGTTGACTAAGTAGTGTCTGCAAAGATTCAGTATTTCTTCGGGCGTTGCTGAATCGATGTATGATTTGCCCTCATCCCCGACCCTTCTCCCTAGGGAGAAGGGAGCTAGAACTCCTGTCCCCTCTCCTTGTGGGAGAGGGCTAGGGTGAGGACAGATTTAGGAATTCATACTTGCATTCAGCAACGCCTTTCTTCGCAATGTCTCAATAATGCGACAATGTGTGAACACAATTAAGCAGCCGTTCAGCCTAACAAGAGCATCAGTAAAATGAGAAACAAGCTGAGCCGAAAAATTAGCCTATTCCTTGGCTTTGCCTGCATTCTACTCATAGTTTTGATACTTAACTATCGAATGCGGCCGATCGCATCTCAACCTGCACCTCTAGTTCGGCAGGCGGCTACCTCAACCCTCTACCAAACCATTGATGAGCAGCATCGCGATCGCTTCAGCATTGACAGTCGGCAAGTGATGTCACCAGGAACGTTGCCTAACGGGGAGGTTCGGTTCAATGAGAAGGATCTATTTACCGTTCTGCAAAATACCCAAGCCTATTTTCAAGCGTATTCGCAAGAAAATCCAGATGTGCTGCGAGAAGGCATTTTAGGCACCCAAGGCATCACAGTTGCCGATGTGCTAAACACGCTGGGATTTATGATCGCCACGCTTCAAGAGGATATCGCGGGCGGACAGCCGATTCGTTTGAAAGATCCGAGATTTCTTAACGCCAACTTTCGAGTCATTAAATGGGATGCTTACGATCCTGAGAATCCCACTGAACGGTTGTTGCGGCTGACCAAGTATGCGGTGTTCAAGCATCCTGGTTCTCGGAGCCAGACCTCGGAGTTTAATGTACCGCTTTATCGGTTGAAAGAGGAGGCGGAGTCAGATCGGTTTTACCTTGAGTACACGAAGCAAGAGGTTTTATCGGGGATTTATGAAGCGGGCGGGGCTGAGTTTGGTCGGGCTGAACCGTTGGCTTACTTGACGCGGGCGGGTTTTGAAGATGCCTTGCTGCAAGGGACGATTTTGATTAACTTCACTGATGGAACTTCAGATTTTTTTAATGTCGATCGCAACAATGGCATTGCTTATATTCCGGGTGCCTCAGCCTATCGCCAAGGGCGCTACTGGTACTTTAGAGCGGTGGTTGGGATTAAAGGGTATGGGCATCAATTTGAGTCGAAAATTTCGATTAAGCCGGGAGTGACGTTTGCTGGGGATGTGCTTAATCTGGGGTTGGGCAAAATTGTGGCTCTGCAACACAGCACGGGGGGGCGATCGCAATTGCAGTTAGGCGTTGTCGCGGATACGGGTGGGGCTTTTTTGCCAAATTTACATCAGTTAGATTTCCTGGCGGGCGTGTTTGGCGATCGCGATGAGTTCTATGCAGCAACCCGGAATCTGCCCGAATCTGCCCAGGCTTATGTGTTGATTCGCAAAAAGCCAGGGTAGCTGCACTGAGTTCTTTCCCCAGGAACCCAACATTCATAGAGTCACCAAGCGTTACCATAAGAATCAGGTTTAAGCTTTTGAGATTCAATTCCTATTTATACGACTGGAGATACGGGGCATGAATTTGGGCATGAATTTAGTTGCACTTCAGGGCTGGCTGGATAATGCGTCCTTCGCGGTCTTATTCGTCACGATGCTGGCTTATTGGGCGGGCGCGGCGTTTCCGAAGCTTCCTTACCTGGCGATGGTGGGAACGACAGGGATGGCGATCGCCAATCTTGGCATAGCAGCGTTGCTGGGGGCGCGTTGGATTGAAGGCGGCTACTTCCCTTTGAGCAACTTATATGAATCGCTGTTTTTCATTGCTTGGGGCATTACGGCTGTGCATTTTGTTGCCGAGAATATGAGCCGCAGCAATTTGGTGGGCGTGGTAACTTCTCCGGTGGCGATGGGGATTAGTGCCTTTGCGGCGCTATCTTTGCCCGATCAAATGCAGATATCTGAGCCGTTAGTGCCTGCTCTTAAGTCGAACTGGCTGATGATGCATGTGAGCGTGATGCTATTGAGCTATGCCGCGCTAATGGTGGGGGCTATGTTGGCGATCGCCTTCCTCGTCATCACTCGTGGACAAGAGATTGAGTTGAGGGGCAGTTCGGTGGGCACAGGCGGCTTCCGAGATTCTCGCTATCGCCTCAGAAAAGCAGGTGAAGAGAGAAAAGCGGGTGAGGAGCAAGTTGATATTTCCGCAAACGCTGGCGGAGGAACGGCTGTGATGACGGCTCCAGCGGCTTCCATAATAGCGATGGCAACCTTGACCCCTCAGCGACTAACGTTGGCAGATACATTAGACAACATTAGCTATCGCATGATTGGGCTGGGGTTTCCGCTGCTGACGATCGGGATTATTGCGGGGGCGGTTTGGGCAAATGAGGCTTGGGGATCTTATTGGAGTTGGGACCCGAAAGAAACTTGGGCGATGATTACTTGGCTGGTGTTTGCGGCTTATCTTCACGCGCGGATTACGCGGGGGTGGCAAGGGCGAAAACCAGCGCTTTTGGCAGCTTCGGGTTTTGTAGTAGTTTGGATTTGTTACTTGGGGGTTAACCTGCTTGGCAGTGGGTTGCATAGTTATGGGTGGTTTTTTTAGCTGAACGGTTGAGAAATTAGAGAGGCATAGGTATGGATCATGATTTTGGGTTATTGAGCAATGATGAGGTTTTGTACGTGAGGGCGGGCAGTGTTTTGATGTCGAACGCCACGTTTAAGGCGAGTGAGTTTTTAGATGCGTTGGCGCAGTTGGTGAGTGAGCGGGAAGATGAGTGGTCGGATGAACAAGAAGGATGGTTTAATGAGCGGGGTTTAGGATGTGAGGTGCTGCGGTTTGGCAATCAGGGGTGGCAGAAGGGGCGGGTGAGGATTCGCATGGAGTTTGTTCCTGATGGCCCAAAGCTGCTGAAGGAAGGGCTACCCGCTAAGCGAGAAAGACCGCCTTATGAGGACGATATTTTCAAGCCGAGGGATAGTTACCAGCAAACAGATAGTTATCAGTCTAGAGAGAAATATCCTCAGAGCGATCGCCCCAATCGCGGCGGCAAAGAGGATTATCCTGAGATCTACCCTGATCTGGATGAATATTAAGGGCTATGGCTAATGCTGGCTGGACGTTGCACCATGCTCGGCTACATGGCGTGTTGCGGTTGCGGCAGCTTTTGCCTCATAACGGGCGGTTGCTGGTGGCAGTATCGGGTGGGCAAGATTCGCTTTGCCTGATGCGGCTGCTTTTGGACTTACAGCCTAAGTGGGGCTGGGAGTTGGCGATCGCTCATTGCAATCATCGTTGGCGGGCTGATGCGGCTGACAATGCGGCTTACGTAGAAAAAGTTGCCCAGGCTTGGCAAGTGCCTTACTTCTGTAAAACGGCAGTTGAGATTCCCAATAGCGAGGCGGCAGCTAGGGCGTGGCGTTATCAGGCTTTGGCAGAGATGGCGCGCTGCTTCGCAGATACCGCAAGGGTCGCTGAGGGCTACGAGTCTGTAGTGACGGGGCATACGAAGAGCGATCGCGCTGAAACCACGCTCTATAATCTGCTGCGGGGCAGTGGTGCGGATGGGCTACAGGCGTTGAGTTGGCAACGCGAACTAGTTCCGGGCATCAGCTTGGTACGTCCTTTGTTGGAAATGACCCGGACTGAAACGGCTGAATTCTGCCAGCTCTTTCATCTTAAAGTTTGGGAAGATTCTACCAACCAAGATTTACACTATGCTCGCAACCGTATTCGTCAAGAATTAATTCCCTATCTGCAAACCCACTTTAATCCGCAGGTAGAGCAAGCTTTGGCACAAACGGCGGAGCTACTCACAGCCGATGTCGATTACCTAGAACAGACTGCCGCTGATCTGCTGCAAAAAGCTTGTTCGCAATCGGGGCTAAATCGATCCATCCTTCAATCCATCCCGTTAGCGTTGCAGCGGCGGGTGGTTCGACAATTCTTACAGAAAATTCTGCCGATTGCGCCCAGTTTTGACCATGTAGAGAAGTTGGTAGAACTAATTGATGCGCCGAATCGGAGTCAGTGTGACCCGTTGCCAGGAGGGGCGATCGCCCAGGTTGAAGGCGACTGGATACAGGTTGAATCATCAAGTTAGGAAGAACTTTCATATAATTCAGACCAACGCCTTAGGATCGTGGGTTTGGCTAAAGGTTGCAAAGTTTTGGTCAGATTCTAAATGCCCATCAACCAGGTTTACAATGCGATCGGCGACATCTAAAATTCGGTTGTCGTGGGTGACCATGAGAATTGTGCAACCCTGATCTTTTGCCAGTCCTTGCATCAGCGTCACCACATCTCGCCCCGATTGTTTATCAAGGGCGGCTGTTGGTTCATCTGCCAGAATGAGGGAAGGCTGGTTAACCAAGGCACGGGCGATCGCCACCCGTTGTTTTTGCCCCCCTGACAACGCTTTGGGCTTATAGTCTACCCGTTCTGCTAAACCGACTTGGGAGAGCATTTCTATGGCGCGCTGGCGCTTTCCTCCCCAATCTTTAAGGACTTCAACCGCCATTTCTACATTTTGGGAAGCCGTTAAAGAATCAAATAAATTGTGTCCTTGAAAGATAAAGCCAATATTGCGACGAACCTCCACTAATGCCGATTTGCTAAGCCCCACTAGCTCTTGCCCTAGCACATTCAAGCTGCCCTCTTGCAAAAACCGAAGCGCGCCAATAATGGTGAGTAGAGTCGTTTTACCTGAACCAGAAGGGCCCGTCATGATGACGATCTGTCCTTTAGGTAACTCTAAATTGATGTCGTAAAGAACTTGTTTGCGCAGGTCGCCTTGCCCATAGTAATAGTTTAAGTGGCGAAGGCTAACGGCAATATCGTCTGGAGAATAATTAGGGAAATCATTAGATGAATGGCTCATGTGCCGAAAACCTCAGCAGGATCAGTAGATTGAACTTTGCGAACCGCGATCGCCCCTGAAATCAAACACATAATCAGTGTTGCAACTAACGTATTGAAGGCGCGCGGAGGGGTCATTTGCATTAACAATCCTGTTGCATCTGCCGTGACCTGGTACAGACCAAAACTAATTAAAAACCCTGGTATAAACCCTAGTAAGCCCATCAAAACAGCTTGTTGAATCACAACCTTTAGGAGAAAGAAATTAGAGTAACCCATTGCTTTTAGCGTGGCGTATTCAGCCCAATGTTCAGAAACATCAGTATAAAGAATTTGATAAACAATAATGACCCCAACCAAAAAGCCCATGATTGTCAGCAGCGAAAAAATAAACCCAATATTGGTATTCTTCTTCCAGTAATCAAGTTCCTTGTTAACAAAATCTTCCTTGCTATAAATCAAAATATCGATGGGTAACTGCTGGGTTAAAGCCTGAACTAACGCAGGCACATCTGCTCCTGGAGACACTTTCAGCAGCCCAATGTCAACCGTATTTAAGTTTCGATCGTCATCATCAGGGCCCAAATTTGAAAAGTAGCGGACAAAGTTTTGATCGCTCATCACCACGTTGCCATTGCCCGACGTAAAGTCAGTACCCAGGGAAAAGGTTCCTACCAGCCGCACCTGTTGCTTCGCCACTTCCGTTATTGTCCCAGCGGTTAGAGAACCGATTTCAGGACGCGACTTTGCATCAATTATAGCGGTGCGGGGCATTTCTAATGCCGATCGCTGGGCAAAAATTTCAGGGATCAGCAGCACTGGATCATTTAAGTTAAATGCTAATACTCGTAATGGACGTATTTTTTTAGTATCTGGGTTTTTCCAGTCGGCAGTGGTGGTGTAAAGCGGATAAGCTGCCTCAACGCCCTTGAATGCTTCAGCCTGGTAAAGGCGACGACGAGCAAATTTTTCGGGAATAAACATACTGGTTTTGATGCGGTTTACCATGACGATATCGCCATTTAGCGCCTTGAGAAGCTGGACTTGGCTATCATATAAAGCGTTTTCAAATCCCTTAAAAATGAACATCAACACTACTGCAAAAGAAACGCCTGCAAGCGCAGTTAATAACCGCTGACGTTTATAGGTGAGGTTAAACCAAGCTAACGGTGTGCGCATTTTCATTAGAACAGCTCCACAGGTTCAGCCGTCACAACTTTGCGAACAGAAATAAGCGCAGAAATAACGCACATGGCAACCGTTAGGATAAAGACAGCAACTGCACGTTGCAAGTCCATTGCAATGGGCAGTGCGTTGTTGGTAGCATTGGCAGCAAAGGCGTAAAGACCAAGAGCGCTCAAAAAACCAGGAATATATCCCAAAACTGACAAAATCATGGCTTCTTGAACCACCACATTAAACAAGTAACCGCTGCGATAACCCATCGCCTTCAGCGTGGCGTACTGCTTCATGTGATCTGAAATGTCGGTGTAAAGAATTTGATAAACAATCACCACCCCAACTACACAAGAAACCGCAACACCCATGCCAAAGATAAATCCAGTAGAGGTGGAGCTAATCCAGTAGGAGCGATCGTTCTCAATGATTTCTGCCTTCGTCCTAACGACCACATCTTTCGGTAAAATCTGGCGTAACTCAGCGGCTACTTTCTGAGCATCTGCCCCAGGCTCTAGCTTTATCAGCCCCATATTGACGAGGTTAAGCGGAATTTTTAAGAGGCGAAGGAAGTTTTGGTCACTGCCAATGACTGTGGCATCTGCGGCGAACCCGCCCCCTAGCTCGTACTGTCCGCCAATGGTCACGGTGCGGCGATCGACCTCGGTTTTTGTGCCAATGGTTTTGGGCCCATACTCGGGGCGAGAAAGCAGGTCAAACAGAACGGTATCAGGGCGATCGAGGGCTGCCAAAGTTGCAGGAGTTCCCAGCCCCGGCAACGAAAATACTGGATCTTGAGGATTAAAGGCAAACATAAACACGGCGCGGCTGTCGCGGGTTTGAGGGTTGCGCCATTGTAAGTATCCTAAATACAAGGGCATGACGCGCTGCACACCTTTAATTCCAGCCGCTTGATAAAGGCGATCGCGGGGAAAGGCTTTAGTGCTGCTAATTTCTAACGATTGGGGCGAAACCAGAAATACATCGGCATCCATATATTGGTAAAACATTGAGGCGCTTTTTGCCAGTGCGCCCAAGAATCCTAAGTTCATGAACACCAATAACACAGCAAAAGCAACTCCGGCTAATGCCACCACTAATCGGCTTTTTTCATGCACCAAATTTAGCCAAGCGAGAGGAACTCTCATCCTGCGTCTCCTAATCTGCCCAATAGTTTAGGGCTGAACATTAATTTTCACATCGACTTGCAGATTAGTCAGGGCTTCAACAGCTTTGCCGTTGTCGAGCTGAATTTTAACTTCAACTACACGAGAATCGGCGTTGGCAGCAGGGTCATCGTCAAGAACGTTGTTTTTGAAGATTTGCCAGCCAATGGAAGATACTTTTCCGGTTAAGGGTTCGCTAAATGCACCGTTGCGGCTAGAAATGACTGCCGATTGTCCGAGGCGAACCAAACCCACATCGGTTTCATAAATTTCGGCAACGACAAACATTTGGCTGGTGTCACCCAAATCTAAAATGCCGTTAGTGCCGATCGCCTCTCCTGCCCGCGTGACAACTCGCAGCACCCGCCCAGCGCTAGGGGCACGAATGATGGTGCGCTCTAACCGAGCTTCTGCCAAATTTAGATTTTGTTGAGAAGATTGCACCGCCGTTTGCACTTGAGCGACAGGCAGATTTGCTTGCTGTGACTGAGCTTGGGCTTGGGCATTGCGGAGATTAGCAGCTTGCTCTGATTCTGTTTGCGCGAGTACCGCTTGAGCATTCTTCAGTTTCTCCTCGGCTTGACGGGTATTGCTAACCTGTTGGTCGAGTGCTTGCTGAGAAATTGCCCCAGCTTGGCGCAGGCTCTGCTGGCGTGCCAAATCTTGAGTTGCCAAAGTCAGTTCTGCCTCTAGCTGCCTAACGCTGGCACGTTGAGCCGCAACTTCAGATCCGCCTGGAGCTTGCACCTGCTGAATGCGGGTTTGTGCTTCTTGAATTTGTGCCTCGCCATATTGGGTAGCTGCCTCAAGTTTTTGTTTAGCTTCAACGAGCTGGCTAGCCGCAAAATCGCGCTCGGCAAGGCGCTCTTCGTAGCTATCAAGGTAGCCCAGAATCGCTCCAGCGCGAACAGCATCCCCTTGCTTAACGTCCAAGCGTTTAAGCAGTTCTGTATTGGGAGCGCTGACTCGAATCACTTCACCACGCGGCTCAAGTCGCCCCAGTGCCGCGACTTCCACCCGTTGCAGCGGGGTTGCAGTGGCTTCAGGTTTGACCAAATCTTGCTTTGGCGAAATCAGCCGAGAAACCCCCAACCCCAGTAGCCCTAAGGCGATCGCCCCTCCCGCTATTCCTATCACCCAACTACTTTTGAATGGAAATTTTCGACTCAATTTCATAGCCCTGCCCCTAATGAAATTTAATAATTAACGCTGCACCTCAGAGGGCAGTCCGGGTTCTGTTGAATGCTGTTCCAAATAGACTGTGAGCATTTTCCCAAGCAAGGCACCCTGTTTTTCAAAGGAGGCAACTTCTTCGTTGTATAACCTTCCCAAAATCAACCCATCGATTAAACTCAGCACAAATATAACGATTTGGGGATCTTGCAATCCCAGCAAATCAGCCACGCGATCGCGGGCGCGATCGCAAACGAGCTTGAGTATTTCGTTGGGGCTAGCTGTGCCTCGCTGTTGTTGATGAAAGTCAATGAGAAGAAGAACCTGTTTAAGGAAATAATCTTCGTTCTTAGCAATGAAATGAAATGCAGTTTCAATGCGATCGGTAAGAGTTTGAGCCGTTTCAAGTTCAGCTTCGGCTTTCAGTAAATCTTGACGAGTCCATTCTTCAACCAGTTGTTCAAACAACACCTCTTTACTAGGAAAGTAGTGGTACAGCGTGCCTGTTGAAACGCCTAAGCCATGAGCTATCTCTCGCATGGTGATGGCGGCATAACCTTTTTCGGTAAACATATCAAAGCACTGACTGAGAAGCTCTTTACGATAGAGATCGTGATCGACAATCTTGGGCATAAATTTGCACTAACCGATAGGCGGAGGCGAATGAAGTTTGGATGCACAAATTTTTAGGTTAGTCTAAACTCAGGCGATGCTATTTATATCGAACAATTGTTTTATAACACGTACCGATGAAGTTTGTAAAATAAATCTGTAGGCTTTCGTTATGAATTGCTGAAGTTCTAAAGAAATTGTTGTTCGCCCATAAAATTCCTCAGTCAAAACTTTCTAAATTTTTTTATGCCAGACTTCGCTAAGACGGTGCAAATTCGCTTTTTACCCAACGATGTTTCTGTAGCAGCAACGGTAGGGGAGGGGATACTTCAGGTTGCTGAGCGGGCTGGAGTCATGATTCCCACAGGATGTTTGATGGGGTCTTGTCACGCTTGCGAGGTTGAGATTGAGGATGGGGAAGCGATTTGCGCTTGTATCAGTGCGGTACCGCCGGGGTTGGATGAGATGACAATTAATCTGTTCGTTGATCCGACCTGGTAATTGGGGCGGTGCTGAATTGCAGGATGAATCGCAGAAGCCGCCCTCACCCTAGCCCTCTCCCAAAAGGAGCTACCGTGTATACACAAGTCTTCGTCGCTTCGATTGATTGGGTTGCAGCCCCCTAAATCCCCCATTCTGGGGGACTTTGAGTAGACAAGATCAGCAATGAATAGGGGCAAACTCTCATCGTTATCCTCACCTCATTAACCCATGAAGTCTCACCACATTCGGGGCACCACTCCCAATATTATTGCTGCGGCTCGACAACTTCGACTGCATCTCACTCCGGCTGAAAAGCTGCTGTGGGAAGCCTTGAGAAAACGCCAGATCAACGGCTTAAAGTTTCGTTGCCAGCATCCGGTTGAGTCTTTCACTGTCGATTTCTATTGCCCTCAGCATCGGCTCGTGATTGAAGTAGATGGCGGCGTTCATGATCAGCAAGTCGAGTATGATACTGCCCGAACTGAAAGTCTTAACCTCCTGGGTTATCAAGTAATACGATTTAGCAACCGAGAAGTCATCTCAAACTTAAGCCAAGTTCTCCATCAGATCGCAGCAGCGATCGAGTCCTGATTCTACTGCTCAAAGTCCCCCAGAATGGGGGATTTAGGGGGCGCAAAGAACTTAAACGAAGTCAAATTCTACTTGTGTATACACGGTAGCCCAAAAGGAGAGGGAACAGGAATTCTAGCTCCCTTCTCCTTGGGGAGAAGGGTTGGGGATGAGGGCAAATCATAGCTGGATTCGGCAACGCCGTAATTGGTAATTTAATTTCTCTAGACGTGAAAATAGGGGAGGCACACTGCCTCCCCTAGCAAGTGGTTTCTATTCAGTTAG
>Ga0209181_10005911_pt1 | contig 17443 bp, 15 predicted proteins | sample MAT05_FD_187208 | JGI IMG/M metagenome (GOLD analysis project Ga0209181, IMG submission 187208) | Freshwater microbial communities from Lake Fryxell liftoff mats and glacier meltwater in Antarctica - MAT-05 (SPAdes) (version 2) | ecosystem: Environmental > Aquatic > Freshwater > Ice > Liftoff...
TGGCGAGCCAGATGTGCTGCTGGCATGCGACACCGTGCTGGTCGCCATTGGCCAGGAAAACGCTTTTCCGTGGATTGAGCGCGATAGCGGCATTGACTTTGACAAATGGGGCCTGCCGGTTCTGGGCGAAGGCACCTTCCAGTCCACCGTTAAAAACGTTTTCTTTGGTGGCGATGCGGCTTATGGCCCGAAGAACATCATCACCGCTGTCGCGAATGGGCATGAAGCGGCGGTGTCAATCGACCGCCTGCTCAGCAACGAAGACGTGGCGCGACGCCCTCCGCCGATGACGCACCTGTTGTCGCAAAAGATGGGCATCCATGAATGGAGTTACCGCAACGACGTGTCCAACGATGTACGTTACCCGGTGCCCTGGGCAGCTGCCGAAAAGGCGCTGGCCAGCATCCGGGTCGAGGTCGAGCTGGGTTTTGACGCCGCCACCGCCTTTAGGGAAGCCAGTCGCTGCCTCAACTGCGACGTGCAAACCGTCTTCAACCGCGGCACCTGCATCGAATGTGATGCCTGTGTGGACATCTGTCCGATGGATTGCATCAGCTTCACCGCCAACGGTGACGAAGCCGATCTGCGCACCCGGCTCAAGGCCCCGGCCACCCATCTGGCGCAAGACCTGTACGTGTCAGCCGAGCTGAAGACCGGCCGAATCATGGTCAAGGATGAAGATGTGTGCCTGCACTGCGGCCTGTGCGCCGAGCGCTGCCCCACCGGTGCCTGGGACATGCAGAAGTTTTTACTCAACACCACGCAAGCGGGGCCAAGCTGCCGTGATGTTGCAACGGCAAGTGTGGGGGTACTGTGATCATGAAACGTATTGAAGCGATCAACGACTTCGTCATTAAATTCGCCAACGTCAACGGCTCGGGTTCGGCTTCGGCCAACGAACTGTTTGCCAAGGCGGTGATGCGCATGGGCGTGCCAGTGAGCCCGCGCAACATCTTCCCCAGCAACATTCAGGGCATGCCCACCTGGTATGAGGCCCGCGTATGCGAGCAGGGCTACCACGGCCGCCGGGGTGGCGTGGACATGATGGTGGCGATGAATCCGCAGTCATGGGAGGCCGACGTGGCCGAGGTCGAGTCTGGCGGCTACCTGTTTTATGACAGTACCCGGCCCATGCCGCCCAACAAATTCCGCGATGACCTGCACACCATGGGTATCCCGCTGACCGAGATCGCCAACGCCGCCTACACCGACCCGCGCCAGCGTCAGCTGTTCAAAAACATCATTTATGTGGGTGCCCTGTCGGTGCTGCTGGACGTTCAGGCCGAGGTCTTTGAAGTGCTGTTTGCCGAGCAGTACAAGGGTAAGGAGCGGCTGCTGGCGTCCAACATTCAGGCGCTGCATTTGGGGCGCGATTACGTCAAACAGCACATGACTTATCCGCTGGGCATTCGCGTGCAGCGCGCCGACAAGGTGGGTAACCAGATCTTTACCGATGGCAACAGCGCCGCCGGGCTTGGCTTGGTGTATGGCGGTGCCACTGTGGCGGCCTGGTACCCGATCACCCCCTCGACATCCATCCCCGAAGCGTTCCAGAAGTATTGCCAGAAATTCCGGGTCGACCCCGCCACCGGGCAACATAAGTTTGCCATCGTGCAGGCGGAAGACGAACTGGCTTCCATTGGCATGGCCGTTGGTGCGGGCTGGAACGGCGCGCGCGCCTTCACCGCCACCTCCGGTCCCGGTGTGTCGCTGATGACCGAATTCATTGGCCTGGCCTACTTTGCCGAGATTCCGGTGACCATCATCAACGTGCAGCGCGGTGGCCCCAGCACCGGTATGCCCACCCGCACCCAGCAGTCTGACCTGCTGAGCTGCGCCTATGCCTCGCATGGCGACACCAAACATGTGCTGCTGTTCCCGCAAGACCCGCACGAATGTTTTACCCACAGCGCGGCGGCGCTGGACTTGGCCGAGCGCCTGCAGACGCCCATTTTTGTCATGACCGACCTGGACATTGGCATGAACCAGCGGCTGTGCAAACCCTTTGAGTGGGACGACTCCAAAGAGTACGACCGGGGCAAAATCATGACCGCCGAAGAACTCGAAGCTGGCAAGCCCTTCGGTCGCTACCGCGACGTGGACGGCGATGGCATTCCCTGGCGCACGCTGCCCGGCACGCACCCCTCTAAAGGCGCGTTTTTCACCCGTGGCACCTCGCGCAACCCGCAGGCCATGTACTCCGAGGCCGGGCCGGACTACATCTACAACATGGAGCGCTTGCTGCGCAAATTCAAAACTGCCGAAACCCTGGTGCCACAGCCGGTGCTGCGCCGGGCCAAAGCTGCCACCCGCCTGGGCGCCATCTATTACGGATCCACCACCCCTGCCATGCGCGAAGCACTTGATGTGCTTGATCGCAATGGCGACCATGTGGACGCCTTGCGCCTGTGCGCTTTCCCGTTCCCGGATGCGGTACGCTACTTTCTGGCCGAGCACGGCACCATTTTTGTGGTGGAACAAAACCGCGACGCTCAGATGCGCACGATGCTGATCAACGAGCTGGACGCCAACCCCGCCAAGCTGGTGAAAGTGCTGCACTATGACGGCACCCCGATCACGGCGCGCTTCATCATTCGCAGCATCCACGAGAGCGTGGCGCATACCGACCAGGCCCAGGCCCAGGTGCAGAAGGAGACTGTATGACTTTCATTGCCAAACCCCGGCTGCACCATCCATCGCTGCACACCAACAAGGTGGGCTACACCCGGCGCGACTACGAGGGCCGCATCTCTACCCTGTGCGCGGGTTGCGGGCATGACTCGATCTCGGCGGCCATCGTGCAGGCCTGCTGGGACCTCGACATTGAGCCCCACCGCGTGGCCAAGCTCTCGGGTATCGGCTGCAGCTCCAAGACGCCGGACTACTTTCTGGGCGCCAGCCACGGCTTCAACACCGTGCACGGGCGCATGCCCAGCGTGCTCACCGGCGCCAACCTGGCCAACCGCACGCTCATGTATCTGGGTATTTCCGGTGACGGCGACTCCGCCTCCATTGGCCTGGGACAGTTTGCCAATGCCATGCGACGCGGCGTGCGCATGGCCTACATTGTGGAAAACAACGGCGTCTACGGCCTGACCAAAGGCCAATTTTCCGCCACCGCCGACCGTGGCTCCAAGAGCAAAAAGGGCGTGGTCAACAGCGACAGCCCGGTCGACCTGGTGGGCATTGCGCTGCAGCTCGGTGCTACCTATGTGGCACGCAGTTTTTCGGGTGACAAGGCGCAACTGGTGCCGCTGATCAAGGGTGCCATGGAGCATGGGGGCGCCGCCTTCATCGACGTGATCAGCCCCTGCGTGACCTTCAACAACCACAGCGGCAGCACCAAGAGTTATGACTATGTGCGCCAGCACAACGAGGCGGTGAGCCGCATCGACTTCATGGTTCCGGGCCAGGAAATCACCACCGACTACGCCCCAGGCACGCTGGTCGAGGTAGAGCAACACGATGGCACGGTGCTACGCCTGCGCAAACTGCACACCGACTATGACCCCACCGACCGCTTTTCGGCCATGGCGTATATGCAAAGCCGCGCCGCCTTGGGCGAAATTGTCACCGGCCTGCTGTTCATCGACCCATTGGCCACCGACCTGCACACGTCGCTCAACACCACCGCGGCGCCGCTCAACACGCTGGGCGCTGGGCAACTGAATCCGGGCCAGGCGGCGCTGGATAAAATCAACGCCAGTTTGCGATAAAAAAGGCCTCTAGCCCCTACGGAATAAGCGCTGGCAGCTATGAATTTTATGATTTAACGCAAGGAGCCTGTCCATGTCCGAACGCACCGTTTTTCAGTCCATGGCACAACGCCACGTCATCAGTGTGCTGCCCAATGCCACGGTCTATGCCGCTGCCTGTGTGATGACCCGAACCAACAGCTCCAGCGTTCTGGTGATTGATGCCAGCAAGGCTTTGCTCGGCATCGTGACCGAGCGCGACATGATCACCCGCGTGCTGGCCAAGGGCATGAATCCCAACGAGGCGACAGTGAGCGAAGTGATGACGCGCAGCCCGCATTGCATCACCCCCGACACCAAAGTGCCTGATGCGGTGCTGATGATGATTGAGCGCGGTTTTCGACATCTGCCGGTGCTCACCACCGACACGCACAAGATACTGGGCGTGTTCAGCGTGCGCGACGCCCTGCCGCGCGAAGTCAACACCGCGGTCAATCTGGCCGAGTTCAACGAACAGGTGAACGACGCGCTGGGCTAATGCGGCGCTCGCGTCCACATAACCACGCAGATAGATGATTTTGTAATTTGGAAATGAAAATACAGTAGTTCCAGTTTGAATGGTTGTCTCCCAGAATCCGGCTCATTGCACCGACGCAATGCATCCAGAGGACTCAACCGTGAAACCATCGTTCCGCCTTTCTCACCTTTCCCGCCGTATTTTCAGTCTTGCCGCTGTTGCATTGCTGACCACGGGCACCCTTGTGGCGGCCCACGCGCAGCAAGCCGTCACGCTGCTCAACGTCTCTTACGACCCCACGCGGGAACTCTACGTCGAGTTCAACGCCGCCTTTGCCAAGTACTGGAAAGGCAAAACCGGTCAGGATGTGACCATCAACCAATCCCACGGCGGATCGGGCAAACAAACCCGCTCCATCATCGACGGGCTCGATGCCGATGTGGCGACTCTGGCACTGGCCGGTGACACCGATGCGCTGATTGCCAAGGCTGACTTGATACCCAAAGACTGGCAAAAACGCCTGCCACACAATTCTTCTCCCTACACCTCGACCATCGTACTGGTGGTGCGTGCGGGCAATCCGAAAGGCATCAAGGACTGGGACGACCTGGTCAAGCCCGGCGTCAGCGTGATCACCCCCAACCCCAAGACCTCCGGCGGCGCGCGCTGGAACTACCTGGCAGCCTGGGAATTTGCCAAGCGCAAGTTTGGCAGTGACGCCAAGGCCAAGGCGTTCGTTGCCAAGTTGTACGCCAATGTGCCCATTCTGGACACCGGGGCGCGTGGCTCATCCATCACTTTTGCGCAACGGGCGCAGGGTGACGTTTTCATCTCCTGGGAAAACGAGGCCTATCTTCTTGAGAAAGAGTTTGGCACCAAGTTCGATATCGTGACCCCATCACTGAGTATTCTGGCTGAGCCTGCAGTGACCGTCGTTGACAAGAACGTCGACAAAAAAGGCACCCGCAGCGTGGCCACCGCCTACCTGGAGTACCTGTATTCTGAAGAAGGCCAGGACATTGCTGGCAAGAACTTCTACCGGCCGGCCGTTTCTGAAAAGGCGAAGGCCAAGTACGCCAAGCAGTTTGCCAAAGTCGACCTGTTCACCATCGACGAAGCCTTTGGTGGCTGGACCAAGGCCTCGAAAGACCACTTTGCCGATGGCGGCAGCTTTGATCAGATCTATCTCAAAAAATGAGTTGAGCATCGCCAGCAGGATGCAGAACTACCGAATTCTTGCTTTTGATATATCAAATAGCAAATAAGCAAATAGAAATTCAGTAGTTTGTGTTTTAACGAACTCGCTGAACAATGCATTCCTCGCCGCTCTGGCACCCGAATACACACCCACATGGTCCCGATCGTCATCATTCCTGGCTGGCAAGACTCGCCACCCGGCCACTGGCAAAGCCTCTGGGCTTCGCAGTTGCCGGGCGCGGTGCGGGTGCAGCAGGACGATTGGCTGGTGCCCTCGCGCAGCGCCTGGGTGGCCTCCATCAGCCACACGGTGCTGGCGCAAAACCAGCTGGTGGTGATTGCAGCGCACAGTCTGGGTTGTATTGCCACCGCGCATTTGCCGCCTGAAGTGACAGCGCGTATTCAGGGTGCCTTGCTGGTGGCGCCGGCCGACCCAGAGCGCCGTGGTGTGTTGGCTGACTTTGCCCCAGTGCCTTACCAGCGCCTGCCCTATAGCAGCATCATTGTGGTCAGCAATACCGACCCGTTTTGCCCGGTGCGCACCGCAGGCGCTTATGCGCGTGCCTGGGGCAGCGAATTTGTGCGTTTGCAAAACGCCGGCCACATCAATCTGGATGCCGGGTTTGGCCCCTGGCCACTGGGTCTGGCGCTGCTGCAATCACTCACCATCCAAGCCGAAAGCCATGCGCCGTCTGTGGCCGCCACCGCCTGATACCCGCAAAACCCCTTTTTTAACCACTCCTTCCATCCGCCAAGGACACCCATGAAATTTAAACAAAAAGTGACTCTAGCCCTTACCAGTATTGCGCTAACAGCTACAACTTTTGCATCAGCTCAAACCACGCTGTTGAACGCTTCCTACGATGTGGCCCGCGAGTTCTACAAGGACTACAACGCCGCTTTTGTGGCCAACTACAAAAAAACCACCGGCAAAGACGTGAAGATCGACCAGTCACACGGCGGCTCCAGCGCCCAGGCACGCGCCGTCAACGATGGGCTCGACGCCGATGTGGTCACCATGAACACCACCACCGACGTGGATTTTCTGGCCAGCAGCGCCATCGTGGCCAAAGACTGGGCCAAGCGCTTTCCCAACAATGCGTCACCCACCTCTTCCACCATGCTATTCCTGACGCGCAACGGCAACCCCAAAGTCATCAAGGATTGGAATGACCTGATCAAGCCTGATGTCAAGGTGATCGTGGTCAACCCCAAAACCGGTGGTAACGGCCGCATGGCTTACCTGGCCGCCTGGGGTTACGTGCGCAAGACGGGTGGCACCGACGCCCAGGCGTTTGACTTTGTTGGCAAGCTGTTCAAAAACGTGCCGGTGCTGGCCAAGGGCGGGCGTGATGCCACCACCATCTTTTTGCAACGCAACATCGGTGACGTGTTGATCACCTTTGAGTCGGAAGTGGTGTCGGTGGACCGCGAATTTGGTGCCGGCAAGGTGGATGCCATTTACCCGTCGGTGAGCATCATTGCCGAAAACCCGGTGGCGGTGGTGGCGCGCACCGTGGCCAAAAAAGGCACGGGCGAGGTTGCCAACGCTTACCTGAATTATCTTTACTCGGATGAAGCGCAAGAGATTGCTGCCAAACACGGCATTCGCCCGAGCAACCCCAAAATCCTGGCCAAGTACAGCAGCACCTTCAAGCCGATCCAGCTGTTTGCCGTGAGCGACTATTTCGGCTCGCTGACGGAGGCGCAAAAAGTGCACTTCAACGACGGCGGCCAGTTCGACAAACTTTATACCGTCAAATAAGCCATCACGCCCCGAATGAATGTGCCTTGAGGACACTTGGCGCGGTGTGAACGCCAGCAGCGTGCCTTGGGTGCCCAACGTAGTGAAATCAAGGAGGAGGCTCGGGCGCAGCTCGGGCCGGGGGACATTCGCGGAGTTGGACACCCAAGGTGCGCTGCGGGTTAAAGCGATGAACTCACCCAAACTCATGGACAGCGGGCCCAGCCCGCCATAACAAGCGCTCTTTTTGCAACCATTGATTTTCGACAAACACTTATGACCGCTGCCGTTCTCTCTGCCACGCTAGGCAGCTCAGGTTCAAGGCCCAAACGCGCTGCCCGGCGCGTCTTGCCGGGTTTTAACCTGACGCTGGGCTACACCCTGTTTTACCTCAGCCTGATTGTGTTGATACCGCTGTCAGCGCTGCTGTTCAAAACCTTCACGCTGACCTGGGACCAGTTCTGGACGGCGGTGGCCAGCCCGCGCGTGCTGGCCTCGTACCGCTTGACTTTTGGTGCCTCGTTCCTGGCGGCGCTGTTCAATGTGTTTGCCGGCCTGCTGCTGGCCTGGGTGCTGGTGCGCTACAGCTTCCCAGGCAAAAAGATCATCGACGCGCTGGTGGATTTGCCCTTTGCCTTGCCCACCGCCGTGGCGGGCATCTCGCTCACCGCGCTGCTGGCAGGCAATGGCTGGATCGGCCAGTACCTGGAGCCACTGGGCATCCAACTCGCGTTTAACCGCAACGGCATTGTCATCGCGCTGATCTTCATCAGCCTGCCGTTTGTGGTGCGCACGGTGCAACCGGTGCTGGAAGACGCTGAGAAAGAGCTGGAGGAAGCCGCCACCTGCCTGGGTGCCTCACGTTTTCAGACCTTTCGTTATGTGATTTTTCCGGGCATAGCCCCCGCCCTGCTTACAGGGTTTGCTATGGCTTTTGCACGCGCCGTGGGTGAATACGGCTCGGTGATCTTCATCGCTGGCAACATGCCGATGGTGTCGGAAATCACCCCGCTGATCATCATCGGCAAGCTGGAGCAATACGACTACGCCGGTGCTACCGCCGTGGCCACGGTGATGCTGGGCATCTCATTCGTGCTGCTGCTGGTCATCAACGGCCTGCAAAGCTGGCAGCGCCGCCGCGCCGGGGGCAAGACATGAGCGCGGGCACCGTGCGTAGCGCACAGGCAGGCACCACCGAGCCGGTCTGGGTGCGCTGGTCGCTGATCAGTTTGGCACTGGTTTTTGTCTTTCTGTTTCTGCTGCTGCCGCTGGCAGCGGTGTTTACCGAAGCCTTGCGCAAAGGCCTGCCCGCTGCGCTGGAGGCGCTGCGCGAACCCGATGCCTGGAGTGCCATTCGCCTGACGCTGCTTACCGCCGCCGTGGCAGTGCCGCTAAACCTGGTGTTTGGTGTGGCTGCCGCCTGGGCGGTGGCCAAGTACGAGTTCAAGGGCAAAGCCTTTCTGACCACGCTGATTGACCTGCCCTTCTCTGTCTCACCCGTGGTGGCGGGTTTGGTCTATGTGTTGATGTTTGGTGCGCAGGGCTGGATTGGCCCGTGGCTGATGGCGCACGACATCAAAATCGTGTTTGCGGTGCCGGGCATCATCCTGGCCACGGTGTTTGTCACCTTTCCGTTCATTGCCCGAGAGCTGATCCCGCTGATGCAGGCGCAAGGCACCGAAGAGGAGCAAGCCGCGATGGTGCTGGGCGCCACCGGCTGGCAAACCTTCTGGCATGTGACGCTGCCCAACATCAAGTGGGGTCTGGTGTACGGCGTGATCCTGTGTAACGCCCGTGCCATGGGCGAGTTTGGTGCGGTATCGGTGGTTTCAGGCCACATCCGCGGCCAGACCAACACCTTGCCGCTGCATGTGGAAATTTTGTACAACGAGTACCAGTCTGTGGCTGCTTTTGCCGTTGCGTCCTTGCTGGCATTGCTTGCCTTGCTCACTTTATTGATCAAGTCGGTGGTGGAGTGGCAGTTTGAGCGAGACCAGAAGGCCGCAGTTGACCTGCCACCTGAGCGCCCCGCTGTCTCGTCGCCGACCTCCGTCGCAACCCCATAAGACTGACACACCATGAGCATCGAAATCCGTAACATCAGCAAAGACTTTGGCACCTTTCACGCCCTGCGTGATGTGTCGCTTGACATCAACTCGGGCGAACTCGTCGCCTTGCTGGGACCGTCTGGTTGTGGCAAAACCACGCTGTTGCGCATCATCGCCGGGCTGGAAACCGCCGACCAAGGCCACATCCTGTTCAACGGCAACGACACCACCGAGAAACATGTGCGCGAGCGCAAGGTGGGTTTTGTGTTTCAGCATTACGCGCTGTTTCGCCACATGAGCGTGTTTGACAACGTGGCCTTTGGCCTGCGCATGAAGCCCAAAGCCACCCGACCTTCTGACGCCGTCATCAAGCAAAAAGTGCATGAGCTACTGGGGTTGGTCCAGCTCGACTGGCTGGCAGACCGCTACCCGTCACAACTTTCGGGCGGGCAGCGCCAGCGCATTGCCCTGGCGCGTGCGCTTGCCGTGGAACCACAAGTATTGTTACTGGATGAACCTTTTGGTGCGCTGGATGCCAAGGTCCGCAAGGAGTTGCGCCGCTGGCTGCGCCGGCTGCATGACGATCTGCATGTGACCAGCATCTTCGTCACCCACGACCAGGAAGAGGCGCTGGAGGTGGCCGACCGCGTGGTGTTGATGAACACCGGCAAGGTCGAGCAGATTGGTTCACCCCAAGAGGTGTGGGAGCACCCGGCCAGCCCGTTTGTCTACGGTTTCCTAGGCGACGTGAACCTGTTCCATGGCCGCGCTCATGAGGGTGAGATGCTGATTGGTGAAGACCACCATGGTTTGCGGCTGGCCACGCCCGAACACAGCGAGGTGCAAGATGCCAAAGCCTTTGCCTATGTGCGCCCACATGAGCTCGATGTGCAGCGGTATGTGCCCGGCGTGAACGCACTCGCGCAGCCGCGCGGTATCGTGGCCAAGTTGACGCGCGCCATGGTTGTGGGTCCTACGGCGCGTCTGGAACTGCTTCCGGCAGAGCCTTCAGCGGCAGGCGAAGGCGCCATCATCGAAGCGCACCTCCCCGCCCAGCAGTACCGCGATCTGGCTTTGAAGGAGGGCGAAACCGTGTTGCTCACGCCGCGCCGTGCACGGGTGTTTGTGGCTGGCGGCGAGGGCATCTGACCCTGCCACCGCGGGTCACTTCTGCAGATGTAGCCAAACCTGAACGCGGCCCACCAGGCCACGCACAGCAACATCTGTCAGCGGTTTAGCTGAAGGATTCTTCAGTGCAGCACGCACCAGGCGTTCCAGGGTTTGTGGCTGCGGGGTGATAGGACCAAAAAAGCGTGCGGTATTGCCCGCCGCCAACAGCAGGGTGGGGAAGTTCTCCACATCCAGCGGCTCCAGCAGATCAGCCTCGTCTTCAATGTCTAGCCAGGCGAACCGGGTGTCGGGGTAGTCCGCCAGAATGTTGGCCTGCACCTGCGCAAAGCTGCTGCGATACGCCTCGCAAACATGGCACCACTGGGCACACAGACAAACCACCAGCAGCGTGTCAACCGAGGTATCCGGCACGGCTAGGCCCCCGTATCGGGTGCTGCCAGCAGCGCGGTGATGCGGCTTGCCGCCGCGTCAAATTCTTCGGCCGGGACCGGGCGCGAGAAATAGTAGCCCTGGGCATAGTGGCAGCCCATGCGCTGCAGCGCCACCAGATGGCTTTTCAGCTCGACCCCTTCTGCCACGATGTCCAGCCCCAGGCTGCGACCCATGGCGATGATCGCGCCCACCAGGGTGTTTTCGTTGTTGTCGTCACACATGTCCTGGACAAACGATTTATCTACCTTCAGGGTGTCCACCGGGAACAGCTTCAGGTACGACAGCGAAGAATACCCAGTGCCAAAGTCATCCAGGTAAACGCGAAACCCCAAGTCATGCACCGCTTTGAGCCATTGCAGCGACTTGTCCACATCGCGCAGCATCACGCCTTCGGTGATTTCCAGCGCCAGCCTGGTCGGTGAAATGCCGTAATGTTGAACCACTTCCTGAAGTTTTGCGGGGGTCAGCCCGTCGGGTATCTGCCGGCCAGAGACGTTCAGCGACAGAACGTAGTCCAGCCCCCGGTTTTTCCAGTCCAGCAGCTGCCTGCAAGCCACGTCGAGCATGAGCAGGCTCATCTCAATCACCAGACCCGTTTTCTCGGCCAGGGGAATGAAGCTGTCGGGCATGACCAGCCCCCGCGTCGGATGGCGCCAGCGGATGAGTGCCTCGGCACCCGCCAGGCGCTGGTTTACCAGGTCCACCACCGGCTGGTAAAACAGCACAAACTCGTGATTGCGAATGGCGCTGCGCAAATCGCTTTCCATGTGCCTGCGCTGCTCTGCAGCCTCGGTTAGCACCGGGTTGAAAAACACATGCTGATCGCCGCCTGAAGACTTGGCGCTCTCCATGGCCAGTTCGGCCTGGCGTAACAGTGACGGCACATCAAAGCCGTCGCCCGGAAACAGGGCCACGCCAATGCTGGCATGCAGATTAATAGGCGAGCCGTCAGCAAAATAGGGCTGGCGAATGGCTTGCAGGATGCGCCCGGCGATACGCTCAACCGCTTCACCCTGGGTGACGTTGTTCAGGATGATGCCAAAGTTGTCTGCCGCCAAGCGTGCCAGGGTGTCCTGGCTGCTGACACAGGCTGACAGGCGCCGGGTGGTGGTCTGCAAGATGGTGTCGCCAGCTGGCAGGCCAATGCCTTCATTGACCCGGCGGAACTCGTCCAGATTGATCAGCAGCAGCGCAAAGCCACGGGTTGTGGCGTCGGCGTACGCCTGCACCAGCATGTGCAGACGCTGCTCCAGCCCAAGGCGGTTGGCCAGGCCCGTCAGTGGGTCGGTGATGGCCTGTTGTCGCGCCGAAGCCTCTGACTCCTTGAGGTGACTGACATCGTGCACCACGCCTTGCAACAGGTTGTTGCCCACCGACCGCAAGACCATGTGGGCCCAGCTGCGCTCGGCACCTGGCATCAAAATCTGCAATTCCTGGGTGACTGCAGTGTTCTGCGTCAGAGCGCTGTGCATCAGCCGATCCATCAGGGTGGGGTTTTGCCACGGCAACTGGTTGATGTTGAGCGGTGCCAGCGCTTTGCCGGGCGGCTGGCGGTCAATGTCAAACAGCTGCGCAAAGGACGGGTTCCAGGACATCAGCGACCCCTGGCGATCGATCAGAAACAACCCGGACTCGGCGTTGTCGAAAATGGTGTGGTAGCGCTTTTCGTCAATTTCACCTTGCTGGCGCAAATGCCGCTCCACTTCCAGCGCACTGGTCAGGCGGTCTGACAGCGCGTTGATGTCGGTCACCAGCTGGCCAATTTCTGTGCTGGCATGTCGCTTGGGCGTGGCCAGACGCTCACCCGTAGTGGGGTCCATCCGGTGCAGCCGGTCAGACATCGCCTTGATCGGGCGCACAACGAACATCAGGGTTATCACCACCATGGCAAAGGTGACCATGCCCAGCTGCCAGCTCAGTTGAATCGCTGCAAACCAGACCTCTTCCCGGATGCGTGCTTCAATCACCTGCGGATCAGGTGTCAGCAAAATATGGCCAACTTCCTTTTGCCTGTCAAACGGCGAATAAATCAGCCGTTTGAGCAGCCCGGCGGGCTGCGCGCTGGGGGCGCCACCCCGCTGCTTGTCGGCAAGCACCGCCTGCGTCGTGGCGATACGCACCGCCAACACATCGGAATTGCTCAGCACGCCCTGAGCGACTTCCACCGCCAGCGTCTGGTCGTTGGCAAAACAAGCCACGGACAGGGTGCTTTGAATGGTGTCAAGAAGCTCATTGAGGCGGGTTTGCGAAGCATGGTGGGCGCGCACGCTGGTGGCGTAGGCGGTGTACCCCACCGCCACCGCAGCAGCCAGCAACGAGGCCAGAACCACCGCCAGGGTCGAGCGCAACAGCAGCCCGCTGGACCACCAGGAGACAGGGGGCAAATCAGGCCGAGCCGTCACCGCGGGAATTCCATGATGATCCGCAGGCGCTTGTCAACCTGTGCTCGCTCCACATACGCAATGGCGCCTGGGCGCGCCAGCAGTTGCACAGTGACCTCTGCCACGCTGGCCGCCTGTAGGGGCGGGGAGGTGCGCCCGGAAAAAATCAGACGCGACCAGTAGGCGTTGATTTCATTCACATCCTTGTTGACCAGCTTGCGGTAAAACTCGGCGCGCAAGGCGCTGGATTCGGGCTGGTCAATGGGTTGTGCGGCATCTCCCGTGGGCAGCCTGCGGTAGCGCCCCAGAAAGATGTTGATGATCTCGTCCTGACTGAGTGGGCCAATAGAACTGGCCGCGTTGACCACCACCACCGGCTCAGCACGCACCGGGCTGGCCAGACCAAAGAACGCAACGAACAGGCTTAGCAACAGCGTTTTCATGGCGGACTAAAAGACAAAGTCCAGCGTCAGGCTCACCGCCGTCAGGTTGCCGTCCCAACTGCCGGTTTGGACATCTTTCAACAGGAACACGGAAGCAGGTGTGCCACGCACCCAATCCACCTGGGCTTTCAAAGCCATATCTTTCTGCACGTCCCAGCGTGCGCCTGCCGTGTAGGTGTGCTGGTCGGTGACGCTATGCGCCACCAGAGAGGCGGTGACAGGGTAGAACGCGGGGTTACCGGTCAGCACCGCCGCATCAGAGACGCTGCGCGACACCCCCAAGTAAGGGGTGACGGCGCCCAGACGGTAGGCCGCCATCACATAGGCGGCTTTGGTGCTGGTATAGGCCGCGCTGTCGTGCCGGATCTGGTTGAGCATGAACTGGACATTGATAGGCCCCTGGTCAAACACCAGTCCCAGCGAGCTAAAGCGCGCGCTTTGACCGGCCATGGCCATGGCCGGCACCTGCGACAGATAGGGTTGCGGCAACGAGCCCTGCAGCAGTTCGTCAAAAGGGGCTTCCTGCTCAAAGCGCACCTGCGCATGACTCAACCGAAACTGCCAGGGTCCACGGATGTAGTCCAAGTAGCCTCCCACCAGTTGCGAGCCCTTCAGGTCCCACAGGATGCCTGGCGCGTAGGGTGTGCTCTCAGGCGATTGCCCGGCAAACAGCTTGCCCTTTAGCAGTCCCGAAGCAACCGGCCGGGTCATGATGACATCCAGGCCATCGATGTAAGACAACACCAAAGAGCCGTAAAAATCTGGCGGCGGCCGCACGCTCAGGTTGGAATAACCCACCAGCCGGGAGTCGCCCAGCATGTAAAACTCGGTGCCCAGGCGGCCCACGCGCAGGGAAAAATCGGGTGAAAAATCATGCCGCACAAAGGCCCAGGTTACTTCTGGGCGATAGGTTGAATCAGCGTGGTAGCGGCTGACCAGCTGCACCACGCCTTCGGTAGCGGTGCTGAAATGGATATTGGCCTGCACACCCAGCAGGCTGTCCACCTTGGTGGCCCAGTGGGTGCCAGCGCCGTTGGGTTGCGACAAATCGCGAACCAGCTCGGCGTTGTCATCGTCGCCCCGGGTGAAGCCCAGCGTGCCAAACCCGTGCAGACTGACCGCCGACCAACCGGCAGCTGTGCTGTCTTGCGCCTGCGCGACGGGGGTGCTCAGGCTCAGACAAAACAAGGCGCCAGCGGTGGCATTCTTCCACAGCCAATCAAATGATCTTGGGCGATTTTTGCGCGTGATAAACATACTTTTTTGACCCACTCCCGTTGCCAACGCTGTTAAAAAATGCGCAACAGCAGTCAAATAAGTGTAGCTAACTTGAGCTCCCAATAGACAAGCTATTACCCTGCTTGTCTGCCGCCAATCCGCCTTGACAAGCCGACCCTAAACCAGATCAGTCACCAAATGAGATACCCAGATCGTGGCCGGTTTGCAGGGTGTCGCAATCCATGGGCACGTTGCGGATGTGGCCTGCCACTTCTTCGAGCGTCACATAGTCCACGCCGTTGACACCCAGCGACACCATCACGCCACTCTGACCTGCGTCGAGCCCGCGCACGGCGGCAGCACCAAAACGCAACGCTGCCAGGCGGTCAAAGGAGGTTGGGCTGCCACCACGCAGCAGGTGCCCCAGCACCACCACACGGGTGTCTTTGCCGGTGATCTTCCCCAGGGCCTGGGCAATGTGTTCGCCAATGCCGCCCAGACGCTCGGCGTGGCCCACTTCGGCTGGGGCCACCAGCTCGCGGTGGCCGTCCTTGGCTTGCGCACCTTCAGCGACCATGACAATGGAATACAGGTGGCCATTGGTTTCGCGCTCGCGAATTTTGGCAGCCACCTTGTCAATGTCAAAACCGATTTCCGGAATCAGGATGGCGTGGGCGTTACCGGCAATACCGGCATGCAGGGCGATCCAGCCCGCGTAGCGGCCCATCACCTCCACCACCATCACCCGCTGGTGGCTCTCGGCGGTGCTGTGCAGCCGGTCCAGGCACTCGGTAGCGAAACCCACAGCGGTATCAAAGCCGAAGGTGGTCAGGGTTTTGTCGAGGTCGTTGTCAATGGTTTTGGGCACACCCACCACGCGCAACCCCTTTTGATGCAACGCATCGGCAATGGTCAGCGAGCCGTCGCCGCCGATGGACACCAGCGCGTCAATCTCGTGGGTGGCAAAGTAGGTGAGGAGTTCGTCAGAGCGGTCGATCTCGCGCACCGTGCCGTCGGGCATGTTGACCGGGAAATGCAACGGATTGCCCTTGTTGGTGGTGCCCAAAATGGTGCCACCCAGGTGACCGATGCCACGCACCTTGTCGCGGGTGAGGCGGTAGACGCCACCCTCGGGATAGCGCTCGGGAAACATGATGCCGTTGAAGCCGTCGCGGATGCCGTAGCACTGCCAGCCCAGGTTGTCGGAGGCGATCACCACCGACTGGATCACGGCGTTCAGGCCGGGTGCGTCACCGCCACCGGTACAGACAGCAATGCGTTTGATAGGTTTTGTCATGCGTTGGCCCTCATTTAAAACATGATCTTTCAATGGATAGTTGAATTGTGCCGCAAGCACCCTAGGTGCAACACGTCTCGATTTACAGATTTGCAACAGATTTCATATCAAAATAATAGCTATTGGTCCTTTCTTTATTGCGGCTAGAGCCCGATTTGATGCACTTAAGGCGCACCCATCGGCATTAAACGGCCGAGCTTGTGCGCCAGTTCAATCGCCGAACTCACACCCATCTTCTCAAATATGTTGGCACGGTGAAACTCCACAGTGCGCGGGGTGATACCCAGATGCTCAGCAATGGTCTTGTTGTAATGGCCGCAGATCAGTTCGTCAAGCACCTCGCGCTCGCGCGGGCTCAACGACGCCAGCGATTGGCGCAAACGGCGAGCTTCGGTGTCGCCTTCGGTGGTGACGCTGGCAGCAGCCAGCGCCTGCGCCACGCGGTCGACCAGTTCATTGTCCTGAAACGGTTTTTCCAGAAAGTCCCAGGCGCCGTTTTTGACCGCAGACACCGCCATGCTGACATCGCCATGGCCGGTCAGAAACAGCACCGGCCAGGGGCAGCCCAGCGCCTTCAGTTGCTCAAACGTGGCCAGACCCGAAAGCGGCGTCATGCGCAGGTCCATCAACACCACCGATGCGCCCCAATCACCCGCCAACGAGCGCACGGCTGCCAAAAAGGGCTCGCCCCCGTCCCAGGTGGCGGGTTGGTAGCCGCGCGAGTCAAACAGCCAGGCCAGGCCATCGCGGATGTCGGGGTCATCGTCGACGATGTGTAACTCGGTACGTTTCATGGGGCGCCTTCGTGCGGGGTCGCTGGCGCTTGGGCCAGCGGCAGTTCAACGGTGAAACGGGCGCCGCCCAGCATCGGGTCACGGCTCACCGCCAGGCTGCCGTGGTGCGCCTCGACGATAGAGCGGCAAATCGCCAGCCCCATGCCCATGCCGCCATCTTTTCGGCTGACAAAGGCGTTGAAGATGGTGTCACGGGCCTCGTCGCTGACGCCCGGGCCGGTATCAGCCACCGACAGCATGGCCACACGGCGCTCACTGTCCTGGCGCAAATCGAGCCAGACCTGTGGCGCGGCCGCGCCGTGCGGTGCCCAGTCCTGCGCGTTGCCCACCAGGTTATTCACCAGATGCTCCAGCAGCAGTTCATCGGCATCCACCCAGATCGGCTGCTGCGGTGGCGCCCACTGCGCAGGCGTGCCTTCACCATCGCCGCTGGCGGCCAGCACGCGGGTCAAAAACGCCACCAGGTCCAGTCGCTGGCGCGACAACTCGCGGCGCCGGGCAAAGTCATTCACCCGGCGAATGATGCCGCCGGCGCGGTCTGCCAGG
>Ga0209181_10005912_pt1 | contig 17441 bp, 13 predicted proteins | sample MAT05_FD_187208 | JGI IMG/M metagenome (GOLD analysis project Ga0209181, IMG submission 187208) | Freshwater microbial communities from Lake Fryxell liftoff mats and glacier meltwater in Antarctica - MAT-05 (SPAdes) (version 2) | ecosystem: Environmental > Aquatic > Freshwater > Ice > Liftoff...
CGGCAGCCTTTTCACCGGTTTTTGTATGTTGCATTACCGGCAGGCATTCGGCCAGCAGATCATCATGGTACACAGCATAAACAAAGGCAAGTAAGGGTCTTTCGGTTGCGTCCGTTATCTTCCAGAAATATGTGAAAGCCATGAAGGTGGCATCCGCCATGTTGAACTTATAAAGTTGTAGCAAGTACCTGGATGTATGTTCAACACCCGATTTAGACCGCTTCCCTGTTACATTTTTCCTAATTGACTCCAAGAAATTATCACTTTCGAGCGAGGAGGCCATCACTTTTTCGAGTTCCGCAAACATTATAGTCCGGCCTGTATGTACTGTTTTAAATTTTGGCACTTATATCAATTATTCTTTAGGTCAGCAAATTTTTAGGCTGCAACAAATACCGTGTTAACCAGTTTGTTAGTTCATTCAATACTCCAAAGGCGCAATTCGGTTTTCTTAACCTGCTGCTTAAAACATCTAACTGGTCATTTCCTACTGTTAAAGACTGGATGTCAATGGTGTATTCCCAATCTGCAGCGCCAATATAGCCATACAATTGTAGAAAATGCAATAATGCTTTTTACCCTTCCAAGTGACTTTACGGATACTAGGCCAAGTAATTATTTCGAAAAACAAATAGGTCAAATGCTTTTCCAGGAAACTACTTTGCTGGTAAAGCAAAACGTTTTGAATACATACCATTCCAGGACAATCCTATTTTACTTTTCCTTTTCCTTTCAGAGAATTCATTAATATCCGCCGACTGAAATAAACTCGTCCTCCTTTTCTTAGGCAACTAATAATCCCCTGTTTTCTCCAGTTGTGAATTGTTGCTTTTGAGACTTTTAAGAAATTTGCCGCTTCATCAATTGAAAGCAAATCGTCCATTGCTTCTGTTTTCCTTAAAAGGCGCCTTGCTTTGTCCCTCAATTATTAATAAAGCCTTTCGCATCACATGCACCATCCCGTATTCTGGAGTAGTTACTAAAACAAACATTTTCTTATTTATTAATTGACGCTTGTCAAAGAGAAATTCGTTTAAATTATTTTGGATTGTTTTACGACTTCCTAATACCTGGTTAGTTACAAGTAATTCGTTTTAACACGATTACATATAGTAAAGCAGGCAAAAAATATTTTTATTTTTTTGTTGCAATAAGTGGATGGGTTAGATAGCCTCAATAACCGGGCACGCATAATAGTGTCAAAACAACCTTACCCATCGAACTGGAATTTGTACTGTGAAAGCATCCTTATTTAACCGAAAAAGGTAATTTTAAGTGCTGCTCTATAATTGCGGGAATGTGAGTGCTTACCCAACGACAGCGATGGCAGTTCAGATTATCCATGCCACTGATGCCACTGGTGAAATATTGTCAATGCTTTTAAAATTAAGTTGATTAGGCAATAAGTGAATTAGATAAAAGATGAAATGCGACGGTCACATATTGTTCAGGGGGCAATCCGGAAAGGCTGGTAATCTGGCTAAAAATCAAAAAGGGCAATAATACTTTCATTTCTTGCCTCTATTATTGCCCCTAAAAGAAAAAGCCTCGTAAATCATTAATTTACAAGGCTTCTAATTCGATCAAGTGGTGTGAGCCGGGATCGAACCGGCGACACAAGGATTTTCAGTCCTTTGCTCTACCGACTGAGCTACCGCACCGTCCAAATTTTCTTTTTATAAAGAAAATTATTCCCTTTAGGGGCTGCAAATATAAAGGAAGTTTGATGTAATAAAGAAGCACTGGTCTAAAAATATTTAGCGGGCCCGGAGCCCTTACATTTCGCCCGGAATTTGCAGCGTATCTTCTTTAGTGCTTTTGCGTTGCGTGTGTTTTTGTAAGATGGCACTATTAAACTGCCGGGTTTCGGCACTCTTTTTTGTGCCCCACAATTGGTCGCGGGCTTTGGCGGCGGCAGTTTCTACATCTACTATTGGCGGGGGGTAATGGAAGCCGCCCATAATTGTTTTTTCCATAGCGGTCATAGACCATGGCTGGTGAAGAAAATGCAGAGGTAACTGCGCTAATTCGGGCACCCATTTTTTTATAAATTCACCCTGCGGATCATGATCCTGCGCTTGTTTTACGGGGTTGTATATGCGTAGGGTGTTGATGCCGGTGGTACCGGCCTGCATTTGCAATTGCGGGTAGTGGATGCCGGGCTCATAATCAAGAAACATACGGGCCAGGTGGGGCGCCCCTGCCTGCCATGGCTGCCATAGGTGATGCGTTAAAAAACTTACCAGCATACTTCGCATCCTAAAATTGACGTAGCCGGTATCCTGTAGGCAGCGCATACACGCATCTACCAGCGGTATTCCCGTTTGGCCGGTCTGCCAGGCGGTTAGCCGAAAGCTATCAACCTCATTACGGATGTTGTTGAAGCCTGCGTTAATATTGAGGGTTTCGTAGCTGGTATCGGTCTCAAACTTTTGAATAAAATGGCAATGCCATAACAGGCGGCTACTAAAAAAACTAACTTCCTTTTTGCTGGCAGGCACCTGGTTTTTTAACTGCTGTCCTGCATGGTACACCTGCCTTATGCTTAGGTTGCCATAAGCAAAATAAGGCGACAACCTGCTGCAATGATAACGTGCCGCCACAGGTTTACTTATGGACCGCGAATAGCCATAAATCCGCTCATTTAAAAAGCCCTGCAAATAACTGTTGGCTGCCGCCAACCCGCCAGGTTGAAAGTTTTTGTTGATTGTAGTAATATCGGCAGGCAGCGGGGCACCTTGTACCTGTGTTACCAACTCGGGTCTCAGCTCTATCGTTTTTAATTGTGCAAGATCAACATGTACCTGCGGCGCAGACATGGTGTCAAACCATTTTTTGTTCCAATTGGCACGCGATGAGAGCCCCCTTATTACCCCGTTGGTTTGACTTTCGGTCCATTGGATACCTTTTTGTTTGCAAAAGGTGGTCACCAATTTATCGCGCTGCCAACTGGCGGTATGGCCGGTTTCGGCATGGCTAAATAGTTGGTTAAAGTGATAGTGTTTGGATAGCTGTTCCAAAGCGGCCGGCGCTTCGCAGTAAAAAAAATAAAGCGTATGGCCAAAGGGGTGTAAGGTTTTTTGTAACGAAACAATGCTTTCGTACATAAACCGCCAGTGGCGCACATCGGCGGTTTTGTGCTGCAGTAGCGTTGGTTCAAAGCAAAATAGTAAAATGGCTGGCAAGCCGGTGGCAACAGCATTGGCCAGTGGCTGGTGATCGGTTACCCGAAGGTCTTTTTTAAACCAAACGATGTTTACTTTCTGCATTAAATTTTGCTTTGGGCAACGGTTAAAATTACCTCGCAAAGGCGTTGCTAATAAAACCCCGCCAGCAACACTTTGTTCGGGAAGGGCTTTTACAGGCTACACCTTTAAGACCACCTTTTTTTTATTAATGTGTTTAAAAAAAAGATTTTATAGCCCTACGTCAATAACTACAGGAAAGTTGAAAGAAATATAGAAAAGGAAAAAGCTCACGTAGTTTATAAACGTTGAAGTGTGCGACGCAACAATGTAAAATATTTATTCAATGCCTGGCTCCCCAAAAAGTGTACTTACTACTGCGTGCTTATAAATTAAAAAACGGTTGACCGCAGCAAATATTGCCACGGCCAACCGTTGATAAAATAAATGCCTATCATTTAAAACTCACAATTTTTGGGGGTACGGGCAAAAGCAATTACATCGCGAATGTTGGTCATGCCTGTTACAAACTGTACCATGCGCTCAAACCCAAGGCCAAAACCGGCGTGCGGTACGGTGCCAAAACGGCGGGTGTCTAAATACCAGCTCATTTCTTCGGCGGGTATGTGCATTTCGGCCATGCGGGCTTCCAGTTTATCAAGCCGCTCTTCCCTTTGCGATCCGCCCACTATTTCGCCAATGCCGGGCGCAAGTATATCCATAGCAGCCACGGTTTTGCCATCTTCGTTCAGGCGCATGTAAAACGACTTTATATCTTTTGGATAAGCCGTAACGATTACCGGTTTTTTAAAATGTTTCTCTACCAGGTAGCGCTCATGCTCGCTTTGCAGGTCTACACCCCATTTAACTTCGTAAGTAAATTTTTTCTTTTTGTAGGCCGGGCTTTGCAGCAAAATATCAATGGCTTCGGTATAGGTTATGCGTTCAAATTGGTTGTTCAACACAAATTCCAGTTTTTCAATTAATCCAAGTTCGCTGCGGTCGGCCTGCGGCTTTTGTTTCTCTTCTTCGGCCAGGCGTTGGGCTAAAAAGTCAATATCGTCGCGGTTATGCTCCAGCGCATAGGCAATCAGGTAGCGTATAAATTCTTCTGCCAGGTTCATATTGTCTTCAATATCGTAAAACGCCATCTCCGGTTCAATCATCCAAAACTCGGCAAGGTGGCGGGCCGTGTTGCTGTTTTCGGCCCTAAAGGTGGGGCCAAAAGTATAAATGTCGCTAAAAGCCATCGCACCCAACTCGCCCTCCAACTGACCGCTAACGGTTAAGTTGGTGCTTTTGCCAAAAAAGTCGTCGTTATAATTAATGGCACCATCATTTTTGCGGGGCGGATTATTGAACGGCAACGTAGTTACCCTAAACATTTCACCTGCGCCCTCGGCATCGCTACTGGTAATAATGGGCGTGTGCAAGTACATAAATCCTTTATCGTTAAAAAATTTATGGGTAGCAAAAGCGAGTGAGTGGCGCACCCTGAACACCGATCCAAAAGTGTTGGTGCGAAAGCGGAGGTGTGCCTTCTCGCGTAAAAACTCAAGGCTGTGTTTTTTTGGTTGAAGGGGATATTTTTCCGGGTCGCTATCACCCAGTATTTCAATTACGGAGGCTTTTAGTTCTACTTTTTGACCTTTGCCTAACGACTCCACTACAGTACCCGTAACCTTTAAGGAGGCACTGGTAGTAATGCGTTTTATTGTAGCGTCATCCAGCAAACCCAACTCGGCCATCACCTGTAAATTATTATTGGTGCTACCATCGTTTAAGGCTATAAACTGGTTGTTTCTAAACGTACGCACCCACCCCATTACCACTATTTCCCTGCCAATTTCGCCGGTGGCGAGTACGTCTTTTATCCTGACCCTGGTATTGAACATGTAAATTTTTTAAGCGCGGCAAAGATAAGGGCTATACAAATTGAACAGGTGGCGATTGTAGTGAGCAAATATTTATTATACTTGTTGCAATAGCAACAAATAATGACTGAACCAGACGGTCTGATAATCTATCAGAATAAACTTTTTGTAAAAGTGTTGAGCGCTATAATATAAATACATAATAACTATCCGCACTCTTGTGCTTATATTTTGGAACCTGGCTTTATAGCAGTTTTCAGTAGTCGTTGCAGCCTGCCTCTATAACCATAGAGGTCATACTCTTGTACAGTTGGTAATTTTATTCAGCCTTTTTTGTCATGATTATATATTCCGCATTGGGTGTACTAAATAGCGGCAATCATTCAATATATTTGATCCTTTACCCTAGATTTATTCAATCTTGAAGTAAAATTTTTTATTGACTATCAGCAATCTGGTGCTGATATTTTGGAACCGGGCTTTATAGCTGTTTTCAGCAGTCGTTGCCCGCCCGGCTCATGCCTCGCCAGAATAATTTCGTCGGGCTGGCATTTAAACGTGCATCGCCCACTTATATCTTTAATAATTTTAGTCAGCCATTTTTATCAGGATTTTATCTTCAGCATTGGGTGTACCAAATACCGCATAATTATTAAACTTTGTTGCTTAACGGAACCATTGTCAACATTCGCTTGACGCATTATTGTAACCTTGCACAGCCAAAAGTTGCTGCTATTTTTTAAATTGAACGAAGCAACAACGGGTTTTTTTTTATGAACTTTAGCACGTTTGTTAAAAGCAGTCTTTCAATTGGTTTTTATGCTTTCCGGCAAAAATAAAAGAAACGGCGTACAATACTACAGGTTAAAAACCAATGCTAAGGTGGGAGAGGTCGCAAACAGCCAGTTAATTATTTTAATGGCTGCGTGTACTAATACAGTTGTACGCATTTTTCCCAATGCTGTTAAAAGCGGCCAGGCGGTATGGGTAAGTGGCAATAAGGCCAATGCGCAAAGTTGCACGCTATACAACGTTGCCGGGTTGATAGCCTCATTTGGTAATTGTTACGCGGCGTTGCCAGCCTCTATCTGTGCTGCTACCAAAAAATTAAAGGGCCTGTACCTGCTTTACATTAAGGCTAGTACCACTTTTTGCCGTAATTAAACTAATGGGTGATAAATATCTGCGGCAAAAATTGTCTTTTTTTATACATAACAAGCATTTAGTTAATTGGTATCTTTATCTGGCACAGTTTTTTACACTTTACCGTTCTATTAAACAAGGTTAAATAACCATACATTAAAAGGTAACTAATTCATTAAAATAATGGGTTGTGTAAAACCAACTGGTGCTTGTTAAACTCCGGTGGCTACTATAAACACAATATTTAACAATTAAAAGTTTGCAATGATAAGCTACTTCGGCATTGCCCGGTTGGCCACCTGCGGCAGGTTTCTATGTTACTTAAAATCAATCGGTTGGCCGTTAAAAAAATTGTATTTTATAAACTTTTTCAAGAAAAATATGCAATAATTAAGAGTTATTTTTTTTTGAATTACAAAATACTAACGTAAACTTGCATTGGAATTTAAAGGAGACCAGGAACAACTACTCTTCACTGTCCGCCTTTTTCTATTTCCCATAATCAACATTCAAACTTTTTCCTTTCAACAATTTGGATTACCGACAGATTAACTTACAAAACCTTTTATGTACGACATTTCGCAACTGAACGACATGCTTGTTCCTGAGCTATTGGATATAGCCGACCAGCTAAGCATTCCCCATGCTAAAAAATTAGATAAACAAGACATGATTTATAAAATTCTTGATAAGCAGGCGCTTGGCGGCGACACTAAAGAGCCTGTGGTTGAGAAAGGAAAGAGAAAAAGAATTGTAAAATCGCAAACCGCCAATATTACCGAAGAGGCCGAAGTGGTATCGGGCGGCGGGCAGCAGGAAGAGGAAAAAAATAGTACAACAAATACGCCACGGCCAGCCATTCAAAATATTCAAAAGCGCGGACGCAAACCTAAAAGTAAGGAGGCTGAAGAGGTGGTAAACCAGGAGTACAATCAAAATGACGAAAACAACACCCAGGAACCTGCCAACACTACCGCCGGGGAAGAGGCTACTGAAATAAGTGCCGAAAATACCTTGGCAGAAAGTGCAACAACTACCGAAAAACCGCCACGTTACCAACAACACCAGCGCCGCGAGCAAGCTTTTAATATTGAATTTGATGGCATAATACTAAGCGAAGGTGTATTGGAAATGATGCCCGATGGGTATGGGTTTTTACGCTCATCGGACTACAATTATTTATCATCGCCCGACGATGTGTATGTGTCGCCATCGCAAATAAAATTATTTGGATTAAAAACGGGTGATACTGTATACGGATCGGTAAGGCCACCAAAAGACGGCGAAAAATACTTTGCCCTTTTAAAGGTTGAGACCATTAACGGTAAAGGCCCCGATGAGGTAAGAGACCGCGTTCCATTTGACTATTTAACGCCCTTGTTCCCTTTTCAAAAGCTAAACCTGTTTACAAGCAGCACTAATTTTAGTACCCGCATCATAGATCTTTTTACCCCCATTGGTAAAGGCCAGCGTGGTTTAATTGTTGCCCAGCCTAAGGTGGGTAAAACTATGTTGTTAAAAGAAGTAGCAAACGCAATTGCCGCCAATCACCCCGAGTGTTACCTGATGGTGGTACTGGTGGACGAAAGGCCCGAGGAAGTTACCGATATGGAACGTAGCGTTCGTGCAGAAGTAATAGCCTCAACTTTTGACGAACCAGCCGAAAAACACGTAAAGGTGAGTACCATTGCCCTGCAAAAAGCCAAAAGGCTGGTTGAGTGTGGCCACGATGTGGTAATACTTTTAGATAGTATTACCCGCCTTGCACGTGCACACAATACGGTAGCACCATCAAGCGGTAAAGTACTTAGTGGTGGTGTGGAGGCCAACGCTATGCAAAAACCCAAACAATTTTTTGGTGCTGCCCGTAAAATTGAAAATGGCGGGTCGCTTACCATACTTGCCACTGCACTTATAGAAACCGGCTCAAAAATGGATGAGGTAATTTTTGAAGAATTTAAAGGAACGGGTAATATGGAATTACAGTTGGACCGCCGTTTGGCTAACCGTCGAATTTTTCCGGCTATCGACCTTGTATCATCGTCAACCCGCCGCGACGACCTGTTGCTTGACAAAGAGACGCTACAGCGTATGAACATATTACGACTTTACATAAACGATATGAACACCGAGGAGGCTATGAACGACCTTTTGCGCCGCATGCGTGGCACAAAAGACAACACGGAATTTTTGGCCAGTATGAACGGCTAAAACCGATTTTGTGCAAAATTATACCGCCGCCCCGGTAGGGGCGGTTTTTTATTTTACAGCAGGGGCCAAACCTCCTTACCCTGTAAAATGCTTTATTGATTATATATTTGCGAAATTTATAACAACTTATACCTAATGAAGAAAGTAAAGATTTTATTATTGTTATCAGCATTTGCATTTTTTGTGGCCTGTCATAACCCCTATTCATCAACCAGCCAGGAAACCCGCGAAGAAAGTGAAGAAACCATGGAACACGAAAAGGGGGGGCATGAAGGTGGAGAACATGAAATGAAAGGTGAATCGCACCAAAAGAAGGATGGCCAGCACATGAAAAGCGATACTAATCACATGAAAACAATGGATACAACAGGCACAAAAGCAGTTGCAGATACACTAAAAGGCACAAGCAATACTGCAGCATCACACTAATATAATTAGTTATTGGCTTTTATATATGCCAGCATAGGTTTTGCCCTTAGTTACGTGCAGCTTTGAAGTTATAAAGCCTAAAAAAATTTTTCTTTATATCAATCATCCAAACAAGGGTATCCTTTTCCACGCTGTTTTCTTTGTCAAAGGTGCCCACAATGGACGCCTGCGTACTATCAAGCCACTTACCGCCCATAATATACGAAGCCGGGCCCGCAAACATCAGGCGGGCTTTTTCATTTTTTGACGGAACGATCACCGCAATTTCAGTATCGGGATCGCCGGCCTCAAGCGTGGTATTTCCATTTTCATCTTTTACAACCATTAGCCCATACGATCCCACATCAAGCAGGTAACTGCTATCGGGCGACCAATACAATACCGATTGATAATCTTTATAAAATGTTTCGCCGGGGGCAAAGGGCTGCCAGTCAAGCGTGTCCTCGGACCAATAGTTTTCTAATTGTAGTTTTGACCATTGAAGGTTTGGCGCTCCAACCGTTTTGGTTAACCATAGTGCATTGCTGTTTTTCATAAACACCGCACTATCTTTTATTGTCACACCAAGCGCAACGGCTACCGAATCCTGAACCTCCGAATCGGTATCAGGAGGCTCAGTATTACACGAGCTAACCCATCCAAAACACAGAAGCCAAAAAATGGCCGCAAAAAACATCTTGAAAAATGACTTACTGCCGCTTATTTGCATAATGCACGCTTTCTTTAATACCATACCTGGCTTTTGCAAGGCGGGCAGGCAGCTTATTGCCTATTACAAACCACACCCAAACTGTTGAAATGTACAAATACATTTTAACCCAAACAAACAGGCCACTGCTGTAGTAGCAATGGCCTGTTACAATTAACAATATACTTACGCCTAATTAACTACAATTTTTTCGGTTCTGGTTTCGCCGTCGGCCTCAACTTTTAAGATATACAAACCCGTAGCAAGCCCTTGTAGCGGAACATTTACCTGTTGCCCACTTACAGTGTTTTGTAGGTTATTACGATATACTACTTTACCCAATGCATCTACAAGGCCAATATTTAGCTTTTTGGCCGCTGCCTGTAACTTAACGGTAGTTTGCCCGTGTGCAGGGTTAGGGTAAACACTCCAGCTATGCATCTTTTTGTTTAAAATAACCTTAACAATGGCCGAATACGTAAATTGGCCATCCTTATCTACCTGCTTTAAACGATAATAATTAACCCCTGCATTAGGTTTGCCATCAATATAAAAATATTGCTGAAGCATGGTTGGGTTATTACCACCAGGTAAGGTACCAATAGCAGCAAACTGTATTCCATTACCACTTCGCTCAATTTGGTAAAGGTTGTTTTGGTTTTCGTTGGCTGTTGACCAATAAACGTTTACTGAATTTCCGGTGCCTTTAGTAGCAGTAAAACTTAGCCAGTTTACCGGCAAAGGTGTAGCAACACTTGAGCAAATGATCAGTCCCCATGCTGTAAGGCTACCGCCATCTCCCGTTTCGTTATCAGTTACGGTCAACGTCCATGTGCCCGCGCTGGCCTGGCCGTTAAACGCCGATAAGAGCGATGCAGGTTGCACAGTTACGCCACCAATTGGTGGGCAGGGAAAGGTGCGGGTGGAAGATTGGTCGTCAAGGTTCAGGTCAAAATTTTGTTCGCCGTCGCATATCTTATCAAACAAAATAACACTGGTATTGCTTGGGCTGCGCAGGCTAACCGTAATATCAGTTATATATTCATGCGTTCCTTTCAAGCCTACTACATTAAGGTCGTTTATTAATACGTTGCTTGCCACATTTAGCGTGGAGGTAATAGTATTTACTGTTGCAGCGGCTATTACTTTTGGTACATCGCTACTTGCGGCAGGCGGATTGCACTGTGCAAGAAATGTTCTAAATACATTGGTTGCCGAAGCGCTACCTGTACCACAGGTATTGCTTGCCCTTACCCGCCAATAGTATTGTGTATTTTGCAACAACGGATTGCTAAGGGTAAAACTGGGGCTGTTTACCCCGCTAATGGTTTGAACAATATTGGTAAATGCGGGACTGTCAGCAATCTCCAGCAGGTATTGCGAGGCTCCTGCAATAGCGCTCCAGCTAAAGTTGGGCATTATTGGTTGCCCGATGGAGCTGTTAGCTGGGTTGTTAAGTGTAGCGGTAGCCGTTATTGGCCCTACACGGTATTCCAAACTTTGGTTTTTTGTAACTGAATTGGCAATGCCCGTTACAATAATAGTGTAAATACCCGGTGCCAGGTTGCCCTGAAGGGTAACGGTAACATCGGTACCGGGTGTGGCTGGGTTATTACTAAATACCAAAGTAGCGCCTTGCGGAACCGCGTTGGCCGACAGTGCAATGGGCTGGCTGAAACCCGCTAATGCACTGGTACGCAAAACCGCCGAAGGATTAACACCATTGCAGCTGGTAACAGGTGCAGGTGCATTAAATACAAACTCCTGGGTATTGCCGTTGATTATACTAAAATTAAGATTGCTTATATCGAAAAATATATTGCCTTCTGCCATTACCCGTATGCGTGCCTGCGTGGTTAAATTGGCAGGTACTTTTATTTCTTCCGTCCCATCGTTAGGGGTGCTGCCCACCAGTAGTATAGGATAGGTAAAGCCACCATCTAACGACAACGAAATGCTTACGTTAGCGCAACTAATGGGTGCCTGGTCAGTTGCATTTACATTCCAGGTAATTGTTCTAAACGAGTTTGCCACCCAATTTACAAAGGTATTGGGCGAGGTTACGATAAATGGCCCTGCATTGGCAAAAACAGTTAGCTTAGCATCGTCGGACGATACGCCACCCCCGGTTTCTCTATTATCTCTGGCCGTTAATCTCATATTGATATTTCGTGCATAAGTTGGCAACACCTCGCCAAAAGGGGTGGTGTTAGCCACCAGGTTAGAGAGGCGTGGAAAAACCCTTACTGCCGAACTGGTAGGTGCAAACGACCGAAAAATGGGCGCATTGCCCGATGGGCTTGCCGGTAATCCAAAGGGGCCACCAATATCAATTTGTTCCCAGCTATAAACAAGGGGGTCGCCATCGGCGTCGGAGGCCACACCCGTAAGCATAAAAGGTGTTGACCGGGGAATGATAAAGTCTGTACCCGCATTTACAACCGGCGCCCTGTTGCCTGTGGCAAGGTTAACTCCACAACTATTGCCACTACTGTTTATTATGTAATCATTTATTTGCGTTAGGCTAATGGAATGAAACTGCGGGTCGCTATTGGCTTGCAAATTGCTGGCTGAATTACAAATACCGGCATAAGCCATAACAGTGCTGCCACTGCCTGGCTCAACATTACTGGTATTGTCGCCATTTGGAGTTGCGCAATTACCTGTATTGCCATTAAACGTGTGCGTAGCCCCAAACTGGTGGCCTAGTTCGTGGGCAACAAAGTCAATATCGTAGGGGTCGCCCTGCGGATTGGGGCTACCGGTAATACCCCTGGCTTTTTGTGTATTTCGGCATACAACACCCAAGCCAGCCAACCCGCCGCCGTCGGTGCTGAAGGTATGGCCCACATCAAAATTAGCGCTGCCAATGATAGCGGTTATTTTGGTTTGACTTTCGTTAATCAGGACACCAGGCGTATTATTACCCTCAAAACCATCCGTTACAGGATCTATAAAAACAATATTTAAATTATTGGCTACCAGCATAAATGCAATGCTAAGCTCCCTTCTATAAATTCCGTTTACGCGGTTTATAGTAGTTGTAATAGAAGCGAGGGCCATGACCTTGGTTGTATCGCCCAGGGCTACCGCATACTCGCCTGTACAGGCCACTGCCAGCCGGTAGGTTTTTAAGTTAGTACCAATTGTTGGGCCTGCAGCGGTGCGGCTTTGCAAACGATCTTTTTTTGCTTTTTCCTCTCTAAAATAGGGTTCGCTTTCAATTAATTTTTTGTTCGATATAAAATCTTTTTTGTAGTAAGATATATATCCGTCGGTTTGATGTCGGTAGTACGGATCAATAAATACTGCACCACTTTCGGGGCTCAGTATCATGGCATGAAAGCCCCACGGCGAAATATCAATGGTAATGGTAGCTGTTTTGTCGTCAATACCCTGGCCACTGTACGTTTTTATAAAAGGCACCTGCCGTGCAAGCCCCTCCTCCATTATTGAATAACCTGCAATGGCAAAGTTTTGAAACCCGCCCAACGGCATTGGAATGCTTATAATGGCAGGGTAACTATTGGTGGACTGCGAAAAATTTATAGGTAGTTTACTTAAAAAACTGGTCATTTCAGAAAATGCCAGTCTCAACGTTCTTCCTTTTTCGGGTATGATGGCTCGTTTAAGATTTAAACGCTGTAATTGTGCATCAGTAGCATCGGTCCAAAAATTTGTTTGAGATTTGACAACCGAAAATATAGACAGTTGTAAGATGATAAAAGATAGCGTAGCAAAAAATTTCATAATGCAGTTTTAATATAAAAAGAGGTTCAAAAGAAAATGTGCCTGTCAATAAAAATAGTAATTATTCAACTCTAACATTTATTTAAATACCTTAATGCATTTTATTAAAGCAAATTTTAATGCCTGTAAATACTATTGATATTCAAACATTTTTAATGTGGACGAATAGTTGCCCTATAATAGATGTACGTAGTCCGGGCGAATATGTGCATGCACACGTTCCCGGCGCCGTTAATCTTCCGTTGTTTAGCAACGAAGAGCGGGTAGTGGTGGGCACCACCTACAAACAACAAAGCAGGGAGCAGGCTATAAAAGTTGGGCTTCAATATTTTGGACCTAAGTTGGTTAAAATGATTGAAGAAGTAGAAACAATGGTGGCCAAACGCAAAAAGCAACGCCAACCATTAAACGGTGTACCTCCCAACGCAGTACTGGTACATTGCTGGCGTGGCGGCATGCGCAGCGCAGGGGTGGCATGGCTGTTGGATTTGTACGGCTTTAAAGTATACACCTTAAAAGGCGGCTATAAAAGTTTTAGAAATTGGGCCCAATGGCAATTTAAAACCGTTTACAGTTTTCAAATTGTGGGCGGATATACCGGCAGCGGTAAAACTTACCTTTTGCAACAACTGGCCAATAACGGCAAAGCAGTGGTTGACCTTGAGGGGCTGGCCAACCACAAAGGATCGGCGCTGGGCGCTATTGGCATGCCGCCACAACCATCGCAGGAAATGTTTGAAAACGTGCTTGCTCTTGCATTACAAAAAGCCAGCAGCAGCATTGGTGAAGGAGCAGAACAATTGCCTGCCGCCAATACCATTTGGCTTGAAGATGAAAGCCAGCGAATAGGCAATGTAAATATCCCTGCCAATTTGTGGATACAAATGCGGGCAAGCCCGGTACTATTTGTTGATATACCATTTGAAGAACGGCTGCAATTTTTGGTAGTTGAATATGGTAAGGGCGAAAAGGAAAAAATTATGAATGCCATCCTGCGCATTCAAAAACGGCTGGGACCGCTTGAAACAAAAACGGCCATCAACCATTTGCTGGAAAATGATTTTTATGGATGTTTTAGCATATTGCTGAAATACTACGATAAATATTATTTAAAAGGCCTGTACAACCGCGACAATTTTAATGAACTGGTTGCTACAATACCCTGCCCTACAGTAAACGCTGCACAAAATGCTATTACCTTATCAAAAACGACCCTGGTAAATTAATAAATCAATGCTGTCGACTTTTATACCGGTTGTGTCAATTGTGCCAACTACCCTGTTAATGTAAACTGACTGCCGCATCTTTGCGCCAATTTTAAAAACGAAGACCACGATTATGACCGATATCAATATACCATTAGGTACCATCAAACTAACCGAATACAGCCACGGCGGCGGATGTGGTTGCAAAATAGCCCCTAAAGTGCTGGACGATATTTTACGTAGCAACCTGGCAATGCCCGACAATAAAAACCTGTTAGTTGGCAACCACAGCAAAGACGATGCGGCCGCCTACGACCTTGGCAATGGAATGGCGTTGATAAGCACCACCGATTTTTTTATGCCTATTGTGGACGATGCTTTTGACTTTGGCCGCATAGCCAGCGCCAACGCAATTAGCGATGTGTATGCCATGGGTGGCAAACCCGTACTGGCCATTGCCATATTGGGTTGGCCCATTAACACCCTGCCGGCCGAACTTGCCCAACGGGTAATAGAAGGCAGCCGCAGCATTTGCGCACAGGCAGGCATACCATTGGCCGGTGGCCACAGCATAGATGCCAAAGAGCCCATGTTTGGGCTGGCCGTTAGCGGCTTACTACCCATACAAAACCTAAAAAAGAACAATACAGCACAGGTGGGCGACCTGCTATACCTTACCAAACCAATAGGCGTAGGTATGATGGCGACTGCGCAAAAGCGTAAAGTATTAAGTGCCGAACACGGCGAGGTGCTGGTAAAACAACTGACCACGTTGAACAGTATTGGCGAAGCGCTGGGCCACATTGCCGGCGTACACGCCATGACCGACGTAACCGGCTTTGGCATACTGGGCCACCTGGTAGAAATGGCCGAAGGCAGCGGTGTAAGTGCCGAACTGCACTACGACAAACTAATATTAACCGAAGGCGTAAAAGATTACCTGGCCAAAAAGACCATCCCCGACAGCACCCGCCGCAACTGGGCCAGCTACGAAACCAAGGTAGACCTAACCGCCCTACCCAACCAAACCGAAGCCCTGGACCTGCTACCCGACCCACAAACCAACGGCGGGCTATTGATAGCCGTAGCACCCGAAGCTGCCGGTGAAGTGGAGGCGCTGTTTAGAGCACATGGGTTGGAGCGGCATTGTGGGGTGATTGGGAGGATGGGAGTAGTGGGGGAGTTTGTGGTTAGGGTTGTTTAACGGAGTAACTTGTTGTGTTTATCCGGATTTTTTGGCTGGATTTACTCCGGTTTGTTTTGAAAGTTGCGTACATCCAGGAATATTTGGCAACGTAATTTTTTGTTAGAAGTTTTATAAAAAAAAACCACCAATCCAGCTATCTTCTTTCTTACAAATCAGGCATGACAGATTGAGATACGAAACTTATAACACTCAGTAAATTGAAGAAGCATTAAATTTTTTCTAACGAAAGAGGTGCTATTGCGCTGATTGGACAAATTATCACTTTGCCAATTTCGGAAAATGGCTCTCAGAAATTTAAAACAGTAAGTTTTAATATTCATTTTAGACAAACTGCTATGACTCCCAATTATTTTGAACATTACGCGTTGAACGGTAAGGAATTAGTGAGGGTTATGAGTTTAATACAGTGATTGAGCTATTTATCGACGACAAATACTAATTTAATATCAAAAAAAAGGTAGCAAAAAACATAAATTAAAATAATATTTTACAGCTTTATTGCGCAAAATGCTTGCAAAATTTAAAAGAAAGAATAAAGGATTTGGGTGACAGGCTTTTTACCTGTTTTTTAGCGGTTTAATAAGCAAGCAAAAATTGGTCGAACTGGCTTTTACTGCCAATGTTATTGTCCCATAAATTTTTTTGCCGTTGGTAGTTAAGCGAGTCGTTCGTCAACTTAAGTTTAGCTACCTCTATCTGGCGGCTAATTTCTTTCAGCTTTGACTGGTTGCCAGCCAGGTTATTTTTAGCCAGCGCCACGCCGAGCCGTGCATTTTCGGTTGCTAATGGCTAGGTATTGTTTTGTATTGTAAACAAGGCCTGGCCTTTGGTTACTACATCGCCCTCGGTTACCTGCACCTTTTTTACTATACCATTGACCGTTGTAAAAGCCATATATTGATCGGCAGCTTTGAGGGTTACCGAGGCATACACCGCTTCGGTCATATTGGTATAGGAGGGCTTTGTGGTTTGGCTGGCCTGCTGCTTACATGCACCCATACACCAATTAATAACCATAGTGCAGCCGTACGCAACTTGTAAAAATAGGATAGCGGGTTTGGTAAAAATCGACGGGTACCTACAAACATTTTTACTAACTTTTTATACTTAAAAATAAGCCGGTATATAAATCTTTAAGCTAACCAAAATCATAGTGTTACCACGTTGCTGGTTAGCTATTGTAAAGTATTCACTAAAAAGATGTTTTCAAAACTAACAAAAACAAGGTTCCTGTTTTTATACACAACATGCACTTTTAATACCGATAACTACGCAAAGGTAAAAGTCAAATAATAGTTTATAAGATGATGATATGTGCTTGCATTCTTCATAAATAAAGCAATTTTTATGAGTAAATTATTTTATAACCCAACAATCAACCTCATGGAACCGATAGTAGACCTTTATACGCCTCCATTGTTAAAGCCTTATGGCCAAAGTTTTACGCTAAACCCGGCAGGGCAAAATACCGGCAACCGCAACCGAAAAAACAGTATATGGTATTACAATTCGCCCAACATTTTTGAAAAGGGCATAAGTTGTTTACGGGTACATGCAAGGTTACATAAAGCAACTGTACCACCCTTGTGTATGGCCATACCAGTATTGTTGTTGCATCGCTATACCCAATTGAGCGTGCTTTTTTTGACAATATACCGGGGACCGGAAAGTTAACTGACCTGGCATTGGATTTTATTACCAGCGTTGGCAGGCAGCGGGTAGATTATATACAGGCCATTAGCAACTATT
>Ga0209181_10005914_pt1 | contig 17441 bp, 3 predicted proteins | sample MAT05_FD_187208 | JGI IMG/M metagenome (GOLD analysis project Ga0209181, IMG submission 187208) | Freshwater microbial communities from Lake Fryxell liftoff mats and glacier meltwater in Antarctica - MAT-05 (SPAdes) (version 2) | ecosystem: Environmental > Aquatic > Freshwater > Ice > Liftoff...
GCGGATAATCCTTTTGAATAGTCACGGCTAAGGTTAAGCACAAGAGGCGACACCTGAGGACACTCAAAACGCAACTCACCCCAGAGGGACCCCAGAGGGAGTGGAAGAACCTCTCAAAGACGCGTTTGCTTCCACACCCTCCGGGGTGGATACGATATGGACATTGCCCGTAGGTGTTTGCTGCGCTCGACCTACGGCTAATGCCTCTCAACCCTCCGGGTTGCCCACTTCCACCACCTAATCCTTTTCTCACCACTTCCAATCACACCCTGCCTATGCAGTTCATTCCTCAAATTCGCACAATAGCGTTTGTGTTGCATAAATTACCCTAAATTTCCAAAACTGCTTCTTATAAAAATTCGGCAATAAGTGCACTTAATGCTATTATCACACCAACCTCATGAAATATTTATCAATTTCAGCCATCCTGATCCTAGGTTTTTTAGCCACCAGCAACCAGGTTCACGCCGGACCCGCATATGAGGAAGTAGCGACCTTTCCAACAGGACTTTACCCTCACAATAATGGATTAGTCAGCGATGGAGCAGGGTTTTTATGGGGAACTACAAAGGGAACTGGGTCGGGAGGAAACTTTGGGACGGTTTTTAAGGTCAGTGAAAATGGGTTCAATACGGCAGCGCCCACAACCATCGCGACCTTCACGAATACTGCAGGTTTGGTAAAAGGAAGCGCGCCGTTCTCAGAATTGCTCAACGACGGACTGGGATTTATGTGGGGAACGACGAGTGAGGGAGGTGCCGGAGGGTACGGAACGATTTTCAAGATTAACATCTCGGATTCCAGCTTCACCACGGTCACAGAGTTCAACAACAATTCAGCGCCGTTGGGACGACAGCCTTACGGGGGCTTGGTTTCCGATGGATTAGGAAACCTTTGGGGCACGACAAGACTGGGTGGAGCGAGTGATGTGGGTACCATCTTTAAAGTTACTAATCCAGGTGGCGTATTGACCACGGTGACCGAGTTTACGGGCAATTCCGGTTCTTTCCTGGGTTCGGCTCCAATGGGACGGATGGTTTACCAAAATGGGAAGGTGTGGGGTACCACTTCTGGCGGCGGCACGAGTTCGAAAGGCACGGTTTTCTCTTACAATTCCAATACCTCAAAATTTCTCAGTGTGGCCAGCTTCACCGGTATCGGCGGGGCGCTCCCCGGCGAATCTCCAGAGGGCGCGCTCGTTCTCAATGATACGGGAAGCTACCTTTATGGAACTACCCGGCTGGGTGGATCGGGGGTTCTAAACAACGGCACGATCTTTAAAGTCTCCACCGCCTATTTTGTGGACGAATTCACCACCGCTCACGACTTCTTCGCTTCTGGAGTCACAGGGACTGACTGGGACGGCATTCTTACTTCCGGCAATCTGGTCTCAGGGAATATTTCGGGCGGAATCCTGACCTGGCAAAATGCCGCAGACACCAATTGGGATGTGGGGGTTGGCGACTCTCCACTTCTTTATGTGCCAGTAACGGGCGATTTCACGGTTTATCTTCACATACTGAGTGCCGTGGATGGGGGATATCCCAGTGGCGGGCTCATTGTTTATGATCCTAGCTTTCCTCCTCCTACTGCGAATTGGTTGTATTTGGATTCCCATTTCAACGATTTCAATGTGTTGTTTAATGCAGTACTCGGCGGGGGCTTCGATGGCACTACCGGAAACAGGGCTGTAACGCCTAAGGGCGCGTACATGAAGATTGTTCGGGTTGGGAATACATTTACCGGCTACACCAAAGTCAATGAAGGTGACGCCTGGCGTGAGGTTGGGGATCCGAATCCCTTGTTGGTGCCGAGCCAGCACCCCAACATCTTGCGAAACGACATTCCTGCAACCGTGTATGTGGGGCTTACCTGCATGAGCTTTGATGGTCCCTCGACCACCGCAACATATGAGAGTTTTTCTGTGTTGCCCGAGCCTGCTGATGCCCAAATTTCCAGCGTCCTTAGCTTTAATGGAAATGGAGCGAATCCTATCGGCGGTTTGATCAGTGATGGAGCAGGTAACTTTATTGGAACTACCAACCAAGGCGGCACGAGCGGTTTTGGAACTATTTTTTCGGTTACGACGGGCGGCACGTTGACCACGCTTTACAACTTCACTGGCAGTTCTGGTGCGGTGCGCGGACGCAATCCTGGTTACGGCTCGATGCTCAAGCACACGGATCGAAACTATTACGGAGTCGCCACTGACACGACGGGCGCTCCAACTGGAGACGGAAAAGTCTTCCGCTTGCGGGTCGGACCATCACCTGTGACTACGGCGGCAACTTTCGTCAGCGCTGTGCGTGGCACACTGAACGGAACGGTAAATCCCAACAGTTACGGTTCGACGGACTACTATTTTGAGTGGGGAACTAGTCCCACGCTTGCAGGCGCTAGCGTCACCAGTACGGTCAATATGGCGGATGGAAGTTCAGCGGTGGCAGTGAGCGCTGCTCTGACCAGTCTGACGGAGTTTACGACTTATTATTACCGTCTTGTTGCATTGAACGTTGGTAATGCGGTGACACAGAAGGGCGAAATTTTTTCCTTCCTAGCTACGGGTGCGAGTATTGATAGCATCACCCCGCCTGCGAACGGCACCTATCGCGCGACTCAAAACATTGATTTCAGCGTCGTCTTTTCGGCTCCGGTTACGGTTACAGGCAATCCTCGGATTTCCGTTAACGTCGGGGGAAGCGCCCTCTTCGCCACTTATAACTCGGGAACTACCACCAACACCTTGGTTTTCCGCTACACCGTTGGCGCTCCGGACACCGATACGAACGGAATCGCCACCACTTCACCGATTGGTCTAAATAGTGGCACTATTAATACGGCAGGGGGCACAGCTTCCTCGTTAATTTTTACCCCTCCAAATACCACGGGTATATTGGTGGACACGACCTCGCCGACTGCTGCGATTTCTTATTCACCGACTGGTCCAGTTAGGGCGGGCGCATCACTGACGATTACCGCGACATTCAGCGAACCATTGTTGGACTCGCCTGTGGTGCGTTTGGCGATCAGTGGTTCCAATACACTGGCTGCTACCAACATGGTGAAGAGCACGACGACGGTCTATACCTACAGTCACACGGTGGGCGCGGGAGACGGCACGGCCACGGTGGCCATGAGCGTGGGAACGGACACGGGCGGTAATGTGGTGACATCAGCTCCGACCAGTGGGGCAACGTTTACGGTAGATAATATCGCACCAACGGTGACGATTAACCAGGCGGGTGGTCAGTCTGATCCAAGCAATACGAGTCCAATTAATTTCACGGTGGTTTTCAGTGAGAGCGTTGCAAACTTTACTACAGGCGATGTGACATTGAGTGGAGGAGCAGGAGCGACCACTGCAGTCGTGACCGGTAGCGGCACTAATTATAATGTCGCGGTGAGTGGGATGACGGGTAACGGAACGGTGATCGCGTCGCTGGCGGCGAGTGTCGCTACTGATGCAGCGGGTAACAACAATCTGGCTTCGTCGAGCACCGACAATACCGTTACACGCGATACTGTCGCGCCCACGCTCTCGCCGGTGACGATTGCATCCAACAATGCAAATACAGCCCGGGCTAAGGTTGGGGATGTGATCACACTGAGTTTTACTTCAAACGAGGCGATTCAAACTCCGACGGTCTCACTCGCTGGAAGTGCAGCGGTCGTTGCGAACGGCGGCGGGAACAATTGGACGGCAACTCTGACAGTAGGAGCGGGAACAACCGAAGGAGTGGCGGCGATCTCGGTGGCATTTAGCGATACTGCCGGAAACACGGGCACGACAGTGACTTCAACCACCAATGCGAGCAGTGTGACGGTGGATCGCACCGCACCAACGGTCACCATCAATCAGGCTGGTGGGCAGAACGATCCATCGAATGAAAGCGCGATTGATTTCACGGTGGTATTCAGCGAGTCAGTGACAAATTTTGTGACCGGGGATGTGACGATTGGCGGAACATCCGGTGCAACGACTGCAACGGTGACTGGAAGCGGCACGACTTATAACGTCGCATTCACTGGAATGACAGGCAGCGGCTCAGTGATTGCCTCTTTGGCAGCAGGGATTGCGAGCGATGCCACAGGGAATCTCAGTGCGATTGGAACGAGCACTGATAATACGGTTACTTACGATGTCACATTACCGACTTTGTCGCCGGTGACGATTGCATCCAATAATGCAAACACTGCCCAGGCAAGAGTGGGAGATGTGATCACCTTAAGTTTTGTTTCCAGTGAAGCGATCCAGACACCGACGGTGACCTTGGCTGGAAGCGCGGCAGTGGTAGCAAACGGAGGTGGGAACAACTGGACGGCAACTTTGACGGTTGGAGCAGGAACGACTCAGGGCGCCGCAGCGATCTCGGTGGTGTTTAGCGACACCGCAGGAAATGCAGGCACGACGGTTACCGCGACTACGAATGCCAGCAGCGTGAATGTAGATCGCACCGCGCCGACAGTGACGATTAACCAGGCTGGTGGACAGTCTGATCCAAGTAATACAAGCCCGATTAATTTCACGGTGGTGTTCAGTGAGTCAGTGGCCAATTTTGTGACAGGGGATGTGAGCTTGAGTGGAACAGCGTCACCGACGCTTGGGACAGTGACTGGAAGTGGAACGACCTACAATGTGGCGGTTACCGGGATGGGAGCTACCGGTACGGTCATCACCTCGCTGGCAGCGGGAGTGGCAAGCGACGCGGCAGGCAATCTCAGCGCGGTTTCAACCAGCACGGACAATACGGTTACAAGGGACACCACAGTGCCGACGCTCTCGCCGGTGACGATTGCATCCAACAATGCAAATACAGCGCAGGCTAAGGTGGCTGATGTGATTACCCTCAGCTTTACCTCCAGTGAGGCGATCCAGACACCGACGGTGACCTTGGCTGGAAGTGCGGCCGTGGTAGCAAACGGCGGCGGGAACACTTGGACAGCAACATTGACGGTAGGAGCAGGAACGACTCAGGGTGCAGCAGCAATCTCGGTGGTGTTTAGCGATACCGCAGGCAATGCAGGTACGACGGTTACCGCAACTACGAATGCCAGCAGCGTGAACGTGGATCGCACCGCGCCGACAGTGACGATTAACCAGGCTGGTGGACAGTCTGATCCAAGTAACACAAGTCCGATTAATTTCACGGTGGTGTTCAGTGAGTCAGTGGCCAATTTTGTGACAGGGGATGTGAGCTTGAGTGGAACAGCGTCACCGACGCTTGGGACAGTGACTGGAAGTGGAACGACCTACAATGTGGCGGTTACCGGGATGGGAGCTACCGGTACGGTCATCACCTCGCTGGCAGCGGGAGTGGCAAGCGACGCGGCAGGCAATCTCAGCGCGGTTTCAACCAGCACGGACAATACGGTTACAAGGGACACCACAGTGCCGACGCTCTCGCCGGTGACGATTGCATCCAACAATGCAAATACAGCGCAGGCTAAGGTGGCTGATGTGATTACCCTCAGCTTTACCTCCAGTGAGGCGATCCAGACACCGACGGTGACCTTGGCTGGAAGTGCGGCCGTGGTAGCAAACGGCGGCGGGAACACTTGGACAGCAACATTGACGGTAGGAGCAGGAACGACTCAGGGTGCAGCAGCAATCTCGGTGGTGTTTAGCGATACCGCAGGCAATGCAGGTACGACGGTTACCGCAACTACGAATGCCAGCAGCGTGAACGTGGATCGCACAGCGCCGACAGTGACGATTAACCAGGCAGGCGGACAGTCTGATCCGACCAATGCAACTACGATTAATTTCACGGTAATCTTCAGTGAATCGGTTACAAACTTTGTGACAGGGGATGTGAGCTTGAGTGGAACAGCGTCGCCGACGCTTGGAACGGTGACTGGAAGTGGAACGACCTACAATGTGGCGGTTACTGGGATGGGAGCTACAGGCACGGTCATTGCCTCCCTAGCTGCGGGAGTCGCCAGTGATGCCGCAGGCAACCTCAGCGCGATCGGAACGAGCACTGATAACACTGTCACGCGTGACACCACAGTGCCGACGCTCTCGCCGGTAACGATTGCATCCAATAATGCAAATACAGCGCAGGCAAAGTTGGCTGATGTGATTACTCTCAGCTTTACCTCCAGTGAAGCGATCCAGACACCGACGGTGACCTTGGCTGGAAGTGCGGCAGTGGTAGCAAACGGAGGCGGGAACACTTGGACAGCAACTTTGACGGTGGGAGCAGGAACGACTCAGGGTGCAGCAGCAATCTCTGTGGTGTTTAGCGACACCGCAGGCAATGCGGGGACGACGGTTACCGCGACTACGAATGCCAGCAGCGTGAACGTAGATCGCACAGCGCCGACAGTGACGATTAACCAGGCTGGGGGACAGTCTGATCCAAGTAATACAAGCCCGATTGATTTTACAGTGGTATTCAGTGAGTCGGTTGCAAACTTTGTGACAGGGGATGTGAGCTTGAGTGGAACAGCGGTACCGACACTTGGGACAGTGACTGGAAGTGGAACGACCTATAATGTGGCGGTGACCGGAATGGGCGCTACAGGGACAGTGATCGCCTCGTTGGCAGCCGGGGTGGCAAGCGACGCCGCAGGCAACCTCAGCGCGGTTTCAACCAGCACGGACAATACGGTTACAAGGGACACCACAGCGCCGACGCTCTCGCCGGTAACGATTGCATCGAACAATGCAAACACGGCACAGGCAAAAGTGGGGGATGTGATTACGCTGAGCTTTACGTCGAACGAAGCGATCCAGACACCGACGGTGACCTTGGCTGGAAGTGCGGCAGTAGTTGCAAACGGCGGCGGCAACACTTGGACAGCAACATTGACGGTGGGAGCAGGAACGACTCAGGGTGCAGCAGCAATCTCGGTGGTGTTTAGCGATACCGCAGGCAATGCGGGGACGACGGTTGCCGCGACTACGAATGCGAGCAGCGTGAACGTGGATCGCACCGCACCGACAGTGACGATTAACCAGGCTGGCGGACAGTCTGATCCAAGTAACACAAGCCCGATTAATTTCACGGTGGTCTTCAGCGAGTCGGTGGCGAATTTTTCGACTGGCGATGTCTCACTCAGCGGAACTGCAGGAGCAACGACGGCAACGGTTTTTGGAAGCGGAACGACTTACAATGTGGCGGTGAGCGGGATGACTGGTGATGGCACGGTAATCGCCTCGCTGGCAGCCGGAGTGGCGAGCGACGCCGCAGGCAACCTCAACGCGATTTCAACCAGCACCGATAATACCGTAACCCGTGATGGTGCGGTGCCCACCCTCTCGCCAGTGACGATTGCCTCCAATAATGCAAACACGGCGCGCGCCAAAGTCGGTGATGTGATTACGCTGAGCTTTACCTCCAGCGAAGCAATTCAAACCCCGACGGTGACCTTGGCTGGAAGTGCGGCAGTTGTGGCAAACGGCGGTGGCAACACTTGGACAGCAACTTTGACGGTTGGAGGAGGAACCCCGGAAGGAGCGGCTTCGATCGCAGTGGTCTTTAGTGATACCGCCGGGAATGCAGGCACGACGGTTACAGCGACTACGAATGCGAGCAGCGTTACGGTGGATCGCACTGCGCCAACGGTGACGATCAACCAGGCGGGTGGTCAGTTGGATCCGATTAACGCAGGCCCGATAAATTTTACAGTGGTCTTCAGTGAGTCGGTGGCAAACTTCGTCACCGGAGATGTTACGATCGGCGGAACCTCGGGCGCTACGACTGCGACTGTTACTGGAAGCGGCACTACTTATAATGTGGCCGTCACGGGTATGACCGGCAGCGGATCGGTAATCACTTCCCTTGCAGCCGCCGTTGCAACTGACTCCACAGGAAACAACACCCAGGCATCCACGAGCAGCGACAATACGGTTACTTACGATGTCACCATACCCACCATCGTGGACGTGGATGGCCCGCCAGCTGGAACTTACAACACTGGAGCCGATCTACTCTTTACCGCCACTTTCACGGAACCGGTAAATGTCACCGGTGCGCCGTTCATTGATGTGGTGATCGGTGGGGTGCCTGTCACGGCAGCCTACGATTCGGGCACTGGAACGACGGAGATCGTTTTTGCTTACACCATTCAAGCGACGGATCCCGACACTTCAAGCATCACCACGGGCACAAGCATTTCTCTGAATGGCGGAACGATCAGGGATTTCGCCACCAATAATGCGACGTTGACGTTTAGTGCACCGACAATCGTTGGCGTTACGGTGGATACCAGTCTGGTTGCGGTCACGATCAATCAGGCAGTCGGACAGGACGATCCGAGTAATAATACAACTATCAACTTTACTGTCGTCTTCAGCGAGACGGTGGCAAATTTTGCAACCGGCGATGTGACGTTGGGTGGAACCTCGGGCGCAACGACTGCGACCGTAACCGGCAGCGGCACTACTTATAATGTGGCTGTGACTGGCATGACCGGCACTGGGACGGTGATCGCCTCGATCGCAGCCGGAGTCGCCAGCGATGGCGGCGGGAATAATAACCTAGCCTCCACGAGCACAGACAACACAGTGACTTACGATGTCACGATTGCAACGATCACAGGAGTAACGGGTCCGGGTGCCGGAAGTTATGGGCCGGGTAATGATCTGGTGTTTACCGCGACGTTTACCGAGCCGGTCACTGTGACAGGCAATCCTTCGATCGGTTTTACAATCGGCGGCGTGCCAGTCCAAGCGACTTACGTTTCTGGCAATGGAACCGCAAATGTGGTTTTTGAATACACCATCCAGCCAGGCGATCCGAACAGCAGCACTCTGGTCTCGGGTTCCAGTATCGCACTCAATGGCGGAACGATTACGGATATCGCAGGAAACAATGTGACTCTGACATTTAGCGCGCCGACTATCAGCGGTGTCACGGTGGATACCACGGCGGTGACAGTTACGATTAATCAAAAAGCCGGTCAGTTAGATCCTGTAAATAGTAGTCCAATCGAATTCACGGTGATGTTCAGTGAGAGCGTAGCGGATTTTGCAACTGGGGATGTGACGCTCGGCGGAACCTCGGGCGCAACGACTGCGACGGTGACCGGTAGCGGCACCACTTATAATGTGGCAGTGACTGGCATGACTGGCAGCGGCACGGTGATCGCCTCACTGGCGGCTGGCGTTGCCAATGATGCAGCAGGAAACGACAATTTGGTTTCCACAAGCACGGATAATTCGGTGACTTATGATGTGACGACCGCAACCATCGTTGGCGTGACCGGTCCAGGTGCCGGCAGCTACGGGCCGGGGGATGACCTAGTGTTTACTGCGACCTTTACGGAGCCTGTGATCGTCGTCGGTACGCCTTCTATTGACCTGACAGTGGGCGGAGTTCCTGTGACTGCAACCTACGTCTCCGGCAGCGGCACGACGGCTCTGGTTTTTGAATACACCATCCAGCCCGGAGATACTGGCGCGATCATTTCGGACTCAGACATTACCTTAAACGGCGGAACGATTCAGGATCAGGCTGGTAACAATGTGGCGCTGACATTTACGCCTCCGAACGTTGGTGGAGTCACGGTGGATACCACGGCAGTTACCGTCACGATCAATCAGGCGGTGGGTCAGGACGATCCGACCAATGCCGGACCGATTAATTTCACAGTGGTCTTCAGTGAATCCGTTGCGAACTTTGTCACTGGCGATGTCACACTCGGCGGAACCTCCGGCGCTACAACCGCGACAGTGACCGGAAGTGGCACCACTTATAACGTGGCGGTGACTGGCATGACCGGCAGCGGAACGGTGATCGCCTCGCTGGCGGCTGGCGTTGCGAGCGATGCCGCTGCAAACGACAATCTGGCTTCAACGAGCAGCGACAACACGGTGACTTATGATGTCACGACCGCAACCATCGTGAGCGTGACGGGTCCTGCTGCGGGAAGCTACGGCCCGGGAGATGATCTCGTTTTCACCGCGACCTTTACGGAACCAGTGACGGTGGTGGGAACGCCTTCCATTGACCTCACGGTTGGCGGAGTGCCAGTGACCGCGACTTATGTTTCCGGCAGCGGCACGACTGAACTGGTGTTTGAGTACACCATTCAGCCCGGTGATACGGGAGTGATCACCACCGGCTCTGACATAGATCTCAATGGGGGAACTGTTCAGGATGAAGCAGGGAACAACGTGACGCTCACGTTTACGCCTCCGACTGTTACCGGAATCACGGTGGATACAACGGCGGTCACTGTGACTATTAATCAGGCGGTAGGTCAGGCTGATCCGATCAATATGGGCCCGATTAATTTCACCGTCGTCTTTAGCGAGACCGTTGCGAACTTTACCACGGGTGACGTCACGCTGAGCGGAACCTCCGGAGCAACAACCGCGACGGTGACTGGAAGCGGCACCACTTATAATGTCGCCGTAACCGGAATGACTGGCAGCGGAACCGTAATCGCCTCGCTGCTGGCTGGAGTTGCGAGCGATGCTGCTGCAAATGGTAACGAGGCTTCGACGAGCACCGACAACACCGTCACCTACGATATCACGACGGCAACCATCGTGGGTGTGACTGGCCCTGCGGCTGGAAACTATAATGCAGGCGACGATCTCGTTTTCACCGCAACCTTTACCGAACCGGTGATCGTTGTAGGAACGCCTTCCATTGATATCACGATTGGTGGAGTGCCAGTGACTGCAACCTATGTTTCCGGCAGTGGAACTACCGCGCTGCTCTTTGAATACACCATTCAGCCCGGCGATCCGGACACCGGTAGTATTACGACGGATAATGAAATCCTATTAAACGGCGGAACGATTCGGGATGTGGCAGGAAATAACGTGGCGCTAACCTTTACTCCTCCGACTATATCGGGTGTTACGGTGGATACGTCGGTTGTTACAGTAACCGTAAATAAGGCGGTGGGTCAGGTTGATCCGACCAATAGCAGCCCGATTAACTTCACGGTCGTATTTAGTGAAGCTGTCGCGAACTTCGCCACTGGCGATGTCACGCTCGGTGGAACGGCGGGAGCCGCCACGGCAATCGTCACTGGAAGCGGCACGACTTATAATGTCGCAGTGAGTGGAATGACCGGAACCGGAACCGTGACCGCATCCCTTGCGGCTGGAGTTGCGAGCGATGCCTCAGCAAACGACAACTTAGTTTCCACGAGCACGGACAATTCAGTGAGCTACGATGTCACAACGGCGACCATCGTCGGCGTTACCGGTCCGCCAGCTGGAAGCTATGGCCCAGGAGATGATCTGGTATTTACGGCAACCTTTACGGAGCCCGTCACCGTGGTGGGTACGCCTACGATTGAGTTGATCATTGGCGGAGTGCCAGTGACCGCGACCTACGTTTCCGGCAGCGGAACGACGGAGTTGGTTTTTGAATACACCATCCAGCTTGGAGATGGCGGGGTGATTTCCACCGGCTCTGACATCGCGCTCAATGGAGGAACGATTCAGGATGGAGCTGGAAACAACGTCGCGCTCACGTTTACACCTCCAACTGTTACTGGAGTCACGGTGGATACCACGGCGGTAACGGTTACGATCAATCAGGCGGTAGGTCAGGGCGATCCAACCAATGCTGGCCCGATTAATTTCACCGTCGTCTTCAGTGAATCCGTGGCGGATTTTGCCACCGGTGATGTGACACTAGGTGGAACCGCGGGCGCAACGACTGGAACGGTAACCGGCAGCGGCACGACCTACAATGTTGCGGTGACTGGAATGACTGGCAGTGGAACCGTGCTCGCCTCGCTGGCGGCTGGCGTTGCCAACGATACCGCTGGAAACGACAACGCGGCTTCCTCGAGCACAGACAACACCGTGACCTACGATGTCACGATCGCAACCATCGTCCAGGTCACTGGCCCTGCTGCTGGCAGCTATAATGCAGGTGACGGACTGGTATTCACTGCGACCTTTACCGAGCCCGTGTTCGTGGTGGGCACCCCTTCCATTGATATCACGATTGGTGGAGTGCCGGTGGTTGCGACCTATGTCTCTGGTAGTGGAACGACGGAGCTGGTTTTTGTTTACATAGTCCAATCTGGCGATCCTGACACGGGCAGCATCGTGACCGACACTGACATCGCACTGAACGGCGGAACTATCCGCGATAATGCTGGCAACAATGTCAGTCTGACATTTACCCCGCCGACCATTACAGGTGTCACCGTGGATACGACTGCCACATCGGTCACGATCAACCAAGCCGTAGGGCAGGCGGATCCAACGAACGGAAGTAGCATCAATTTCACGGTCGTCTTCACCGAAACCGTGGCGAATTTTGCCACAGGTGATGTCAGCCTGAGCGGAACCGCAGGTGCAATGACCGCAACGGTGACCGGCAGCGGCACCACTTATAATGTGGCTGTGACTGGCATGACTTCCAGCGGAACAGTGATCGCTTCACTGTCGGCTGGCGTGGCCACCGATGGAGCGGACAACAGCACGCTGGCTTCCACGAGCACCGATAACACCGTCACTTATGATGTCACTACGGCGACCATCGTGGGTGTCACTGGCCCGCCAGCTGGTAGCTACGGCCCAGGAGACGATCTGGTATTTACGGCAACCTTTACGGAGCCTGTGTTCGTGGTAGGCACGCCTACGATTGACCTGATCATTGGCGGAGTTTCTGTGACTGCCACTTATGTTTCCGGCAGCGGAACGACGGAGTTGGTTTTTGAATACACCATCCAGCCTGGAGACGGCGGGGTGATTTCCACCGGCTCTGACATCGCGCTCAATGGCGGAACGATTCAGGATGGCGCTGGAAACAACGTCGCGCTCACGTTTACACCTCCGAGCGTGGGTGGAGTCACGGTGGATACGACCGCAGTCACGGTCACGATCAACCAAGCGGCAGGGCAGGACGATCCTACCAATGACAGTGCGATTAATTTCACCGTAGTCTTCAGTGAAACCGTGGCGAACTTTGCCACAGGCGATGTCACTCTGAGCGGAACGGCGGGGGCAACCACTGTGACGGTGACCGGCAGCGGCACGACCTATAATGTTGCGGTGACTGGAATGACTGGCAGCGGAACCGTCATCGCCTCGTTGCTTGCCGGTGTCGCAACGGATGCAGCCGCAAACGACAACGCGGCATCCACGAGCACCGACAATACGGTGGCTTACGATGTTACCACGGCAACGATCGTGGGCGTCACAGGTCCGCCAGCAGGAAGCTATAATACGGGAGAGGGGCTGGTGTTTACTGCAACCTTTACGGAACCAGTCACGGTCACGGGCTCGCCTACGATCGATCTGGTGATTGGCGGCGTTCCAGTGACTGCCACCTACGTTTCCGGCAGCGGAACGACGGAGCTGGTTTTCGTTTACATTATTCAGCCCGGAGATCCCGACTCGAGTGTCATTACGACCGGCTCAAGTATTTCGCTCAACGGCGGCACCATTCAGGATGGAGCTGGAAATAATGTGAACACGGCATTTACGCCGCCGACCATCAGCGGAGTTTCGGTGGATAGAACTCCGCCATCCGTTACCGTGAACAAGGCAGTCGGGCAGGCGGACCCTACCAATTTCAGCCCGATCAATTTCGCGGTTACTTTCAGCGAACCCGTTTCGGATTTTGTAGCTGCAGATGTCACGCTGAGCGGAACCGCAGGAGCCACCACCGCTTTCGTTAGCGGAAGCGGCGACACTTATAATATCGCGGTTACCGGGATGACCGGAACTGGAACGGTGATCGCATCCCTGGCAGCCGGGGTTGCCACCGATGGCGCCGCAAATGCCAGTCTGGCATCCACGAGCACCGATAATTCGGTTATTTACGACATCACCGCGCCGACGATTTTGAATGTCATCCCAGTTGCGAATGGAAGTTACCAGCAGGGTACCTCGTTAACGTTTAACGTCAATTTCAGCGAAGTCGTGAATGTCGTGGGTTCTCCCTATATCGCCCTGACCATTGGCTCGACGCCACATTCGGCCAATTACGTTTCCGGCAGCGGAACCAGCTCGCTGGTCTTCAGCTATACCATTCAAGCCGGAGATAGTGACAACGACGGGATCGCTTCCGCTGCGGTGATTACGCTCAACGGGGGATCCATCCGGGATGCTGCTTTGAATAATGGCGTTCTGTCGTTCACCCCACTCACCACCAATGCAGTGTTGGTGGATACGGCGACTCCATCGGTGTCCGCAGTATCCATTTCCACGGGCAATCCTTCGGTGACGCTGGCGAAATCCGGCGACACGATCACCGTGGCTTTGACCGCGAGTGAAGCCATCCAGCCGCCAATAGTGACCATTGCTGGCGCTTCAGCCACCGTGGCTAATACCGGCGGGAATTCCTGGACGGGAACCATCCTGGTTGGAGCGAGCACCCCGGAAGGCGTCGCATCCATCTCGATTTCTTACAGTGATATCGCTGGCAATAGCGGGGTAAGCCTCAACGCTACCACCGACGCAAGCAGCGTGTCGGTTGATAGAACCGCGCCAGTCTTAACGCTGCCGTCGAATCAAACCATCGAGGCCACAACCCCAACGGGGGCGGTAGCTACTTACTCACCATCGGCAACCGATGCCAATGGAGTGATCTCCACATCAGCCAGTCCAGTAAGCGGCAGCGTCTTTGTAATTGGAACCACCACGGTGAACGTGGCGTCCACGGACACCGCTGGCAATGTCGCCAATGGCAGCTTTACGGTATCGGTCGAGGATGCAACTCCGCCAGTTTTAGTCGTGGAAGATCTGCTCGTTGAAGCGACGGGCCCAGATGGGGCAATTGCCACATTCTCACCGGTCGCGACGGATTCAGTGAGTTCGGTGAACGTGGTCTGCACGCCAGCCAGCGGCACGTTGTTCCCATTTGGAGCTACAACCGTGAATGTGACAGCGACTGACGGTGCCGGTCAGGTAACGAACGACAGCTTCACGGTCACCGTGCAGGACACAACGGCTCCAGTCATTGACTTGCCAGACACCGTCGTGGTGCTGGTGCTTACTCCACAATCCGCTACGGCCGTTTACACACCGACCGCTACGGACGTAGTCAGCACTCCTGTAGTCGTGGTCGATCCTCCGAGCGGCACTTTGTTCCAATTCGGAACCACCACGGTGAATGTGACCGCCACGGATTCCTACGGGAATGAATCCACGGGCAGCTTTATCGTTTCCGTTCAGACTTATGTGGCAGGCCAGTATAATGGTCTCGTGAGCCCGACCGGCAGTTCCACCACCCCCGGCGATCACGTCGGCAGCGTCTTGATGAAAATGTCGAAAAAGGGCACCTTCACCGGCAAGGTCATCATGGGCGGCTCGTACAAAGCGGTGGCCATGAAAGGACAGATTGATCGAGACGGCAAAATCAGCTTTGGCAAAACGTTAGCGCCTCAAATCAGTATCATCCGCAAAAACCAGCCGGTCCTGACGATGAGTCTTGAACTCGACTTGGTTGCATCCACGGAAGCGCGGCGCTTGAAAGGCGTTTTGAAGAACACCAGCCTGGTGAACATTGCTATCGTAAGGGCGGATCGGTGGAACTACACCGCGAAGTTCCCGCCTGTCGCCCCGCTGGTGAATGTGCCTACGACGCTTCTGAATCCTGCAACCGACAAAGGCAAATACACGGCTCTGGTTCAACCGAGAAGTCCAGTGGATACTGGATTGGCTGCAAGCGCCTTCCCTCAGGGTGATGGCTACGCCAAAATCTCGGTTTTGAAATCCGGCAAGGTGAAAGTCATCGGCAAGCTCGCCGATGGAACGCCCTTCTCATGCGTGAGACCGTTATCGAAGGAAAATGAGTTCCCGCTATTCACAGCCCTTTATGGAAAGAAAGGCTCGATCTCGGCGATGCTGAGTTTCCGGGACGTGGCAGACGTAAGCGATGCGGACGCCGTCGGTCTCCGCTGGTTTAGGCCTGTAAAACTCATCAGTAAAACCTACCCGCAGGGATGGGGAGTGAATGGTATTCTGGTCGATCTTTATGCTTCAAAATATGTGCGCCCACCGCTCGGGCAGAGTGCATTCCTGTTGCCAGGTCAGGCTTCGCCAAACTTGCTGATCAATGGAAAGCTGCAACTCAGTGATGGTCTCCTGACGATCCCAGAATCCAACGATGTTTCTATTAGCGACAAGAGCCTCGTGACCATTCTCGGACCAACCCCAACTCTGGTCGGAAGCACGAATATCAAGTGCAAAGTCAACCCAACCACCGGTAGCATCACTGGCAGCTTCTTAAATGTTGTGAGTGGAAAACCCACGAAGTTCCAAGGGGTGATTTTCCAAAAGCAAAAGGTGGGCAGCGGCTACTTCATCGGCACACCTGCCTTGGGCGTAGTCGGGACAGGCGAAGGCGGGTTGATGACACTTGAGCCAATAGTCGGACCGTAGTAATTCACTCATGAGAGTAAAATTGGCCTACTTCTTTTGGCTATCCAGAGACCCCATCGGGGAAGACGGTGGGCTGAATCTTTATGGGTATGTGGGGAATGATCCGATCAACAGTTGGGCCCCGTTGGGACTTAAGGATTTCTCAGAAGGCGAAACACGCGGTGTCTTAGACCAAGTGAAGCAAGCGTCGAGTAAAAGTCTTATTCCCGGCGCTGTTGAGCTTCATAAAAATCACACCGCTAACGGACGGTTCGACTTTAAGATGAGAAATCGAGGCGATACCTTCATGGTGAACGGTCAGAGAATGTCCGCTGACCATTTTGGCAATTTTGCAGCTGGTTACGCTGGTATGACCTATGACGAGCTTGTGGGGTATGGCGGGATGCGGGCAGCCGGTATTGTTTATGACATGGCTGATGGCGGACCAACTTATTTTGATGATGACGGAAGCGCCGAGTTAATTGATGCAGGCGCTGATCTGGCCCAATGCGAGAGCAATAAAAAGTACAATACATCGTTCTTTCGAAAGCTTGATAGCATCTTTTCCGGGTTCCATAGAATTATTACATTTCGATGGCTGCATTAAAGGGTGTGCTAGTGTTATTGGGGTTAATCCTCATCCTTTCAATTGGAGCGCTTTTTTGGTCGCGAGCATATTATGCCAAGAACGACCAGCAGGCTCTAGAAAGGACCAAGGTGTATGAGCGAGATCTTCCCAAGCTGAAGGAACAAATTGCAGCCAAAATTACCGACACGACTAAAGATGTATATATCAACGATCTTGACCCTAAGGTTATGGGGCTCAAAGGGGTTCAAAGTCTTAGTATAAAACACATGGCCATCGGGAGCCTTTCCATCGAATTTCACGAGCGCTCGGGGTTCCCAATTCAGCACCGTGGGATTCTGTTTCAATCTGACGACGCTCCGGCCAACGATCCCGAGGTCAAGCAGCGTTGGCCATCGTTGAAGAAGTTAAGAAATAATTGGTATCTCTTTGCTGACTAGTACTGACCGCAGGGTCAGGGCCAATTATCTTACACTCGATCCGCCCGCCTTATGGCGTGCTGAGTGGCAGGCTACAGCATACAACGCAGCGAAGAAGCAAAGAGACGCGCCCCCGAACGAG
>Ga0209181_10005916_pt1 | contig 17440 bp, 16 predicted proteins | sample MAT05_FD_187208 | JGI IMG/M metagenome (GOLD analysis project Ga0209181, IMG submission 187208) | Freshwater microbial communities from Lake Fryxell liftoff mats and glacier meltwater in Antarctica - MAT-05 (SPAdes) (version 2) | ecosystem: Environmental > Aquatic > Freshwater > Ice > Liftoff...
TGGCCACGAGCGCGACTTTGTCGGTGCCGTCAAACAGGCCGTCGCGAACGCTGTCAGCGAGCCGCAGGCGTATGCCGTTGCACATCGCTTCACCGAAAAGTACCTCGCAAGGCAACTGGCGGGAGCGAAGGCGATGGGCTTGCCTGGCGCACCGGTCGACCTCATCGAACTGGGCACCGATCTGATCGCCGAGTTGTGCATGCTGTGGTTCGGCGTCGACTATGGCGACAAAGGCGTCGCCGAACGGGGCTTCATCGACCGCGCGGCCACGCGTGTGCGTTGCCCGGGGCACTTGCTGGCGGTGGCGCGCCATGTGTTCTCCGCCGACCCGAACACGACTGTTCAGCCACTCGCCAAGGCGCAGGGCGCGGCACTGAAGGCAGCTGCGGCCGTATGGGTGCGGGATGCCGCGGCCGCGCCGTCCGCCGCGGTGCTGAATGCCGTGCTGAAAGCGATCGACGGCGCGCCGTCGGCCAAGGGCCTCGGCAAGGACGAACGCAACGGCACGGTTGCGAACGTGATGCTCGGCATGCCGGCCACGTTGCTGGGCACCTGGAGCAAGCTGCTGATCAGATGGAGCGAAAGCCGCGAACTGTGGCGGCTGCAGCACGAGATGTCGCTGCCGCCTGGCACGAGCGCGCTGCACGCCCACGCCAGCGCGGTGCTGCGGGAGTCGTTGATCCGCACGATGGCCGAGGACCCCGTTGCGGACGGCATCTGGCGCACCGTGAAGCAGCAACAGACGCTCGGTAAAGTGGCCGTCGAGAACGATGATGTCGTCTGGCTCGGCCTGGGCTCGGCGCTGGCCGGACTGCCTGAGGCGCAGCGCATGGCTATGGCCGAAGACCTGCTGTTCGGCGGACCCTGGCAGCCCGGAGCCACCGACGGCCCGCCGCACGCCTGCCCGGGCCGCGGGCTGGCCATCGGTGTGCTGCTCGGTGCGCTGGCCGCCCTGCTGCTGGCCGGCCAGTGGGCAACGACGGCGAGTCCGACGACGCTGAGCCTGCAACCGCCGCCGCGCTGACCGCCGCTGAGTGACCGCAGGCAGCCGCGCCGGCAGCGGCGGTCAAGCCGCCTGCCGCATGCCTTGAACTTTGTTGAGGTGGGCCTGCATGCCCAGCGACTCGAAAGCGGCGGCCGCCTCGCCGAGCAGCGCCGTGGCGGGTTCGGTGAGGCCGCCGGCCAAGGCCAGTTCGGCGGCGCACAAGCTGTTCTCGGCCTGCTCGCGGCGCGATTCGCGCACGTCGGCCCAGTGGCGCGCGGCATCCAGCCAGCGCCCGGCCTTGTCGACCTGGCCGGCCTGCGCCGCCTGCAGGCACATCGTGCGGCAGGCCAGGCTGGCGCCCAGCACATCGCTGTGCCGCGCGCGCCGCAGCGCCTGGGCGGCGTGCTTGCGTGCACCTGCCGCGTCGCCCGACGCGGCCAGCGCCTCGGTCAGCCAGCCGTGATTCAGGGACGAGAAGAGTGCGTTGCCTCTTCGCGCGAGCCAGTCGACGGCCTCGCGCAGGTCGTCCAGCGCCTGCGCCTCGCCCGTCAGGCGCCAGCGTGCGAAGCCGCCCACAGCGCGCCCCATCGACATCAGGTGCAGGCTGCGCACGCGTTCGCCCTCGCGGCAGGCCTCGCCCGACAAGTGCATCGCCTCCTCGTATCGACCTTGCCACAGTCGCACGGCGGCGTACCAGCCGCGCACGGAGCCGATGACCTCGGGCTGGTCGCAGCCGGTGTCGTTCAGGGCCTCCTCGAAACAGGCCTCGGCGGCTCCGAAATCGCCTTTGTCACCAAGCGCGTAGCCCTTGCAGGCCAGCGAGTACGTCAGGCCGACCGCATTGCCCGCGCCGCTGCGATGGCCCCGCTTGATCGCGATGGCGGCATCCAGCAACGCCAGCGCCTCGCCGTAGCGCCCGGCCGAGGCCAGCGCCTGGCCCAGCGTGGCGTCGACCTGCACGCTCAGCCGCATGTCGTTCGTCTGCCCGGCGTGGCGGCGAGCTTCGCCGAGGTGCGCGAGCGCGGCCGGCGCATCGCCCAGCGCATAGTGCAGATAACCGAGCCAGTACCGCGCACGGGCGACGGCAGCGGCATCGCCGCTGTCGTTGGCCAGCCCGATGGCCCGCTCGAAGACCGGCAGCACGTCGCGGGAAGGATCGAACACGCTGGCCAGGCCGAGGCGCTGCGCGATGGCCGCCCAGCGCTTGGCGACACCGGGCGAAAATTCGAGCCGGTCCAGCGCACCGAGCGCGGCGCGGTACTGCGACTTCGCACGGTCCAGCGCCGACGCGAACACCGCTCGGTCACCGGCCGTTTCGGCATACGCTGCCGCCAGTTGCGGCTGGCCGGCGGCATCGAAGTGATAGGCCAGCGCTTCGCAGGCTTCGGCGCCCGTGGTGGCAACGTCCGAAGACCGGGCCGCCAGGGCGTGTGCCGTGGCCAGGTGCAGGCGGGTTCGTTCGTGCAGGCCGACACCGTCGTACACCACGTCCCGCGTGATGCCGTGCTTGAAGCGCAGGGTGCCGGACTGCTCGCCGGGGAAGATCAGATCCTGCTCCGCCAGCGCGCGCACCTGGGGGTCTTCGGCGGAACAGCCGGTGACACGCTCGAACAGCCAGGTCGGCATCATGTGGCCGATCACGGCCGCGCCCTGCACCAGGTCGACCTGGGCTTGGGGCAGCCTTGCGACACGCGACGCGATCAGCCCGTTGAGCCATGCGTCGCCACCGTGCAGCCTGCCGTTGGCCGACACGGCGGAGTGCAATTCGGCACTGCTTGCCGCCCGGTGGCAGAGCTCCTCGATGAACAGCGGGTTGCCGCCGGCATAGCCGCAGATCTCGTGCACGAGGAAGGGGTGGGCGTGCGGCAGCCAGCGCTTCACGGTGCGCGCCGCGTCATCGTCGGTGAGTGGCGACACCGTGACCGGGGTGATCGCATGCGGCAGTGCGAGACCGGCCGCGCCGCGGGCGGCCAGCACCACGAGCAAGGGCACAGGCAACGCGGTCAACGCATCCAGCACCTGGTGCGAGCCGTCGTCGGCCCACTGCCAGTCGTCGATGAACATGACGAGGGGCCGTCGGCGCGCCATCTCGGCAAACAGGGTCACGAAACCCTGGCGCATCGACAGCGGCGGCAGCGGCTCCCGCGGGGCGGTGTCGGCCAGGTTCAGCGACAGGGCGTGCGGCAGAAAGGTCGCCGGCGGATGCCAGTCGGGCGCGTATTGCGCGAGCTGTTCGCGCGCGTGGCTGGCCGCGGCCTCGCCGCTGGCACCGGGAAGGGACGGCGTGAGCGCGCGCAGCATCTGCTGAAACGGCTGCAGCGGCTCAGCGCCCAGGTAACTCTCGCAGTAGCCACGAACCACCATGATGCCGTTGGCCTGGCAGCGGTCGAGGAAGTGGTTTACCAGACGCGTCTTGCCCATGCCCGCGGTGCCGAGCAGCGCCAGCGCCCGCGCCTGGCCGGCGCTCGCCAGATCGATTTCGGTGGCCAGCGTGTGCAGCAATTCCGCCCTGCCGACGAACGGTGACAGGCCGCGCTTGGCGCGGGCGTCGAAACGGTTTTCAGCCGCCGCCCGCGCCACCACCGACAGGCCGACGATCGGGGTCGGCACGCCCTTGAGACGCAGCATGCGCCGGCGCTCGACGACGAACAGGCCGCTGTCGGGGCCGAGCGTTCCCGCGCTCACCAGCACTTCGTCCGCCTGCGCCTCGGCAGACAGTCGCGCCGCGATGTTCGTTGCCACGCCCGTCAGTTCAAGCCGGCCCTTGACGACGTCACCTTCGCCCACCAGAACCAGGCCGGCGTGCACGCCGCTGTGCAGGGTCAACGCGCCCACGGATGTCGGCAAGGCTTCAACCGGCAGGGCGCGGACGGCGGCATGCAGTTCGAGCGCCGCTTCGGTGGCGCGACGGCCGTCGTCTTCACCCGGTTCGGGATGCCCGAACACGGCCAGCATGCCATCGCCCTGGATGCGCACGACAAGTCCGCCGTGGCGCGCCACCACGGTTCGGCAGGCGTGCGCCATTCGGGCGAGCAGCGCGGCGTAATGTTCTGCCTCCAGTGACGCCGACAGGTGCGTCGAATCGGTCAGGTCGGAGAACAGCATCGTGACGAAGCGACGCTGAGGAGCGGCTGCGGTGGCTGTGCCCGCGCCCCCGGCCGGGGCAACGAATGGAGGGTGGGTGTTCATTCGCAAATGGTCATTGCTCGGGTGCACGGTGTCAATACCATGAAACAAGCGTCCGGTCGACGCTCGGCACGGCCGCTTCGGCGCGGACGGCGGGCCCTTCGCCGGGGCGCCGCGACGCGCCCGTCATCGGCAATGCCGATCGTTCGCCGGAACGGGCAAGGTGGGCGCGACCCGCCTCAGGGCACTCAGAAACGCGCCGGCAGCGTCTTCGTCAGCACGATCGATCGACCTTCCGCACGCAGGTAGCCGCCGCGCTCCAGCGCAGTCATGACACGGCTCACCATCGAACGGTTGCATGCCAGCCAATCGGCGACTTCCTGCTGCGAGATCGGCCCGACCACGCGTGAGCCGTCGGGCCGCAGCAGGGCACGGGAGTTGAGCAGCCAGACGACACGCCCGTAGACGTCATTGAACGCGATCGTGCGCAAGCTCAGGGACGCCGCCCTCGCGCGCCGGATCACCTTGCCCAGCAATTCAAACGCGAATGCCGGATCCTCGGCGATGTGGCGCTCCAGCGTCGGCCGGGCGATGACGACGCACCAGCTGGCCACGGCGGCCTCGACGCTGGCCGAGCGCATGCCACCGTCCAGGCTCATCTCACCGAGAAACTCCCCCGGCAGGTACTCGCCGAATGTGACACGGTGCGTGTCGTCTTCATTCGCCGAGTAGGCGCGAAGACGCCCGCTGAGGATGATGAAGAGCGAGTCGCCCGGCGTCCCTTCGCGAATCAGTTCGCGCCCCTTGCGGTACAGCGTGGCCTTGCCTCGCGCCGCCAGCCCACGCAGCGACTCGCTCATGGGCACTTCACCGAGAGCGGGCGCCCGTCGTTCCGGACGCGATGGCTTGGGCATGGCGAGCCTCGTTGGCGCGGGGTCGGGCGCAACTCCCGCCATGCTACGGGAAGGATGCGCCCAGGCCATCGGCCGGCCTGTGGCGCGGCCCGAGCACCAGCCGTTCGGGCCTCGGCCCGCAGGCGGCCGACAAACGGCTGACCAGCGGCGGCAGCCTGGCGACGGCACGAACCAGCGCGCCGATCGACGGTGACCCGGTCTTGTCGCGCACGCTGGATATCTGCGTCCGCACGGTGGTCAGGGCGACACCCTGCATCATGGCGATCTCGGCAGCCGGGTGGCCCGCGTACAGCTGTTTCAGAACCCGCAGCTCCGCCGGCGTCAAACCGTGCTGGCGGGCAAAGGCCTCGGCGCTCAGTTCGCCGCAAACCGCACGCTTGCCCATCACCACCACCGCCTGCGCTGGCGCGCCGAAGCCGGCGTCTTCGATCGGCAGCACGGTGATGCTCACAGCATGGCCGGAATTCCTGCCCAGTGTCAGCAGGCGCTGCAATCCCTTGCACAAGGCGCTGTCCAGCGCGTCGCGCAGCGGCCCCGAATCCTGCCGATGGCGGGCTGTGAGCGACCGGTCCGACAGCCGCAGCGGGTGGCATTCGTCGAGGTCGAGGCGTGCGGCCCGGTTGGCGAAACTGACCCTGTGGTCCGCGCTCACCAGAAGAAGGCCGTAATCGACGACATCGAGCATGCCCGCCAGAAAATGCACGCTGGCCGCCCGCAGGCCTGCCGGCTCTCTCCCGTCGGATGGATCGGGCGAGTCAATGACGCGTTCACCGACACGTTCACCGACGAAAGCAGCGGGTTGACCGAATTCCATTGCAGATCTCCTGGCGCGCTGCAAAAGCCCGACATGGGTGGTGACAGCGCGCAGGCAAGACTAGGTCGGCACGCCATCGAAAAGGTGTGAATCCGAACGTGTTCGACGGTGCATGGCCCGTCGTCGAACCAAACGATGCCGGCACTGCCGGACCACCGCATCCTCCAACGCACCACTCTAAGGAGCCCATGATGAAGTTGACCGCAAATTCCTTGCGCTGGAGTGGTCTGCGAACCCGGATGGCGCCCGCAGCCACGGCGGTTGTCGCCATGACCGCCACGCTCGGCGCACTGGTGCCGACATTCCATTCGGCGGCGCCGCCGGTCTGGCTGGAAGCCGGCCCGGAGCTTGTCACGCAGGTCAACGCCTGCGAGCAGAGAGTCGGGCGCACGCAGGGTGAGCAGTGCAAGCAAGACCTGGTGACGGCGCAGCTGGCACGCAACCGGCAGCCCACCCGGCTGGCGACGCGCTGAGCAGCCTGCGAGTCAGATAGAGACGGGCAGTGCGGTTCGCCCGCACTGCCCGAGACGCCGGTGAAGTCGGCGCATGGATGAGCGACGGCGTGATCGGGCCGGAGCCGACCCGCCACGAAATGGCGACGCGAAGGGCGATCCCGCAGCCGCGATGGTGGAGCGCTCGCACCTGCATGAACACACCCGTTTCGCGTCGCCCCTGGGCTCAGCTGGCCCTGGCCGGCTTCACGTTGGCGACCTCGGACCCCGAACCGACATTCGGCCCGACGTACAGCACACTGCGATCTGCCGACTCGCGCGACAACTGCACCGAGCCGCTGTCCTCTCCGACCATCGCGGAGAGCTCGCCACGCCCGCGCGCCCGCTGCATTTCTGCAATCACCTCGGCGCGGGACAGCTTGCTCGTGAACGGCGCCGCCGCCATGTGCATCGAGCCGCTGTCCTCGCCGTGGAAAACCGCCTCGGCGCTGCGGCGGCGCGCCGCCTCGGTCTCGGTCCGAACCGGCAAACGGGCGAGCCCCGAGGCCTGCGGCTGACTCGACAGCCAGAACGACCCGCTGTCCTCGCCACTCATCGCGAGCAACTCGCCGCTATTGCGTGCGGCGTCGAGCTGTGCTGTGACCTGCGAACGCGTGACCGGCGTGGCACCCTCTGCACGCGCCAGACCGACCGAAACGCACCCGATCGCGACGATGGCTGAAAGGCATGTGAACTTGCGCATAGATTTCCCCATGGGTTGGCACCCGAGATGCGAACGACCCCCGCCGGATGCCGAGAAACGTGGGCCGTTGGATGAACCTTAGGGCCGTCGTCAGATGCGCGCATCGGACGGATTGACGACGGCGCGGCGCAGCGGCAGCGCGGTCGCAAACGGGGGGTGGTGGCGTGGCGCGACGCGCGTGGCCACACCGGGAATCAGCCGGTTCCGGTCTCGATTGCATGACGGAGATCCTCATGCGGGAGCGTGGACAGGCATTCGAAAGCGGTTGCCGGCGCAACAGGGTTGCAGGCGCGGCCGGCCGACCGGGCTGTTCGACATTGCACCTGGCTCGCGGCGCACCTGCACGTGCGCGACGACCAGAGAACGCCTCGATCGAGTCCGGCGAGCGGGCGCCTATGCTCCGGACCATGAACGATCGAATCAATGGACTGCTGAACCAGATGGCCGCGCTCGAAGCGGACCTGCGCAATGCCGTGCAAGAGCAGGAAGGCCGGGTCTTCTTCCAGCTCAAGGGCAAGCGCGTGGAGTTCGAGCGCTCGGTGCGGGAAGCGCATCGCAAGCTGCGGAAGGGTTTTTTCCGCTGGCTCGTGACCAACCGGCCGCAAAACCTGATCACCGGGCCGTTCATCTACGGCATGGTGGTTCCGCTGCTCATGCTCGACGCCTGCGTCAGCTTCTATCAGTGGGCCTGCTTCCCGATCTACGGCATCACCAAGGTCAGGCGCGCCGACTACCTTGTGTTCGACCGCCGCCATCTCGGCTACCTGAACTTCATCGAGAAGTTCCATTGCACATACTGCGAATACGGCAACGGGTTGATGGCCTACATGACCGAGATCCTGGCGCGCACCGAGCAGTACTTCTGCCCGATCAAGCATGCGCACAAGATTCTCGGCAGACATTCTCACTACAACCGTTTCCTGGCCTACGGCGAAGCCGATGCCTATGAGGCGAAGCTGGAGGAATACCGGGTGGCGCTCGGCAAGGTCAAGTAAAGGTCGGCATGGGGGTCGCCGAGCCGGCCGCGGCCGGTCGAAGGGATCGAAGGGGTCGACCTGGCAACGTCAACGCCATCACTGGCCGGTAGCGGCGCTTCTTGCTGCGCTGTTCGTTGTCGCACAGACCACGACGTCAATGATGGCCATGCTCGAGCCTTGCCGACAGTGCAGAGCAGGCTCAGGACGACGGTTTCGTGACTTCGGCATCCGGCATCGAGGGGGTCGGCATCCGGATGGCCATAGGGCATCGGTATGCAGCCCATCGCCAGAGAAATTGCACCACATCGATCTGGAAGCCAGTACGGCATGGTCTGGAAATTCCCCGCAAACGATCTTTCAGCAAGTTCATAAGGACGGGTTCATGGACATCACCACACAACGCGCTCGCATCACCGGCCCGATTCCCTACCTGGCGGGCAGCGGGCGCAAGCAGAACATTCCCATCGGCCCCTGCCTGGTGGAGCGGCTGGGAGGTCGCTCCATCGACATCATCTGGGGCGCGCGTGGCCAGAGTTCCGTGGCGCTGCCGATCGAAGAGATCGAGGCAGCCCAGAACCACGGGCATCTTGTGATGCTGGATTGATGGGCTCGCGTGGCACTTTACGCGTCCACGCACGACGTGGTGGGCGGTCGCCGTGGCGCTCTTTCGGGCCGTGGATACGTGCCGGCGCTACTGCACCGACAGCACCGACAGCACCGACCGCGCCGATGACTCGACGGCCTCCCGGCGCGGAACCGGCAATGTCGGCGGCGGCCTGAAGCGGCGTGCCCGCAGCCGTTGCCGCCGCTGCGACGGAGAACGACGGCGCGGCCGATCGGCCGCGCCGTCAGGCCGGCAGCAGCACCGTGACCAGCAATCCCGGCGAGGCGTTGCGCAAGGCGAAGCTCCCGCCGTGCGCCAGCGCCACCAGGCGGCACAGGTAGAGGCCGAGGCCGACGCCGCCGGTGCTGCGCTGGCGCGCCGGGTCGCCGCGGTGGAAGGGCTCGGCCAGACGGGCGAGCTGCTCGTCAGGGACGCCAGGGCCGAAGTCGCGCACGACGATTTCCACGTTCGATCCGACGGAGGCCAGCCGCAGTTCCGGCGGCTGCGCCGCGCAGCGGCCATGGCGCAGCGCGTTGTCGAGCAGGTTGCGCACCATGAGGCGCAGCCGGGTGCGATCGACCTGCAACTCGGGCAGCTCAGCGTCGATGTGCAGTTGCACTCCGGCGCCGGCAAAACGCTCGGCCAGCAGCTCACGCGCCAGCGCGCCCACGTCGGTGGGTTCAGGTTGCAGCGCGGCATGGCCGGCGCTCAGTCGCTCGCTCTCCAGCAGGTCGGTGATCAGGTCGCGCATCTCGGCCAGATCGCGCAGCAAGGCGTCGCGCGGCTCGCTCTCAGCCACCAGTTCGGCGTTCAGGCGGGCGCGGGTCAACGGTGACCGCAACTCGTGGCTGATGGCCAGCAGCAGCGCACGCTTGGCGTCGAGCATCTGCCGCAGCCGCTGCGCCATCTGGTTGACCTGCGCGGCCAGTTCGCCCAGCTCGTCCATGCGGCGCAGCGGAATGGCGCGCGCGAAGTCGCCTTCGCCGTAACGCCGCACGCCGGCCCGGATGTCGTCGATCGGTTTGAACAGCCGCCGCACGTAAAGGTAGGCGCCTGCTGTCAGCGCGAGCAGCAATCCCAGCGTCAGCCAGCCGATCGAGCGTGGCCCCTGCCGCCAGGCGGCGTCACCGAGGCCGAAGCTGATGCGGTGGCCGTCGGCGCTGACGCGCGTCAGCAGCCACCAGGCGCCGTCATGCTGATCGGGGTCGCCCGTGGTGTCATGGCGGCGCTGCCATGCCGTGCGCCCGGGGTTCGAGTCGAACTGCACGGTCGGCCCTTCGATGCGTATCGACAGCGGCAGCCGCTGCACCAGCGCGGCGGCGCGTGCCGGGTCGGGCGGGCTGCCGAGCTCGGCGGCGAGCCGGTCGACATAGTCCGCGACCAGCGGCCGCGCCACGCTGCTCCAGCCGCCCGACAGCGCCCGCTGCATGCCGGCGAGAAAGATGAAGGTGATGGCGGTGGCCAGCACCAGAAAGAGCGCGACCAGGCGCAGGCCCAGCGAGCGCCGCAGCCTGGCAAGGATTCCCGCAGGCGGCTTCAAGCCCGCGCTCCGGCGAACGCGTAGCCCACGTTGCGCAGCGTCTTGATGCAGTCCAGCGGCTCCAGCTTGCGGCGCAGCCGGCTTACCAGCAGGTCGACGGCGCGCGTGTAGAGCTCGGCGTCATGGCCGCGCAGGCGGTTCAGGATCTCGTCGCGGCCGAACACCTTCTGCGGCTCGGCGGCCAGCAGCGCCAGCAACTCGAACTCGGTGCCGGTGAGCTCCACCAGCGTGCCCAGCCGAAGCACCTGCCGGCGCTCGAGGTCGATCTCAAGGCCGTCGAAGATCAGCCGGCCGGGTCTTGCCGAGGAAAGCACCGAGGAAGGCGCCGCGGCCGGGGCCGGCACGCTGCGGGCGCGCCGCAGGATGGTTTGCAGCCGGGCCGCCAGTTCACGCGGCTCGAAGGGTTTGGGCAGGTAGTCGTCGGCGCCGAGCTCCAGGCCGACGATGCGGTCCATCACCTCGCCGCGCGCGGTCAGCATGACGATCGGGATGTCACTCTCGCGGCGGATCGTGCGGCAGAGTTCGAAGCCGTCCATCTCGGGCAGCATGACGTCGAGGATGGCGGCGTCGAAGGGTTCGGCGCGCAGCCGCGCCAGCCCGTCGCTCGGACGGATGGCGCTTTCCAGACGCATGTCGAAACGCCGCAGGTAAGTGGCGAGCGGGGCGGCGAGCTGCACGTCGTCGTCGATCAGCAGGATGCGGTGCATGGGCGATGCTGCCACGGCGCAGGTTCAACCGCCCCGGCCCGAACGTTCAACCGCGGCGCTTGGCGAGGAACTCGCGCACTTTGGCCTGCTGCCCGGGTGTCAGGCCGTCGAAGAAGTCGGCCATCGCGGTGATGACTTCCGGGCTCTTGCCGCGGATGGCGCTCGTCTTTTCTTCCACCAGCGCCGTGGCCTTGCTGCGGTCGAAACGCTCGCCTGCGATGAGCTGGCCCATCAGATCGCGCGGCGCGGCCGAGCCAGCCATCAGCGCCGTGCGCTGCTCGTTCATCTTGTCGAACAGCAGGCCCAGGCTCTGCTTTTGCGTGTCGTCGAGAGTCAGTTCACGGCTGGCGCGGTCGATGAACTTGCCGCGCCACTTCGCCACGTCTTCAGCGCTGGCCTGACCATGCATGCCGTGGTGGTCGCGGTGGCCGCAGGCGGCCAGGCCGCCACCGATGACGGCCACAGTGGCCAGGGCGATCAGGGTGCGGCGGATCCAGGTCTTCATTTCTCACTCCTCATGCACACGTCGGTGCGGTTGATCAAGGTGCCCATGTTGCCGGCGATGGCCGCGCCGAACATCTCGGCGCCGTATCGCCGTGTATCGTTTGATGTCCAGACGCAGTACGAACACAGCCCCCTTGCACCCCGAATCCCTGTTCGTCCACCGCGGCTTCATGAAGCTCTGGTTCGCCCGCCTGGCTGGCACCGCCGCCGGCCAGATGCTGATGGTGGCCGTGGGCTGGCACATGTACGAACTGACCGGCTCGGCCTGGGATCTCGGGCTGGTGGGGCTGATGCAGTTCCTGCCCGCGCTGGCGCTGGTGCTGGTGGCCGGCCATGTGATCGACCGCTTCCAGCGCGCCCGCGTGCTTGCCGCCTGCCAGGCCGTGCATGTGGCCGTGGCACTGCTGCTCTGCGTGGGCCACGCGGGCGGCTGGGTCGGCCGCGAATGGCTGCTCGGCATCTCCGTCGTGCTGGGCGCCGTGCGCGCCTTCCAGATGCCGGCGCAGCAGGCGCTGACGCCCGCGCTGGTGCCGGCCGAACTGCTGCCGCGCGCGCTGGCCTTCAGCTCGGCCGGGCTGCAGGGCGCCATCATCGCCGGCCCGGCCCTCGGCGGCTTCGTCTACTTGGCGGGCGCCAGCGTGGTGTACGCCGTGTGCGCGGCGCTGTTCGCGCTGGCCGCAGCGCTCTGCCTGGGCATCCGCTACGCACACGTGGCGCCGAACACGCCGGTCAGTCTGCAGACGCTGCTGGCCGGCGTGCACTTCGTCTGGCGCCACAAGGTGGTGCTGGGCGCCATCTCGCTCGACCTGTTCGCCGTGCTGCTGGGCGGCGCCACCGCGCTGCTGCCGATGTTCGCGCGGGACGTGCTCTTCGTCGGCCCCTGGGGCCTGGGGCTGCTGCGCGCGGCACCGGCCGTCGGCGCGCTGCTGATGTCGGTGCTGCTGACACGCTGGCCGGTGCGCCGGCGCACCGGCCACACGCTGCTGGCGGCGGTGGCGATCTACGGCGTGGCCACCTTCGCCTTCGGCCTGTCGACGAACTTCGGCCTCTCGATGGCCATGCTGGCGGTGGCCGGCGCGGCCGACATGATCAGCGTGGTGATCCGCCAGACCTTGGTGCAGCTTGAGACGCCAGACGCCATGCGCGGCCGCGTCAGCGCCGTCAACTCGGTGTTCATCGGCGGCTCCAACCAGCTAGGCGAGTTCGAGTCGGGCGCCACCGCCGCGCTGCTCGGCCCGGTGGGCTCGGTGCTGCTCGGTGGCGTGGGCACGGTGCTGGTGGCGCTGGTCTGGCTGCGGCTGTTCCCCGGTCTGGCCGGACGCGATGAACTGGTGCGCGGCGGCGGCAGCACCGGGTCATCGCCGATGCAACCGCCGGCGGCCAGCGGCTGATCAGCCTCGCTTGGTCTCCATGCGCACCCGCGCCGCGCGGCTGCGCGCCCTCCACTCCGACACCTGCGCCTTGCGCTCCAGCGCCGTCATGCTGTCGCGGCGCGCCTCGCGCTGCAGCTTCTGGAAGCTGTCCACCCGCTCGGCCGGCACTTCGGCACGCACCGCGCAACCCGGCTCCTGGGCATGCCGGCAGTCGCGGAAGCGGCAGGCCAGAGCATGCTGCGCGATGTCGGTGAAGACGCCTTCCAGCGCGCCGGCCTCGCTGTCCAGGCGCAGCGTGCGCAGGCCCGGGGTGTCGATGATGCAGGCCCCGCCCGGCACCTGGTGCATCGAGCGCGCGGTGGTGGTGTGGCGTCCGCGGCCATCGCCCGCTCGATTGGCCCCCGTCAACTGCCCCGCCGTGCCGATCAGCGCGTTCGTCAGCGTGCTCTTGCCAGTGCCGCTGGAGCCCAGCAGCACCAGCGTCTGCCCCAGCGCCAGCCAGGGCGCCAGCGCACTGCGGGGTTCCTCGCCCAGCGCGTTGACCGCCACCACCGCGGCGCCCGGCGGCAGCAGCGCCTGCACGTCCGCACAGCGCATTTCCGCCTGCGCGCAGAGGTCGGCCTTGGTCAGCACCACCACCGCCTGCACGTCGGCCAGCCTGACCAGGGCCAGGTAGCGCTCCAGCCGGCGCAGGCTGAAGTCGTGGTCCAGCCCCATCACCAGCAAGGCGGTGTCGACGTTGCTGACGATGACCACGCGTGTCACCTTGTCGCGGCCGTCGTGCAGGCGGCGCGCAATCTGCGTCAGCGGCGGCACACGCTGGTGCGCCCACCATTCGCCGTGCGCGTGCAGTGCCGCCCACACCCAGTCACCGACGGCCAGGCCATCGGCCTCGTCGTGCAGGCGGGACAGCAGCGCGGGCAGCGCACGCGCCGGGTGTTCTGACTGGCCGTCGTGCAGCGTCAGGCAGTCACGCTGCACCTCGGTGACACGCATCAGGCAGGTTTCGGCGCCCTGCGGCGCCAGGTTCAAGGTCTGTTGAAACATGCGCGCTGTCATGCCGATGGCATGCAGCCGCTGGAAAACATCGGCGTCGATCATTGAAGCTCTCTCGATTCGGTCGAATGAAGCCCACGCGCCGGGCAGGCGCGCGACAACGCATCGGCTGCTCAGCCGCCATGCTGCGTTTTGTGTGGGGGCTTGCGCGGTGACACGAGTCACGGCGACGGAATCAGGTCGACAAAATCAGGTCGTGGCGGGCACGACCGGTTTGCTGAACACCAGAGTGATCGACGCGCCTCGGGTCAGGGGGCGCAAGCCGGCAGGGGGGCGTGGTGTCGAATGTTCATGGCGGCCTCCTTCAGCGGTGGATCGGACGATCGAAGGAGCGAAATTTGCGCTTCTGTTGAAGCTGCGTCAAGACCCGCGTTGCCGAGTGACGACAGGCCGGCCACTATGCTCGTCCGCATGGACTTCGCCCTGCTGCATGCCGACGACAGCCTGATCGTCGTCGACAAACCCGAAGGCCTGCTCGCCGTGCCGGGGCGCGGCGCCGACAAGCAGGACTGCCTGGCCACGCGGGTGCAATCGCACTGGTCAGACGCCCTGGTGGTGCACCGGCTCGACATGGCCACCTCGGGGCTGATGCTGCTGGCGCGCGGCGCGGCGGCGCAGCGTGCGTTGAGCATGGCCTTCGAATCACGCGAGGTATACAAGCGCTACATCGCCGTCGTCGCCGGGATCATCGGCGAAAGCGGCGACAACAATGACGGCGACCGAGGCAGCATCGACCTGCCGCTGGCCGCCGACTGGCCGCGCCGGCCGATGCAGAAGGTCGACCATATCGCGGGCAAACCGGCCCTCACCCGCTGGCGCATCCTGGAACGTGACCCCCGCCTGCTGCAAACCCGGCTCGAACTCGAACCCGTCACCGGCCGCACCCATCAACTGCGCGTGCACCTGCAGGCGATCGGCCACCCGATCATCGGCGACCGGCTCTACCCGATTGCCGGTGCGCCGGCCGATGCCGAGCCTGCCGCGCCGCGCCTGCTGCTGCATGCCAGCAAGCTCGCGCTGAGCCACCCGGTCACGGGCGCCCGCCTGTCGTTCGACTGCCCCGCGCCCTTCTGACGGTCCACGCTGCTGTCGCCTTCAAGCAGAGACGACGAACCAGACCGCCATGGCCAGCGCCGCGGCGGCGAGCGCGAAGTTGACCGCCGGCCCCAGCCATGTCGCGTGCGCACGCGGCAGTTCAGGCGCCGACAGTTCATGCAGGAAACGCCTGAACTGCCAGGCCGACAACGAGGCCACCAGCGCGCCGAGCACCAGGAACATCACGCCGAAGATCAGGGATACGCGGCTGTGGCCGGCCGAGAGCGGCGCGGCGCCGGCGACCAGCCGCATGAAGAGGCCGAAGCGTTCGATCACGAAGCCCAGGCCGATCAGCGCGATGGCCGTTCGCTGCCAGGCCAGCAGCGTGCGCTCGGCAGCGAAGAAGACCCGCGGATCGTCGAGATAGGACATGGCTGGACTCGGTGGATGAAGGGTGACCCGGCTTCAGCGCACGGGCAAGGCACCGGCGGCAAGCAGCGGCGCGCGCAGCAGGCGTTCGAAGTCGGCCGGCGCCACGAACTGCATGACGTCACGGCCCTTGGCATCGAGCGCCACCGCCAGGCCGATCGACGGGTACAGCCACTGTTCGATGCGCCCTGCGCCGGCCGGCGCGGCGTCCAGCAGGCGTTCGGCAGGCTCGCCGAAACGGGCGCGCAGGGTGGCGGCGTCCAGTTGCGCGGCCGGAATGAACGTGATGCCGACCAGCGGCGCGCGCAGCGCCTCAGGCAGATCGTCGGCGCGCAGCGTGTAGCGGCGCGCTTCGGCGTCCACTGGTTCGTTGTGCACGGCGTTCTCACGCAGCCGGGCCACGGCCGGGGCGCCTGGGTCGGCCGCCAGCACCAGCCGGCCATTGATGGCAGCGGCGCGGAAGTTCTCCAGGTAAGCCTCCAGCGCGCCCGGCTGGCCGCGCCGAGCCATCACCGCCACCTGCACGTCGTCACCCCAGCGCTGGCGCGCCTGGGCCAGCGTGGTGCCGGGCAGCGTGAGGCCGAACACCGTGCTGCGGCCGCTGGCGTCCACCGCCACCTGCCAGGGCAGGCCGCTCTCGGCAGCAGTCTGCGCCGGTGGGCCGGCCGCCATGCGCCACAGCGCGGGCGCAAAGGCGCCAAGGATGATTGCCACGGCGGCGAACAGGGCAATCAGCATCGGATGTTTCATGGGTCGCCGATCATGCCAGCCGCGCCCGGCTATGCTGACGGCCCATGACACAGCACCTCACCATCCTCACCGGCGCCTCGCGCGGCCTGGGCCGCGCCATCGCCGGGCAACTGCTGGCGCAGGGTCACCGCCTGCTGACCATCTCTCGCCATCCGGCCGACATTCCGGCCGGCGCGAACATCGAACAATGGGCCGCCGACCTGGCCGACGCGGCGCCGGTGGCTGCGCGGCTGGAATCCTGGCTGCGCGCGGTCGACCCCGCCACGCTGGCCTCGCTCACCCTCATCAACAACGCCGGTGTCGTCTCGCAACTGGCGCCGCTGGCCGATGTCGACAGCGCCGACCTGGCGCGCGCGCTGCGCGTCGGCCTGGAAGCGCCGACCCTGCTGAGCGCGGCCTTCCTTCGCGCCAGCGCCGGCTGGCCCCTGCCGCGCAAGGTGCTGCTGGTGTCTTCCGGCCTCGGCCGCCGCGCGATGGCCGGCAGCGCGTCCTACTGCGCCGCGAAGGCCGGCCTCGACCACCTGGCGCGCGCGGTGGCGCTGGAAGAAGGGGCGCGGCCGAACGGCGCACGCATCGTCTCGCTGGCGCCGGGCGTCATCGACACCGACATGCAGATTCAGTTGCGCGGCGCCGACCCGCTGAGCTTCCCGGCCCGCGAGATGTTCGTCGGCCTGAAAGCCGGCGGTCAGCTCGACAGCCCCGAGCTGGCCGCCACCAGGCTGCTGGCCTGGCTGGCGCGTGCCGACTTCGGGCAGAACCCGGTGGGCGACGTGCGTGAAGGCTGACAAAGTGAAACGACCGTTCTAGCCGGGCGCGGCGGCCCGCCGCACGCCGCGGCGGCCTTCGGGATAATCGGCCCGATGAATCCCCGGCTCGCCATCCTGCACCCCTACCCGTTCGAGCGCTGGCGAGAGCTGACGCGTGACATCACGCCGAATGCCGCGTTGCGGCCGATCAGCCTGGGCATCGGCGAGCCCCGCCACGCCACGCCGGCGCTGATCGAAGAAGCCATCGTCGCCGCGCTCTCCGGCCTGTCGCGCTACCCGGCCACCGCCGGCGAGCCCGCGCTGCGCACCGCCATCACCGGCTGGCTGCAGCGGCGTCATGGCGTGGCGCTGGACCCGGCCACGCAGGTGCTGCCCGTGGGCGGCTCGCGCGAGGCCCTGTTCGCCTTCGCGCAGACCGTGGTCGACCCGAACCAGCCCGGCGCCACCGTCGTCTGCCCCAATCCCTTCTATCAGATCTACGAAGGCGCAGCGCTGCTTGCCGGCGCGCAGACGGCGTTCGCCAACAGCGATCCAGCGCAAAATTTCGCCGCCGACTGGTCGCAGATCGACGAAGCCACCTGGGCGCGCACCCAGCTGCTCTACGTCTGCTCGCCGGGCAACCCGACCGGCGCGGTGATGCCTTTGTCGGAATGGGCGCGGCTCTT
>Ga0209181_10005917_pt1 | contig 17439 bp, 12 predicted proteins | sample MAT05_FD_187208 | JGI IMG/M metagenome (GOLD analysis project Ga0209181, IMG submission 187208) | Freshwater microbial communities from Lake Fryxell liftoff mats and glacier meltwater in Antarctica - MAT-05 (SPAdes) (version 2) | ecosystem: Environmental > Aquatic > Freshwater > Ice > Liftoff...
CTTTTGCGTACCATAACCCACAACAACCACTTCTTCCAGTTTAGAATCAACTGAGATTAAACTGACATTTAATACAGTGCTTTTCCCGATTGATTTTGATTGAGGTGCAAAAGTTACATTGGAAAAACTGAGGTTTTTTACTGTTTCAGGAATAGAGATACTGTACATACCATCTTTGTCTGTTTGGGTTCCCTGTTTGCCGTTTGAAGATGTAACTGAAACCCCTTCAAGCGGAGCTCCTTTTTCGTCAGTAACTTTACCAGTTACTGTACGGTTCTGGGCGGTTGCATTTAGTACGAATACAAATACAGCCGATAAGATTAAAATCAATTTTCTCATTTGCTTAATAGTTTATAGCGACAAATATAATTCACATTCCCTGTAAATATCAAATACTTTGACAATTTTATTGGCTTTATTGCTGCTTTTCTTTTTACAAAAGCGCTTTATGGGCAGGTATTTGGCAAAACAGCTGATAATAAACAGATTATGAAAGATCAGCCCTTTTTTATTTCATTTTTTTTGCGGGCAAATAAAAGCAATAAAACCGGCAATAAAACCAGGTTGGTCAGGGTGGCAATCAGTAAAGTTGCCGAGGTTAGCCAGCCAAGTGCCTTTGTGCCGCCAAATCCGCTTAAACAGAAAATAATAAATCCGGCAATTAAAACCAAGGCGGTGTACACAATGCTTAAACCTGTATTTTTTATGGTTGCGCTTACAGTTTCCATCACATTATTATTATAAGCTGGCAACTCCTGTTTGTAATTTACCAAAAAACGGATCGTAATATCTACAGCAATACCAAGTGCTACGCTGAAAACCAATACAGTAGACGGTTTCAATGGAATACCAACCCAACCCATGATACCAGCGGTAATTATCAAAGGTATTAAATTGGGAATTATAGAGCACAGTAAAATACGGGCCGATTTAAACAGGTATAGCATACAAAAGGCAATAAGTATAAAAGCCCAGAAAATGCTGTCTTTTAAGCCATTTACAATAAAGCGGCTGCCTTCTAAAAATGTGATGCTGGTGCCGGTAAGTTGTACTTTATAGGTAGCTGTATCAAATACTTCATTTGCTTTATGCTGAATACTATCCAGCAATGGCGGCAGTTTTTGGGTTCCAATATCGGCCATGCTCATACTGATACGCAGGTATTGCTCACTGCTATCTACAAATGAACCCATTAATTTGGCAGTAGCAGAGTCGGATGCAGTCATTTCACTATTTTTCCGGCGGGCATTTAACTGCGTTAATTGTTTATGCAAATCATATAAAGGATTACCAAAAGCCGGCAGGGTGAAGGTCGAATCGCCTGTTCCCTCACTGGCAGCCTGGTAAAAAAACTTGATGCCATCCACCACCGAAAGTGGTTTAGCTATTTCTTTTTGATAAACCAGGAAGGAATCCTGGAAAGCTGCGATTGCGTGAATATCCACTTTAGGGCCTATAATTCCTTTAGGCTTTTTAGTATCAATCACTATTTCCAGTGGCATTACCCCACCAAAATGCTTCTCAAAAAATTTAATATCAGTGTATATTTTATCTGTTTTGGGAAGATCGTCAACAATATAAGAAACACTCTTTAATTTAAAAATGCCTACCACTGCAAAAATTAAAATAACTGCTGTTATACCGTACACCATTTTTTTATGATGAAAAACCCATTTTTCCAGTTGTAATAAAAAACCGGTAATCCATCGGTTGTTCAGGTATTTTGTTTGCGATGTTTTTGGAGCAGGCAGATAGCTTAATGCGGCTGGCAATAAAATAAACGAAACCACAAAAATAATCATGATACTGATACCTGCCACTACCCCAAATTCTTTTAAGATGGCGCTGCGGGTTAATGCAAAAACTGCAAAGCCAATAGCAGCAGTAATATTGCAAAACAAGGTAACCACACCCATCTTACTAACCATGTCTACCAGCGATTTTTCCTTATCGCCCGATTGTATGTAAGAGGTATGGTACTTGTTGATAAAATAAATACAGTTGGGTATGCCTATTACCACCACCAGGCAGGGTATTAATGCGGTTAATAAAGTGATCTGGTACCCGCATAAATACAAAACACCAACACTCCACACAACGCCTAAAACCACTACCAGCAAAGAAAGCAGCGTAGTACTTAAGGATCGGAAGAAGAGCGCCAGTATGATTGTGCTTAACAACAAAGAACCAAATAAAAAATATTTCATTTCGTTCTGTATCCTGTCTGCAACAACCGTTCTTATCAACGGCAAACCACTCAGGTGAACTTCAGTTCCTGTTTTTTCTTCAAACTTTTTTACGGTATTTATAATATCATTTATTACCGCAGTGCGGCCTTTGGAGTTGAGCACCTCTTTATTAATACGCACACCCATCAGGTAGGCTTTCGAATCCGGATTATCTACAGAACTCTGTGAGTAGAGTCGTTGTTTGTAAAAAGGAAGATTAAAAAATTCAGCTGCTGTAGAATCTAATGCCTCCTGTGTTAAAATAGTATCTGGAAATATTTTTTGCGCCGTCAGTTTTTCAGTTACAGAATCTTTCACCAGTTTAATAGCAGTGGGGATGCTTAAAATATCCTCGACAAACTTTACTTTTTTTAATTGCTGTTGAAGTTTCCGGTAGGCATTAAAGTTCTTCAGGGTAAAAAAGCTATCGGTTTTTATACCGGTTACCAGCAGGTTTCCATCATCACCAAATTTTTGTTTAAATGAAATGTATTCCAGGTATTTAGGATTATCGGTTGGTATGGCTTTCGAAAATTCGTAACTCATTTTAACTTTGCTGGCATAAAAGCCCATCACCGCGGTTACCAACAATAAAAGAATTAATAAAGGCCCTCTGAATTTAAGCACCAATTTTCCCAGGCGTTGCCACATATATATTTTAGATTTTAGATTTTAGATTTTAGATTGTGCAAAGAACGTTCATTTGAATTGTTCCGCAACGGATAAACTGATATGACTTACAAAACCAAAGGCATCGTATTACGAAGCATCAAATATGGCGAAACCAGCCTGGTGGTTACCATATTTACCGAAATGTTTGGTATACAAACCTATATGGTGAACGGGGTACGAACCTCCAAAAAATCGGCTTCAAAAGCAAACCATTTTCAGCCAACGGCTTTACTTGACCTGGTTGTTTATCACAGCGAAAACAAATCTATGCAACGCATAAAAGAGTTTTCGTGGGCAGTCTTGTATGATAAACTCCTGAGCGATGTTATTAAAAACAGCATCGCTTCTTTTATGGCCGAGCTGATACAAAAATGTTTAAAACAGCCGGAACCAAATGCCGATCTCTTTTATTTTTGTGAGGACTCTTTTTTAGCGCTGGATAAGGCAGACAGAATAGTTACTGCAAATTTTGCGCTTTTCTTTACACTCCATCTTACCCATTTTTTTGGTTTCAGAATGACGGATAATTACAGCGCCCAAGAAACGGTATTGGATTTACAGGAAGGGATTTTTATTGATCATCAGCCCACCCACCCGCATTTTATTGATGGCAACAATGCTGAACTGACTGCCAGTTTTTTAAAAGTGATGCGACCTTACGAATTGGAAGATTTCAGTTTGAATGGCGAAATAAGAAGATCACTTTTATTAAAATACCTGGAGTATTATGCGTTGCACATGCAGGATTTTGGGCAGATGAAAACGTTGATGGTGCTGCATGAAGTTTTATAAAAAGCGGATTTCAAAAACCTTGTAAAAAAATTCTTTGTTTTGTTGCGACCATATATCTTTAAAACATAAATCTTCAGCCATGAACAAAAAAGACCTTTGGTTAAAATTAAGAGCATATCATTTCGATCACCTGGTACCAGCAAATCTTTGGCAAAAAGTTACAGCTGCTTTTGGCGGAGCAGATGCGTTCAGTAAAGCATTTGCTTCTAAAATTGACCGAAAACATGGCTGGGGTAATAAGTTTGCATTAAAAGCCATTTCTGAGTATAAAAAATTTGTGTACCTGGGTGTGGTAAGTGATTTTCATGTAACACCTTCAAAAATAATTGATGTGGTTTGGCACGAGCATATACTTTTTACCAGCGCATACAGGCAGTTTTGCGATCAGGTTATTTGCTACCAGTTTGATCATCATCCTGAGCTGATACCAATGGCGGATGAGACAGGCAGATTTAATGCACAATACGAGGATACTATTGAATTTTATATCAGTGAGTTTGGCTTTATACCTCCGCCAGCTATTTGGGGCGAAACTAAATTTGACAAAGAGAAATTAAAAGATAAGAATTATAGCTCCAGGGAAAAAACTGTGTATGCTATTGACAGTTCAAACACATATTATGCTGACGATTCTTTATCAACTTATTTTGATGGCGGCTCTGCTGCAACAGAATTTGGTGGTGGCGATTTTGGTGGCGGTGGCGCCAGTGGCGATTGGAGCGATGGAAATACAAGTGACTCTGATAGCGGCGGCGATAGTAGTGGAGGAGATAGCGGTGGCAGTGATGGCGGCAGCAGTTGTAGCGGAAGCGGATGTGGCGGGGGTGATTAATTTTTTAAAGCAGTCTTGTAACTGTTTCAAAACCTGCTTCATCAATCAGTATTACGCCCGGCTGCTTTCCTTTTTCAAAACTGCCAAATGTTGCATCCATCTGCAACGCCCTTGCGCCGTTGCTGGTAGCCCATCTCAGCAGTGTTTCCAAATCAATGTCTTTACAATATTGTTGCAGTGTTTTAATTTCTGCCAAAATACTTAACTGGTCGTTTGATGCAAGGCTATCGGTTCCTAAAACAATTTCATCAGTATGTTTCATCAGCATATTTACGTCGGGTAATGTATTGCTGATATAGAGATTGGCGTTGGGGCAAAGGCAGAGGAAAGCAGTTGGCAGTTGGCAGTTGGCAGTTGGCAGTTTTACAAATGATAAATCCTTTGCGGATGTAGAAACATTATGTACCAAAATGATTGACTGCTCTTTTGTGAAATGTGGCCACCAGGTTTGTAAACTGGTTTTACCGGTTGGTTTAAAAAAAGAAATATCAATACCCATTTGTTGATAAAGTCGCAAAAAATCTCCGGTGCCTTTTTCAAAAAATTCATTCTCGGCGGCGGTTTCCTGGTTGTGGATGGTTAGTACATTATTGCTGGGCAATCCATTGATCATAGAAAATATCAGCGGCGATACTGAGTACGGAGCATGAGGGGTGATGGTTGATCGTTGTTCGTTGTTCGCTCGGTATTCTTTCAGGATTTCCAGCGACTTTTCAAACCTGTCTTTTGCAAATGCAGGAACAAAACCACTGGTTTCAATAAAATTATGATACTGTAATCTTCCTTTATTTTTTTGCGCAATACTGAGCGTGTTATTACAAATATCTCCAACGGCCACAATACCATTTTGCAGCATTTCATCTTCTGCATCTTCTATTGCCTCCAGTATATCGTGTTCGGCAAAATGCCTTTCGGTAATTACTTTTAAAACAAAATCTACCAGGCCGGTATGTTTGGGTATATGGCCTTTCATGTGACTAAGCTCCAGGTGGCAATGCGCATTAATTAGGCCGGGGCAAAGGATGCCGTTTAGTTTTTCAACATAATCGCTGCTTTCTTTTTCATCAATTAAATCAACAATTACACCTGCTGTATCTGTAATCAATACCTTTTGTTGCAGGAATTGGTAGCCGTCAAATATTTTATCTGCTGAAAATTTTCTGTACAAAATGATTGGTTGATATAACGTAAATTTGCCGCCCTAACATCGTCAGACGAGATCGTCAGACCATGTTAGGCAAAACGCAATTAAAGTTCAGCAAAGGTATGACGTACAAGAGTGCGACGCAACGATGTCTCATTATTATACAAAAGCCTGTAACAAAATTAATAACAAAATACAATTATCCTCCGCCAGCTGGCGGATCAGGGGCCTATGTTAGATAAATTAGATGCCATAAAAGGACGATTCGACAACCTGGGGGTTGCACTCACCAATCCGGAGATTGTGAGCGACAACAAAAAGTTTACAGCCACCAGTAAAGAATACCGCAGCCTGGAGAAAATTGTAAATGCCCGCAATGCCTACGTTAAACTGCTGGATGATATTGAGTTTAACAAAGAAGTACTGAATGGCGATGATGAAGAAATGCGCACTCTGGCCAAGCAGGAAATACCCGAACTGGAAGCAACAAAAGAAACGATGGAGAAAACCCTTCGCAACATGTTGATACCAAAAGATCCTTATGATGAAAAGAACGCCATACTGGAAATTCGTGCTGGTACCGGTGGTGATGAAGCTTCGCTTTTTTCCGGCGATCTGCTGCGTATGTATTTAAAGTATTGCGAAAAAAAGGGGTGGAAAACAGCCATCCTCAGTGAAAGCGAAGGAACGGTTGGTGGTTATAAAGAGGTGCAGGTAGAAGTGGTAGGCGATGATGTGTACGGCATTTTAAAATTTGAAAGCGGTGTTCATCGTGTGCAGCGTGTGCCTGATACAGAGGCCAGCGGCCGGGTGCATACCAGCGCCGTTACCGTGGCGGTAATGCCCGAGGCAGAGGAAGTAGATGTGGAATTAAAGGAAAGCGATGTGAAAATGGAAACAGCCCGAAGTGGTGGTGCCGGCGGACAAAATGTAAACAAGGTAGAGACCAAAGTTTTTCTTACCCATAAACCAACAGGTATTGTGGTAATGTGCCAAACAGACCGGAGCCAGTTGGGAAACAGGTTAAAAGCCATGGAAATGCTGAGGACCCGTTTGTATGAAGCAGAAGTTAAAAAAGTGGAGGAAGCCACAGCCCACATGCGAAAAAGCCTGGTGAGCACCGGCGACCGAAGTGCTAAAATAAGAACCTACAATTATCCACAGGGCCGTGTTACCGACCACCGCATTGGCTTAACGGTGTATAATTTAGACTCGGTGCTCAATGGTGAATTAAATGAGTTTCTGGAAGCCCTGCAGTTTGCAGAAAATGCAGAAAAATTAACCTCACCGAACTAATCAAATTTTATATCTTTATCGCATCATCATTATTTACTCACTCTCAGATTGTTTCAAAATATTTATCATTAAAAAATTAAAATTATGTTAGAAGAATTATTCAACCTGGTTAAAGGAACAGCAACCGATTCGGTAATCAACAATCCGGAAGTGCCAAACGAACAGAACAATGAGGTGGTTGCCGAAGCCACCAATACAGTAGCATCGGGCCTGCGCAATATGGTTGCCGGCGGCGGTTTAGAGAATATCATTTCTTTATTCAACAATAAAGGAACTGACCAGGGATCGGGCAAAGGTTTATTAAGCAACCCTATTGTAAATATGATGATTGGTCATTTTGCCGGCAAGCTGATGAGCAAATTTAATTTGGGTGGAAACCAGGCAAATAGTGTTGCAAACAATTTAATACCGAGTGTTATCAGTAACCTGGTTAGTAAAACTAATGACCCTGATAACAGCACTTTTTCGCTCGAAGGGCTTTTAAACTCCATTACCGGTGGCAAAACAGCCGAAGTGGTGCAGGAGGAGCAAAGCAGCGGCAACGGCGGTTTTAATTTCCAGGACCTGATAGGGCAATTTGCCGGCGGTGGACAAAGCGGCGGTGGCGGCGGTTTAATGGATATTGTTTCAAAACTGGCAGGCGGTGCCCAAAACCAACAGCAAAAAAATGGCGGCGGTGGTTTAATGGACCTTATTAAGGGATTTATAAAATAATACTGATTTCTTACATAATTATGAAAACACGCTGAAAAATACAGCGTGTTTTTTTATAGTTATTAAACTTTAAATCCACTCTAAAGTCGAATAAAGTAGTTATTTTTTAAGGTTTTTTATACCAGAAAAGGGTAAATTGATAATTTTAAAAAATAATAAGTTCGTTTTTTCGTTACGATTAATAACCTGCTCATAAAATTATTTAGGGATATTAAGATAAACTTAACAAATACAAAAAAACCTTTGGCATTGGTTTTGCGTAATTATAATTACTACCGGGTTACTTAGATTAAAAGCGAGGAAGTGAGTGAAAAGTGGGGTAGTCAAAAACGATCATTTAAAATTTCTCATAAGCAGTTAGTTTTGGTAACGGCCCCGGTTTCTACCGGGGCTTCTCTTTTTTAATAAATTGCTAAAGAGAAAATTAACGAACTGGGGATTTTTAAAATTCCCAGACCGGAGTAAAATTTTGCTAACAACTGCAACCGTTTTTTACGTAAGTTTTAAAAAGCTGGCAACGCTTTTGCACACAGCCTAAAATCACTGCTGCCTTTTTAAGGTATTAGTACTTTACCTTTACACCCAAATTTTAAACTTGGCAATAGCATCATCCGATAGAAAGAATTTTTTTAAACGTCTGCGCAGCAAAGAAAATGCTGCTCCAGAGCCAGAGGAAATGTCCTTTATGGGACATATTGAAGCACTGCGCTGGCATTTAATGCGCTCGGTAATTGTTTGGCTGGCTGTGGCCATCGCCATCTTTATATTCAGAGATTGGGTGTATGATAATATCATTCTTGCCCCCTCAAGCGAAGATTTTGTTACTTATGGCAGTTTATGCCGGTTTGGCCATTGGCTTGGTGTTGGGGATAGTTTATGTATGCCGCCGGTTAAAATAAAATTTCTGGTTACAGAAGTTAATGGCACTTTCAGCTCTGCATTAAGCATTGCCATGATTGGTGCACTTATAGCTTCCTTCCCATATATTTTTTGGGAGCTATGGCGCTTTATTACACCCGCTCTTTCGCCTAAAGAAAAAAAATATGCAAAAGGCAGCATTTTCTGGGTATCGCTCTGTTTCTTTCTGGGCGCAGCTTTCGGGTATTATTTACTGGCTCCTTTTACATTTAATTTTTTAGCCTCGTTCACCCTGGGCACTACCGGTGCCATCGAATATCAACCGAGTATTAATGATTATATAGACAGCCTTTCTAATTTAATTTTAGGTTGCGGTATAGCTTTTGAATTACCGATTTTAGCTTATGTGCTGGCAAGAATAGGCCTGATAAGTTCTAAGTTTTTAAAAAAATATTCCAAATACGCTTTTATAATTATACTGGTTGTAGCAGCCGTAATTACCCCTTCACCAGATATAACCAGCCAGGTAATTGTAGCACTGCCATTGTTATTACTTTACTGGATAAGTATACAACTGGTGGCCAGGGTTGACAGGAAAAAAGCGAAGGAAGAAAAAGAGTGGAGCTAGTTTAATGGATAATTTTTTAATGGATAATTGATAATGAACTCTTCTGGAATCATTAGCTTCTTTACTGTTTGAAGTAACTTTTATACCTTAATTTTACAAAGACATTTTCCATTATTTCATTATCAATTATCCATTCATTATGTCCCCCTTCAACCTAACACTCCCCATTGCAATCGGATGCGATCATGCAGGATTTGATTGCAAAGAAGACCTGATCTCTTTTCTGGAAGGAGAAGGCGTAAAATTTCATGACTTTGGCACTTATAATAAAGATTCTGCTGACTATCCCGATTTTGCACACCCCGTAGCATTGGCAGTTGAAAAAGGCGAAGCTGCTTTCGGTATTTTATTGTGCGGCAGTGCCAATGGTGTTGCCATAACGGCCAATAAACACCAGGGCATCAGGGCTGCTATTTGCTGGGGCGAAGAACTCGCTGAACTGGCCCGCAAACACAACGATGCAAACATCATTTGCATACCGGCACGTTTTGTTCGTGATGGCGATGCCGAAAAAATGCTGGATATTTTTATGAATACGGCTTTTGAAGGTGGGCGGCATCAGAATAGGGTTGATAAGATTGCGTGTTAAAACCCCCTCCGCCCTCTAAAGAGGGAACTTTAGAGTATGATTATGTAAATTCTTTGCTGAAATTTAAGAGTATTTAAAAGCCGCTAAAAAAACTTAGTGGCTTTTAAAATAAATCGCTTAAACCCGCCTACCCCAAACCTCCACATTTTAGGGGGCGGAAGGTGTTCACCATTCATAAAAAACACAAATTCCCTTTAGACTTTAATGCCTATTTTGTTCTCTACTAAATTTTAAAAATGAAAAAATTATTTCTTTTTACCTGCCTGCTTGCAGGCATCAGCATTTCCTTTGCACAAACAGACCCTGCAAAATATGCAGCAACCATTACCGGCAGCAACCTTAAAACACACCTCAGCATTATTGCAAGTGCCGATATGCAGGGCCGTGAAACCGGAACCGAAGGCCAGCGCAAAGCGGCTACCTATATTGAAACACAGTTTAAAAAGATGGGCTTGCAAACTGTACCTTCCTTAAACGGGTATCAACAGTTTTACCCGCTTTATCAGGATAGCTTAAAAACCGGGGAACTTACGCTTGAAGGTAAGCCTGCAGAATATGGTAAGGATTTTATCATAAACATGAACAACAACGAAACCGGAAATTTTAAAGGTAAAAAAATTATTTTTGCAGGCTACGGTATTGATGATGAAAAATACAGTGATTACAGCGGCCTTAATGTAAAAGGAAAGATTGTGTTGCTGTTTCTGGGCGAACCAAAAAAAGATGGCAAGTTTTTTCTGGGCAATGTTGCCGGCCGCTCCAGCGAATGGACTTTTCCGGGTATATCTAAAAAAATAGCACTTGCTGCTGCAAAGGGTGCTGCCGGTGTGTTTGTTATTAACCCAACTATGGAAACTTTTAATGAACGGGCAGTAACCAATGGCAAAAAAACCGGTGTTTATTTTCCCAGGGCAAATGCAGATGCCAAAACATTAAACTTTGCACAGCTTTCTCATGCTTATGCAAAAACTATCATGGGCAATAATTTCGACAGCTTATTAAAGATTGCCAAAGCAAGTGGTAATATTGCTGAACTGCCAACCACTTTGGGCAGGGGCATGGAAAGCAAAACAAAAGTTACTTATAATTTTGAAAAATACAGAACAACCATTAATGCCAGTAATGTAGTGGGTATTGTTGAAGGCACCGATAAAAAAGATGAGTATGTTTTTTTAACCGCCCACTACGATCACCTGGGCATGCGCAACGGTAAAATTTATTATGGTGCCGATGATGATGGCAGCGGAACAGTTGCTGTTATAAACATGGCCGAGGCTTTTGCCAAAGCGGCGGCCGAAGGCAACAGGCCACGCAGAACCATGGTGTTTATGACAGTAAGCGGCGAAGAAAAAGGACTTTGGGGCAGCGAATACTACAGCGACCACCCTTTTTTCCCTTTAGAAAAAACTACTGTTGATTTAAATATAGATATGGTTGGCCGCATAGATACCGAGCGCAAGACCGATGATACACTAAACTATGTTTACGTTATTGGTCATGATAAACTCAGCAGCGACCTGCCCATTATTAACGAAGGCATGAATAAAAAATATAGCAACCTGGTTTTAGATTATAAGTTTGATGACCCCGACGACCAGAACCGTATTTATTTCCGCAGCGATCATTACAATTTTGCCCGTAAAGGAGTACCGGTTTTATTTTTTTATGATGGTATGCTTAAATCTGATTATCACCAGCCAACCGATACCGTTGATAAAATTTACTGGGACCTGTACGAAAAAAGAGTGCGTATGATTTTTCATACCGCCTGGGAAATGGCCAACAGGGATGAGATGCTGAAAAGAGATACACCACTGAATATGGGAACACGATAAAGGGTTTCACGCAGAGACGGCAGAGAAGCAGAGGGCGCAGCGTTTATTCTCTGCGCCCTCTGCCATTCAGCGTTCCCTGCGTGAAACCTGAAACCTACCATCCCAAAATCCACGCAAATATCAACGGTGCCACAATTGTAGCATCACTCTCCACAATAAATTTTGGTGTAGTAATATCTAATTTACCCCAGGTAATTTTTTCGTTGGGCACAGCGCCTGAATATGAACCATAAGAAGTTGTTGAATCACTTATCTGACAAAAATAACTCCAGAAAGGAACATCATGCCACTCCAAATCCTGGTACATCATCGGTACTACGCAAATAGGAAAATCGCCGGCAATACCACCACCAATCTGGAAGAAACCAACACCTTTACCAGCAGAATTATTCCGGTACCAATCGGCCAGCCAAACCATGTATTCAATACCACTCTTCATGGTGGTAGCTTTCAGTTCGTTTTTAATAATGTACGACGCAAAAATATTTCCCATGGTACTGTCTTCCCAGCCGGGGCACACAATTGGGATACCTTTTTTAGCTGCCGCCAGCATCCAGCTATTCTTCGGGTCAATCTCGTAATACTGTTCCAGCACACCACTCAGTAACATCTTATACATGTACTCATGCGGAAAATAACGTTCGCCTTTGTCATCAGCATCTTTCCATATTTTATGAATATGCTGCTGCAGCCTGCGGAAAGCTTCTTCCTCGGGTATGCAGGTATCGGTAACGCGGTTGTAATGGTTTTCTAACAGGTCCCACTCTTCCTGCGGACTAAGATCCCTGTAATTAGGTACTCTCTTGTAATGACTGTGTGCCACTAAATTCATGATATCTTCTTCCAGGTTGGCGCCTGTGCAACTGATGATGCTTACCTTATCCTGCCGTATCATTTCGGACAGGCTAAGCCCCAGCTCGGCGGTACTCATGGCACCAGCCAGGGTTATCATCATTTTACCACCCTCATCCAGATGGGTTACATAGCCTTTGGCTGCATCCATTAAAGCGGCTGCATTAAAGTGGCGGTAGTGGTGTTCTATAAAATTTGAAACTGGTCCTTTGCTCATAATATTTGTTTTTGTGCCGCTTTTCCACCCTTTGTCATCCTGAGCTTGTCGAAGGAATGGCGAAGTGGGGAAAAGAGGTAATTAATGTAAGGCTGCAAAAGTAATTTTTTTTGGGGCTTTTATCGTTGTTTTTTAAAGCTCACTTTTTATTAAACATGCGGTGAATAGAAGTTTTATTCACCGCACAATTTGCGGAGAATATTGAAATATGCGGAGAATAGGCATTTATATGTATGGATGTAGTGAATAAGCCCGGTTTAGCCTCCCTTATGTAACTGCTAGTGTTAGTAAGCTGGTTCAGCTTCTTTTACACTCTTTAGTCTCATGCTGACACAATTTGGCTAGGCTATAAAGACCCTGGCAGAACAGAAGGTTTGATGGTCATGGTATGGCTTTACCATAAGGTTAGCATGCCAATTGAACCCTGCTAAAATAACCAGATATCTTTTAGCTATAAAATTATAGCTATTTTATTTGGCTATGATTTTATAGTTGATTAGCTTTGTATAAAATTATTAATTATGAAAATAATAATAGGCCCGGCAGCAGAAGGCGAATTTTATTTTGATCGCCCTTATCTGGAAGAATTATTCTGGAAGAAATTAAAGGAGACCCGTAACATTTCAATTGCAGCGCCACGCAGAGTTGGAAAGTCCTCATTCATGTTGCATCTGCTAAATAATGAGGTTGAGGGTTATTTATGCACTTATGTTATTACAGAGTCCATCAATGAGTCAAATGAGTTTTTCAAAAAAATTTATAAAACACTCATTGGGCTACTTAATAAAGGAGGAAAATTCAAACAGTTCTTTGATGACCTCTTTAAAAGACTGGAAATCAAAAAAATATCACTGACAGAAATAGAATTTGGAAAAAATGAAATTGATTATTACGAAGAAATTCTGCTGCTTTGTAAAGAGGTAAAATTAAACGAAGATAAAATCATTTTAATGATAGATGAATTTTCGCAAACGCTGGAAAATATTATTACAGATCAGAGCCGTGAGGCAGCCAGGAATTTCCTTCACCAGTGCAGGGAATTACGCAATAACCTGGATGTAAAATCAAAAGTAAGTTTTGTTTACACCGGATCAATCGGGTTGGAAAACCTGGTATTATCTATTGATGAACCAAGGTCGATAACGGACCTTGGACATTTTAATATCCCGCCACTATCAAAAGAAGAAGCCAACAATCTTATTATACAAATAATTGATGGCGATCCAATTCAATTTAATGAAGCTGAAACAGCATATTTTTTAGGTAAACTAAACTGGCTACTACCCTATTTCATCCAGGTAATGATGAGTGAAATGGAAGGAATTTGTAAAGAAAAAGGGCAAGATTCAATTTCAATAGAGATTATTGATCTGGCATTTATAAAAGCCCTGGAAAACCGCAGCTATTTTGAGCATTGGCTGGTAAGGCTGCAGCATATTTTTTAGGTAAACTAAACTGGCTACTACCCTATTTCATCCAGGTTATGATGAGTGAAATGGAAGGAATTTGTAAAGAAAAAGGGCAAGATTCAATTTCAATAGAGATTATTGATCTGGCATTTATCAAAGCCCTGGAAAACCGCAGCTATTTTGAGCATTGGCTGGTAAGGCTGCGTAGTATATTCAAAGGAACAGATTTTAGTTGCGCAAAAGAAATTTTGAAAATTGCCGCCAAAAATAATGGCATTGGATACTACGAATTGCAGAATACGATTACGAAATATAATATTGAAGACCCTGCACCTTTAATTAATATTTTACTGCATGACGGATACCTGGTGAAAGACGAAGAAAAAGAAACATTCAGGTTTAATTCTCCCTTGTTACAGGCATGGTGGCTTAAAAATATAGTTATCTAAAATATCTGCCTCAAACGGGGTATCGACAATTAAAAAATTAAACAATGGAAGCACTAAAAGGACTCTATCACGCAGATAAGCTGGATGAACAATCATTTATTGAAAATTTCACCATCCGGTTAAAATACTATCAACAGATAATTGATAACCTGCTGCAGCAAAAGAAAAAGCCACTGCAACATTTTTTAATTACCGGAAAAAGGGGAATGGGGAAATCAACCCTGTTAAGGCGAATATATATTGAAGCCAGTAAAGCCCCAATAAATGAAAAATTATTTGCTGTGAGGCTTGGTGCAGAACAATACCGGTTAAGCCGCCTTTTTAAACTATGGGAAATGGTTATTGAAGAACTGGGCAAAGACGAACCTGAATTGCTGGAGAAAAAAAAGGAGCTGGAAAAAAGTAAACAATATGAAGAATCGCTGCTGCCCATTATCAACGATTATTTGACAAAGCATGGAAAAACACTTTTGCTGCTTATTGATAATTTTGATCAGTTTATTGAAAAAATCCCTTTAAAAGATAAACATGCACTAAGAGAAGCCCTGATGCTTTACCCCATCCAGGTAATTGGAAACACCGTTTTTTACAATGATAATTTTAAAAGTTACAATAATCCATTTTTTGATTTTTTTAAACCCATACATCTCAGCAATCTCGACAAGGAAGAAGCCGAAGCGTTCATTAAGACCCGGGCAAAAAGTGAGGGTTTAGAAAATTTTGATGAAACTTTTAAAAATCAAAAAGGGAAGATCAGCGCATTACGGATTCTTAGCGGTGGTGTTCCCCGAACGTTGCTGATTTTGTTAAGTATTGTTTCCAAAAAAAATACCGGGGATGCCGTTGATTACCTGAATGAAATGATAGAACAGGTAACACCTTTATACCAGGACAGGATGAAAGCGCTTTCATCTCAACAACAGGAAATAATGCACCACCTGGCTATGCGCTGGGACCGCACACCTGTAAAGGAGTTGGCCACAGAAATGAGAATACCCAGCAAAAGTATTTCTGCACAACTGGTGCAACTGGAAAAAAGTGGATACATAAAAAAGGTGGATGTACCCGGCCGTAACCATTATTATGAGATTGATGAACGTTTTTTTAATATCTGGCTGCTTATGAGTGAAGCTTCGCCATATGATACAAAAAGGGTAATATGGTTAACAAAATGGCTTGACGCTTTTTATAGCCACGATGAATTAAAAGATTTTGCAGGCTTTTGCCAAACAGGATTGAGTAAAGTAAAACCGGCAAACCGGTTTTTAATTGCACAGGCTTTGGGAGAAAGTGAAAAATTAAGCGGAGATCATAAAAGATTACTGGTAAGAGAAACTTTAGCTGACCTGGAAGACAAGATGACTGAAGTTAAGGTATGGGCTGATAGTTTGGACAAGTGGGCTGATAGTTTTGACAAGAAATTATCCGAAAAAGAAATGATCCTTAAAAAAGAGATTTATTTATTTATTGATAAAGGGGAAACTCAAAATGCATTAGAAAAACTTAATCTACTACAAACAATAAATGAAGTTTCGGCCTTAAATGGAAAGGGCTATTTGTATTTGAAACAAAAAGATATAATCGAAGCGGAAAGATATTACCAAATGGCAGTGGAGAAAGGGAGCGTAAAAGCTTTGGTTAACCTGGGTATTTTATATAAGAATGAGAAAAAAGATATTGCCGGGGCAGAGAAATATTACAAAATGGCAGTGGAGAAAGAGAGTGTAAATGCTTTGGTTTGGCTTGGTAACTTGTATATGCAGGAGAAAAAGGATATAGCTGGTGCGGAGAAATATTACCAAATGGCTTTGGATAAAGGAAATGTGGATGCTATGGTTTACCTGGGTTTCTTATATGCTAAAGAGAAAAAAGATATTGCTGGGGCCGAGAAATATTACCAGATGGCAGTGGATAAAGCTGATGTAAATGCTTTGGTTTATCTGGGTTTCTTATATCAGAATGAGAAAAAAGATATTGCCGGGGCGGAGAAATATTACCAAATGGCTATTGATAAGGGTGATGTGGGTGCTATGGTTAATCTGGGTTTCTTATATGAGAATGAGAAAAAAGACATTGCCGGTGCGGAGAAATATTACCAAATGGCTATTGATAAGGGTGATGTGGGTGCTTTGGTTAACATGGGTATTTTATATCAGAATGAGAAAAAAGATATTGCTGGGGCCGAGAAATATTACCAGATGGCAGTGGATAAAGCTGATGTAAATGCTTTGGTTTATCTGGGTATTTTATATCAGAATGAGAAAAAAGACATTGCCGGGGCAGAGAAATATTACCAGATGGCAGTGGATAAAGCTGATGTAAATGCTTTGGTTTATCTCGGTTTTTTATATCGGAATGAGAAAAAAGACATTGCCGGGGCAGAGAAATATTACCAGATGGCAGTGGATAAAGGTGATGTAAAAAGCATGGCAAATTTGGCTAATTTATATTTTGAATGCAACAATATTAGCCAAAAAGAAAGAGCGTATAATTTATCTAAAAAAGCATTAGAAATTACAAATCACAAAGAGGTTATTCTGGAAGTTATCTATATGGCTATTCTGTTATGGAATGAAAAAGTGAAAGAGGCAAGCCAAGTAATGTTAGGCATATTAAACGGCCCTTTGCATAACGATCAGAATATGACTAGTGTATCAGAAGCATTGCAATACTTTTTAGTGTTTCAGCAAAAACAATTTTTGTATAAAACATTCTCCTCAAATAAAGAATGGGTTGACCGGTACAAACCTGTTTATTTTGCACTGATGCATGAAATGCAGGAAGAATATCCCAAAGAATATCTTAAAATGACGGAAGAATTAACTGAGCCTGTAAATGAAATTTTAAAATCTGTTAAAAAAGAAAGGGAGAAACTTGGTATTAAATAGCGCAGAATTTCTAATGCGCTTCCAGCCAGTTATCTC
>Ga0209181_10005919_pt1 | contig 17436 bp, 9 predicted proteins | sample MAT05_FD_187208 | JGI IMG/M metagenome (GOLD analysis project Ga0209181, IMG submission 187208) | Freshwater microbial communities from Lake Fryxell liftoff mats and glacier meltwater in Antarctica - MAT-05 (SPAdes) (version 2) | ecosystem: Environmental > Aquatic > Freshwater > Ice > Liftoff...
CGAGTGTGCCGAACTGCTCGTTCGCCATCACATTGATCCAAGGCTGCGGCGGAAGACGGTAGTTGTTGGAACGGGCCGTCAACTTCAGCACATACTCGCTGCCGTCGGCCGTGAAACCTCCCAGTTCGTTCTCGAAAGAAAGCGGTGAGCCCTTCGGACGAAAGGGTCCGATGATCGGCTTTCCGAAGTCCCCCAATGCACTTGGAGTGATACGCGGTGTTCCCGCCTGACGTTCAAAGCGATCGAGTTGCACCGCGAGCGTGCCGCGATTGCCTACCAGCACGACATGCGCGGCCGCTTGAAGCAAGATGCGATCTTCGGTCGAAAGATGGGTCGTCTTGCGCAGATGGACGCCGGCGGGCCGATCGATGTGATCGCGTTCATCACTGGAGCGGATCAATGCCAAGATTTGTTGATGAAAGTCCTCCCGGTAACCGCCATCCTGCTGATTGACGATCACCAGATCGACGGCGAGCCCTTTCAACCGCCAGAACGAATGAGCCGCCAAGAGCTCTCGGGCGAGCGGTAGCTCTTCGACGTCTTCCAGAAGCAACGTCAGGATGGGAATGTCGCCCGAGACGCCATGCCGCCAGAGTGCCGATTGACCTTGATGGTTGGCGGCCAAAATGGCGGGCGCGGCACGCAGACTCGAACCCGCATACCACAAATGAGCGGCCAATCGCTGAAAAAGATGCGTATCGCCGGCCGAGAGATGAAGTTGACGAAGATCGACTTGCGCATACGCCCAGGCCATTTCGAATGCGCGATTGATCCCATGAAAATCACGATAGTGGTCGGCAAGCGAGATTGCTTCTTCCCGGGACTCGGCCATGACCGTCGTGAACGCCACGTTCACCGAACTACCCGCGTTAACGAGAATCCGACGGCGCAAGCTAAAAATGGCATCGAGAACCGGACCGACGGTTCCTGAAAGCGGTCCCGCATCGTTTGCCATGGCCATCGGATTCGCGGGCGATCGGCCTCGCCCCAGAAATCTCGCGCGATCGGTCTCGAACTCCACCACGCCGAATACTCGCCCTTCAACTGCCGCCACGTGCAAAGCCCACACGGGTTTTTCTTCGACCGAGCGAGGCCGACGGCGGCAGAGCAACGCCTCGGAAGCGGGTAGAAACTCCGTTTCAAGGAATAGTTTGCCGAACGCCGGATGAGCCAGGTCGGCCGCTTGAGAGGCGATCACGATCTCCGCGTAGCTTGTTACTTCCAGATAATGGGATCGAGTATCGTGGTTCGCGAATGTCAGCCGGCGCACCTCGGCGTGATTCTCCGGCGAAACCGTGATCTCCATGCGCGTCTCAATGAACCCGTCCACTCGCCGGAAAACCGCTTTATCGGTCGAATAGGTCACCTCATACTCGTCCGCTTCCGTGCGCAATGGTTGGTATCCGGCCGACCAGGTGGTGCCCATCCGCTTGTCGCGGATGTAGAAGAACTGCCCCCAGGCGTCGCAGGTGCGGTCTTCACGCCAGCGCGTGACGGCCAGGCCGTGAGCGCGGCTCAATCCCGAGCCGGCGTTCGTGATCATCAACGAGTGTTGAGCACTCGCGAGCATGTGTGTGCGCGGATGAGCGGTATGCGGCGTCGTGATGCGGCGATTGAGGGACGGCGACGCTTCTTGAAACGTCGGGCGTACGGACAGCTGCGACTGCGGTGCTTCGGCCAGCACCGGCTCGCGCGGCACACGTTCCTGCAGCAGGAGTTCGGTCGCCCGCATCATCGGTTCGGCCTGGAAACGCCGCGGGAACGGATCGCCGAGCAAGCAGTTGGTGATTCCCAAGAGCGTCATGCCTTGATGATGGGCCATGAAGCATTTCACAATGGCCGAAGATCGATTCTGCGGCAACCGTTCGGTTGTGTAATCAATCGCTTCGAACAGACCATAGCGACCCCCCGCGCCTTCCGCGCACAGCCGTTCGTAATTCCGCACGGACAGACGCGGCGCCACCATGACGGCCAAGCCGGTCGCGTACGGCGCGACGACAAGATCCTGAGTCAGCCCGCGCTTCAACCCCAGAAGCGGGGCGCCGAAGGCCTGATACTGATAGATCCAGTGGCCGTCGACGGCATTGAAGGCCGATTCGGAAATGCCCCAAGGCGTCCGGCAACGGCGAGCATACTCGATCTGCGCGGCGACAGCCGCGCTTTGGCTTTCATACAGCAACGTGTCGCGCATCGGCTTCAAGAACAGTCGCGGCATGAGATATTCGAACATGGTGCCGCCCCAAGACAAGAGGGCCAGCGACCCGCCTGTCCGCGTGAGCGGCCGGCCGAGCCGGAACCAATGTTTGCGAGGCACATCGCCCCGGGCGATCGCCAGATAGCTCGTCAAGCACGCTTCCGAGGCGAGCAAGTCGTAGTGGGCATTGTCGATCCGGCTGTTCGTCAAATTGTAGCCGATGGCGAATAGATCACGCTCGCTGTTATAGAGCATGCGGAAGTCGACACTAGCCGCCAATTCTTCCGCCTGTTCCATGAGACGATGGCAACGACTTTCCAGCGCCGCGACCGCGGTGAGGCTGTCAAGAGTGTCGTTGGTCGTTGCGAAATCTCGATAGGCGGAAATCTCGTCCAGCCGATCCCGGGCGAGTTCGATCAATCGCCGAATCCAGATAAGCCATTCGCCCCGCATGCCCAGATGAGCGGCATTCAGATGGCTTACGTCCTCATGGAGCTTCTCGCCTTCAACGATCACCTGATCCAACCATGACAGCCATTCGGGAATGGTCAACCGGGGTGAGCCGATCAGGAGTCGCAGCGATGTCAGGCGGCTCGCGACGGTCGCGTCTACCGCCTTCCCATGCATTTCTTCCGCGATGCCGAGCAAATCCTCGAGTCCATTCTTGATGGCCGAGACCGAAAATGGCGATTGGATCTTTTCGAGGAGGCACTGTTTCAGAGCGATGAATGAGGCGGTCAGATTGCCGCTATCAACCGTGGACAGATAAATGGGATGCAAGGGCGCGAGGGTGATCGTGTCGTACCAATTGTAGAAGTGGCCATGTGAGCGCTCGAGTTTAGCCAGGGTTCCGAAGGTTTTCTCAAGCCGTTCCAGTAGCTGCGGCAGGGTGATGTAACCCAGATCGTGAGCCGCGACGCACGAGAGCAGGTAGAGGCCGATGTTGGTCGGCGACGTCCGGTGGGCAACTTCGTTCTTGGGATCTTCCTGGTAGTTGTCCGGCGGCAACCAGTTATCCTCGCTTCCGACGAAGGTCTCGAAAAAATACCAGGTGCGGCGTGCCCAGCGGCGAAGGAGGTCGCACTCGGCCTTTGTCAGTTCGGTTTCCTGCTTCCCCTTGGGCCGGCTCACAAAGCAAGCGACCAACGGCGAGACAAACCATCCAATCAGGAACGGGCTAGCCGCGATGAGCGCGGCGCCGGAGGTCATTCCTACCGCGATTGCAAGCGAACCAGCCGCCAATGAGATGGGCCACATCTTCGCGACGAAATGGACAAGGGACGACCTTAAACGGCTCTCGGCGGCCGCGGCCGTTTCCCATTCAAGCAAGTGCCGGCGCGAGACGAAAAGGCGATAAAGCGTACGACCAGCGGCATCCAGCATGTTGCGGGCGCGGTCAAGAAGAAAGATCGCGGAGAGCACCGCTTGGGACGCCGTTGCCCCGAAGTCCGCCATATTGGGCAGCGTATAGCGGCCTGCCATCATCAGGCGGACCCCTCGCAACGGCCACGAGGCAACCAACAGACAAAGCGGCCAGGCCAGTACAAGTGCCGCGAAACCCGTCCAAAGCCACGGTGAAGTTCCCGAAAGCCAACCGGCCACCAAGAGTGCGACCAAGGCTGTCGAAACGAGCGAACGCCGCAAATTGTCGAACATCTTCCAACGTTCGAGCATCGGCAGGGTATTGGACCTCCGAGTTCCCTTTGCCGCGGGCACATAGGGGAAAAGCCAGGAAACGATCTGCCAGTCTCCACGTGCCCAACGGTGATCGCGCTGCGCGTGGGCGATGTAATGGGCTGGAAAATCATCGAGCAACTCGACATCGGAGATGAGCCCGCACCGGGCGTAATTGCCTTCAATCAGGTCGTGGCTGAGAATTCGATTATCCGGGAAGGCATTGCCGGTCGTCGCGGTAAAGGCGTCGAGATCGTAAATCCCCTTTCCCGTGAAACTACCACTGCCGAAAAGATCTTGATACGTGTCGGATACGGCCGATGAGTACGGATCGAGCCCCACGGAACCGGAATAGATTCGAGCGAAGAGTGATTTGCGTGAACCTCGCAAGGACAGCCCGATCCGCGGTTGCAGAACACCGTAGCCGCGCGTCACTCGGCGTTGCAACGAATCAAAGTGCGGCCGATTAAGCGGATGAGCGATCGTGGCGATCAGCGTGCGTGCGGTTTCGCGGGGCAGTTGCGTGTCGGCATCGAGAGTGATGACAAAACGGATGGGCGGCAACGTGGCCAAGTCGCCAACGACGCTGCTGAAGGTCCCAGGGTCGTCGTTCTTCATCAGTCGATTGAATTCTTCGAGCTTGCCGCGTTTGCGTTCCCAGCCCATCCAGCAATTCTGCTCCGGATTCCAGCGACGCTTGCGATGAAACAGAAAGAATCGAGAGTGGCCCGGGACGGCATGTTTCTCGTTCAGTTCGCGAATGCCCGCCTCGGCCGCTTTCAGGTGGGCCTCGTCATCCGGCATCGATTCGGTTGAAGCATCCGAGAAGTCAGTCAACAGTCCGAAGAAAAGCGGCGGTTCTGGGTTCGAAAGGTAATGAATCTCCAATCGCTCGACCAGCGCGCGGATCGCGTCCAAATTGGTCAACAGGCAGGGGATAACGACAAAAGTCGTATCTTCATCGCGCACGCCCTCGCGATGATCCATCCGCGGCAGAACTCGAGGCGGCACGATGTAAGGAATCAGGAAATTCAGCAGACCGATCGCCAGCTCGCTCGCGGGGATGAGCGACAGAACTCCCAGCAAAATCATCCAACCCGACTGGGCGCCCAACTCGAATGCGGTGACCAAGAGTCCCGTCGTCACTAGGCTCGTCAACCCGATCAGGGCGCCGAAATACCATTTCCTGGGATGCAGAAGAATGTTGCGGCTCAATCGCGATCCAAGAGGAGCGTGATAACCGATGCGTGCTTCCAGCGCGGCCCTACCTTCATCAATGAGATAATAGCCGACATGCCGTTGCAATCGCTCGGCCGCCTGACCGGACAGATCGAGAACTGCTTGCGCGACCTCCAACTCCGAATGCGTCGAGCGGCGAGCGAGATGCTCGACAGCATGGCGGTAGCGGTCACGCGTTGCGAAGTCCTGTCGGCCGTAGTCGCCGGAGTGATCACGGCGTAAGGCTCCTTCCAAATGACTGATTCGTTCAAAGAATCGAGGCCAATCGACAGCCGACAACAAGCGCAGACTTGTGACACAGTTGCCAATCGATACTTGATTCGCGGCCTGACGTTCCTTTTCGCGGCGCAACACTGCCCCAGCCGGGCATCCCTTTTGTTCAAGACAGCGATGCAATCGTTCGGAGGCGCCCGGATACAGTGCCTCGTGCTCGTAGAAGCCTTCCAGAAGATGGACTAGATAACAGTCGCGCCAGTGCGGTTTCAGGACTTCCAGTTCAAAGGGATCAATGCCCGAGCGATGCCTCAGTGTCGGCAGATTCTGAGTAAGCCACTGTTCCGCAATCCGGCGCTGATCGCGGAACTGCACAACATGCTCCGCCAATCGGCGAAGATTGTCCAGAAGGCAGAGACGCAACATGATCGGCACGGCCCAGACCTCGCCAACGGTCAAAGGCGTCACGCTTTGAATTGCCTGAATAAAGCGGTCAATATTGGTTTCGTCGAGTCCGCTGTCGCAATGGGCAGTCAGTTCGAGCGCGATCACATAGACTCGGGGAAATCCGGCCAGGGGCCCCTGTGTCAACTTCGGCAGCCAGCGATAATAACCCGCCGGCAAGTCCGTCTGAATTTCCGTAAGTGAGTCGCCGATGATGTGAAAATTGTCAAGCAGCCATTCCGCGTCGTTCCCCAAAATTTCTCGGTTTTGATAGGCAAGATTAATCGTTCGATGTGCCTGCCGCAACGCATTGGCATTCTGGAGAACGTTTGCCAGCAATGGTCGGCCGCGGAAGATTCGGGTGTGCGTTATCTGTTCGCCCACCCAACGCCCGTGCTGCTCAAGATGTTCGAGACCGAATAATTCGGCGCGAATGGGAACTTGAGCATCAGGATCGACAAAAAGCGTTGCTCCGTTGATTTGAGGTTCAGTTGCCACTTTCTCTTGAAGGAGCATCCGTTCGATCCTTTCGAGGGGGGAGACAAAGCCGGTAGCAAAAAAAAATTGAGCGACCGAGCGCTCGTGACATGAGCGACCGATTGCTCAAAATGAAACCGAACGGATCGGCGTGCTCATGAACTCAATGCGAGGTGTTTTTTGGGAAAAACACCCCGGAGTGCCACTCATGAGGCAGATGAGACTCGAGACGAAATCAGATTTTTGGTCGGCATCTGACTGACGACTGCGAAGTCCCCTTTGAGGAGACTTGAAAGCTTATTCTGAACTGCCTGAGCGGGCCGAATGGAGGAGCGATCGTCGACTACCATTTCCTCTTCGCCGTCCATTTCGACCGAATCGAGAGGACTCGTAGGAACCGCGTCGGACTGAAGCTTCGCATTGAAAGTGTCAAATCGCGTACTCATGTGAACTCCTAGTTAGAAGCTAAGATATGAATATTTAAGGCAAATGACGTGCCAAAATTATTGAGAGATTGAGGCGGCTCTTCCGAACACCTCAAATATTTGCCTTTTCAATTGGAATTGAATGTTCAGAGCGATCTCTCAGCTCCAAATTCCACGTCCCCGGAATCGGCATCCAATGATCGGTTCGCTTCGTGAGCACGGCCGAGTTGTACAAAACTTGAACATCCACTTTGCTCAGGCTGGAGACTTGCCGACTGAGCGTGGCAATTGTTTCTCATTCGGGGCCTGCAATTACTGCCAATAGACCATTGACAATCTCCGAGCCGCATGCGTGTTCAAGCAAAATCCCAGCAGGTTGACGAGCTGGCGGCCATCTAGATTCTTCCACTCGTTTTCGTCGCTGGGACTATTTCCGCGAGCTCGCCGGAAGCGAAGGCGCATCGGCAAGTTTCTTCCCAATTCGTGGTAAACATATGCTCATGCAAAACAGAATCGCTCACCGAGCGTATCTCGAGGGAGCTCGTCTACTACCTGATCAACGCGACAGGCGGCCCCGGCTTGGATTTGCGCGGAATTGTTACTCAAATCGGGATCCTAGCTCCATGTCAGGCGGGTTTTCTTGGTGAAGCGGCAAGATTACCCAAAAGTTCGAACCTTGGCCTGGCACACTCGACGCGCCGATCTCACCGGAGTGGCGTTCCACAATTTTTCGGCAGATCGCCAATCCAATTCCGGTTCCTTCGTACTGACTGCGACCATGCAAGCGCTGGAAGACCTGAAAAATTCGGTCCACGTATTTTTCGTCGAAGCCGATGCCGTTGTCGGAGACTGTGATCCGGCAATAATCGCGTAAGGGTTCCTCGGCGGCCACATTCGGCTTGCTGTAGGTCTCGGCCCGAACTGTGACGCGGGACGGGACCTCAGGACGGTGAAACTTTAGGGCATTGGCAACCAAGTTCAGCAGAAGCTGCCGAATTTGCATCGGGTCCGCGTCGATGCGCGGAAGGGGACCGACATCAACTTCGCCGTTGGTCTGATGGATGCGCTCCTCGAGATCGGAAAGCACATCCCGAACGATCTCCGCCAGGTCGACCTCAACGAAGGGCTGAGTGCGTGTGGAAATTCGTGAGAAGCTGAGCAAATCATTGATCAGGTTGCGCATGCGGGACGCGGATGCCGTGATTCGTTGCAAATACTGCTCGCCTTGTTCATCCAGCGTGCCGCCATATTTTTGCGCCAGCCGATCGCCAAAGGCCTGAATCTTCCGCAGCGGTTCTTGCAGATCATGCGAAGCGACATACGCGAACTGTTCCAGTTCATGGTTGCTGCGCCGTAGTTCCTCCGCCGCGTCTCGCTCCTTTTGCTCCGCGGTCTTGCGGATTTCGATTTCTTCTTGAAGGATCGCATTTGTTGCGATGAGTGCCCGCGCGCGGTCCTGAACCATTTCTTCCAGTGCCTGATTCTGGGTCTTCCGGTCGTGGATGTCGGTATAGGTGCCGAACCAGTTGAGGACAGCGCCCGACTCGTCGCGCTGGGGAAGCGCCCGTCCCAGGAACCAGCGGTACACACCATCGCGGCGACGAAAACGATTTTCAATTTCATAGGGCTTTGCGATCGCAATGGATTCGTGCCAATGTTGTTCGGCGCGTTGTTTATCTTCTTCATGCAATGCCTGAATCCACCCGAGAGCGCGGCTTTCGGCAAGCGTCAGACCGGTAAATTGATGCCACCTCTCGTTGAAATAGTCGATTTGGCCATCGGGTCCGGCCACCCACACGATTTGCGGCATGGATTCGGCCAAACTGCGAAAGCGGGCCTGGCTCGCAACTAGCGCACGCTCATCACGCAACCTTTGAGTGATGTCTCGCGCGATCAAGCCGACTCCCAGGAGGGCGCCAGCCGGAGACAGGAGCGGATACATGCTTGCTTGCCAGGTCTGTCCTCCACCGGTGCTTGAAGTGGGTTTATAAAGCAACCGGTCGAGGACCGGATCGCGAGTCTCGATCACATGCTTGAGGTCGGGAAGGGCCTTGGCCAGGAAACTCTCCGGCATCTCCGTCAAGGTGATGCCGATATGGGCCGCCACGGTCAGATCGTTCGCTTCGGCCAGCACACGATTGATGCGGATAAAACGCAAAGCGTGATTGAGAAAAGCCAGACCGATCGGGGTATTGGCGAAGTAACTTTCAAGCAGGGTGATCAGGTCCGCGTTCTGTCGATGAGCGGTCGAAAGGTCGTTTGCGCGAAGCCGCAATTCAAGCGCGATTTTGGTCGATTCCGCTTCCGCCAGGCGACGGCGTTCCAGTTCACGGCGAATCAGGACGAACGCCAAGCCGGTCATTCCAAGCGTGAGCACGTCGCCGACTACCGTCGTGACAATGGTCGCCTGGTGCTTCGCCCGCGCGGTGGCGGCTCGGGAGGCGAGCAGATCGTTCTCGCGCTGCTCCATGGCGGCGACCTCCGCACGAATCTCCTCCATATATTGGCGGCCCACGTCGCTCATCGTCACATGCCAGGCCATTGTGCTCCCCACGGTGTTCATCAAGGCAATGGAGATTCTTAACTCTGTCAACTTCTTGATCGTCAACGATTCCAGTTTCAGGACCGACGACTGCTGCGGAGAGTCATCACGGGTAAGTTGCTTCAGGCCCGCGAGTTGTTCTCCCGCTAAATTCCGGCCGTCTTCATACGGCCGCAAGTAATCCTGGCCGCCGGTGATCAGATATCCGCGTTGGCCGATTTCCGCGTCTTTGACCGCGGATATGTACATGCGAAGCTGCATCAATACGCGGTTGCTGCGATTCACCTGGTTCGTGGTTTCGATCAACTCGCGCAAGTTGTAAACGGAAACGGCGGTGTTGGCTCCCAGCGCCAAGATCGCGGCGATCCAGACGGCCGTTCCGCGCGATCGACCCAGTTCCCACATGACGGACTCCACAGTTAAGGCGACTAACGTCCCGAGCCATCCGGTTGAATTCAGAATCGGTCAATTCGTAGAATGATTTGGTGATTCTTGACTGAAGTTGCAAGCATGGCCGCCCTTATTATTCGATTTGAGGACTCTTGATGCCCGCTGCAGCGACTCATCCGAAGCCTCAACCGTCGGTCGTCGAGCCTGGCCAGCAGCGATTGCTGATCGTCGAAGATCATGATGATGCCCGCCAGTCCATGCAGGAAATGCTTCAGTTGGCGTTGAACCTTCCCGTGGATACGGCGGCAGACGGCGCGCGTGGTCTGGAGATGCTCGGGGAGCGTTCGTACTCCATCGTGATCACCGATTTGCGGATGCCCAAAGTCGGCGGCATGAAGTTGCTCGAGGCGATTCAGACGCGGAAGATTCCCTCGACCGTCATCGTCACGACCGGCCACGGCAGTATCAACGAAGCCGTCAACGCCATGCGTCTTGGCGCCTACGACTTCCTGACCAAGCCTGCCGATCCGCAGCATCTCTGCCTGTTGGTTCAGCGGGCCTTGCGTGAACGTTCTTTGCAAGACGAAGTGGCCGCCCTGCGCGACCAACTGGCCGGCCGGCACTCGTTCAAAAATCTGATCAGTAAAAGCCCGCGCATGATCGAAATCTTCGAGTTGATCAACCACGTGGTCGCGACGAACACGACCATCCTGATCGGCGGCGAGACCGGGACCGGCAAGGAGATGGTGGCCCGCGCGATCCATCAGGCGTCGTCGGCTCATCGGACCGGACCGATGGTGGCCATCAACTGTGCGGCCTTGCCGGAGACGTTGCTCGAAAGCGAGTTGTTCGGCCACGAAAAAGGTTCGTTCACCGGCGCGTCGGGGCAACGCACGGGCCGCTTCGAGCAGGCCAATCATGGCACGCTTTTTCTCGATGAGGTCGGCGACGTCCCCGCTTCGATGCAAGTCAAACTGCTGCGCGTGCTTCAAGAGCGGACGTTTGAACGCGTCGGCGGCACTGAATCGATCCAGATCGATGTGCGCGTCATCGCCGCCACGAATCGGCCGCTGGAGCGTCTCGTCAAGGAAGGGAAGTTTCGCGAAGACCTGTTTTATCGACTCAACGTCATCAAGATCGAACTGCCGCCGCTGCGTGAACGCCCGGAGGATATCCCGGTGCTGGCGATGCATTTCGCGGAGAAGTATGCCCGGCCGCAGCATCCGCCCGCGACCATCGCCCCGGATGCGATGGAAATTTTGCTGGCGTACGAGTGGCCTGGCAACGTGAGGCAACTCGAAAACGCCATCGAACGAGCCAGCGTCATCGCCAGCGAGGGAACGATCGGGCTGAAGCAGCTTCCGCCGGAAATCACAAATCGGATGGGCGCCCGGCCGGCGATGTCGGTTGACTTGGCTCGACCGTTGGGCGATCAACTTGCTGAACTGGTCGCATCGTTCGAGGAACGCTACTTGCGCCGAGCCATGAAGCGGGCCCGGGGCCACGTCGGCCGTTGCGCCCAGATCAGCGGCCTGTCGCGCCGCAGCATCACGGATAAGCTGGCCCATTACAAGATCGACAAGGCCGAGTTCAAGAAGATGTAGCATGATGATTCCGCGCTGGCCGGCGTGGTGCCTCCGCTAGTCGCTTTCGTCGGCATTCGGGGGCACAAGGATCGGCACGAACGTGCTCAAATGTTATCTCGAAGAATCCATACTCCATTCATTTCTTGAACAAGTCAGCATTTGAAGCGACCGAGCCGCCAACGGCATCCGACTTGCATTACATGCATCCATTCGGCCGACGACCCCGGCCACCACCACCAACCCGGATGAAATCCCAAAAGGAGTCCCACATGAGTCGCTACCTGGTTCTGACGATCGGCCTCTGCTTCACGTTGGCGGGCTGCACTTCCAGCACGACCACGAGCCCGCTCGACACGGCGAAGAAAGCCGTGGAAGACACGGACGCGAAGGCGAAGAAAGCCAAAGAAGAGTATGTCGCGCAACTGAAGAAAGACTTGTCTCAAGCGGATCGGGAGATCGACGATCTCAAAGACAAAGCCAAGACCGCCACGGGAACCGCCAAGGAAAAGATGGACCAACGGATCAAGGATCTGGGCGTCCAGCGCGACAAGACGAACAAGCAACTGGTCGAACTGCAATCCGACACGAAACGTGCCTGGGACGAAGTGAAAACGGGTATGGACAAATCGTGGGGCGAACTCAAGGATTCCCTGCAAAAGGCCAAGGAAGAGTTCAAGTAACCGCCGAAACGGACTCTCTCTCGCAACTGATCTTAACACCAACTGGAGTGAAACATGATTGCTAATACAGTACGTCGAGCCGGCAAAATCTCCTATGGCATCGCAGCATGGTTGATTGGGCTTCCGCTCCCCTTCATCATCCTCGCCCTCTTCATGCCGGGCTGCCGCTAATAATTAGCCCGGACTGCTAAACAACCGAAGCCCGGGCGTCAACGCCCGGGCTTCGGTTGTTTTCGTTACTGTTCCTTCGAACATGACAAAGGTTTTGGACATTTGCCGATCATCAGGCGCCACCTAGTCCGCTGATTTGAGTTGATAGATGCGGTAAACGTCATCCTCGTAGATCTTTATTAGCTCGTCGGTCGGGATCTTGTGATCGGCCTGGATAACAAGGTGGGTGATGCCTGCATCTTTCATTTCCTGGAGCACAGCTGGCGAGTTGGTTTCGATCTGCTTGTACCAGTCCTGATTCTTCTGCAGACGGCGACGCCATTCCAGAACTTCCGCATCTTTGTAAGGGATCGACTTGTAGTCGATGTAGAGCGGTGCGCCGGTAAACAGGCGGAAACGTTGGAGATCGACCGGAATTGTTTGCTTATCCGCAGCTTGTGCGGGCAGCACGAATGTTTGGCAAACAACGCCGCGCGGTCCCGAAGCAACGCCTGGCACGCGCACGGGGATCAGATAGACGTTGCCGGGTCGCTTCTGCTTGAGAACAAATTCCAGGGCCGGCAATTCCCGGTCGTCGCTGTAGTAGCCCCATCCCTTAACCTGCACCACGATGCTGCCGGCCACCACCGAGGCCATCAGAATGCCACATGCCCACCAGATCCAACGTCGATTCGGCAGGTAAGCAAACACGAATAATGGAATCGCCGTCGTGGCGATCGGCACCAGAATGACCGAGAGCCGCCAGGGGAACATCAGGGCGAACGACAGGTTCTCGGTTGCGACTTGAGCGACCGCCAGGCCGGCCGCCATCAGGAACGCGATGGCCATCACCCACCCGAGCTTGTTCCTGCGGAGCAACACAATTGCCAGGGCGATCCACGTGAGTTGACCAATGGCGATCGGGTCGAGCCAGCGCGAGACAAGTGCGTGATGCGGGATTCGAAACGTGGCCAGCAACTCCTGCGACTGATGAAACATCTCGGGAGTGGTCGGTGAGAACTTCAACCAAGCGTCGACAACAATGGGCAACACCGCCAACAAGGCGCTGCTGGCCAGGAAAATCGCGGCACGAGTGCGCCTCTCTCGAAAGAGCGACAGCAGATAGGCAACCGTCAACAAAGCGCCTGGGAGCAGGTATGTCGCGTGCATCCAACAGCCGGCCGCCAAGAACACAACCGCCCAAACGAGCCGATCACGAACAAATGCCGCGATCGAGGCCATGAGCAAGACGCCGAACGCGGAAGGTTGGAGCCCTGGCCCGAGCACGTATTGTCCGGCCACACCCGCTTGAAAGTAGAAGGGATAGTCGATTCCGAACCAACGGACGGAGGCCCAGCGAAAGATGCCCGCATGAACAACGATGAGCAGGCAACCGAGCGTGAATAACTGGATGGATCGAGAAGGCTTCGCGGGGATAAGCCAATCGGCCAGCATCATGAGGCTGATGAAGTAAATCATCATTAACGAGAAATGGACCGCATAGAAAACCCACGGATGAAGATGGCGATACGTGACGGCCACAAACTTGCTGAACACAGGGGTGGGGTCACGTGTGTTCGCCAACCAATCGTGATTGAGCAAGCCTTCGCCGCCCGCCGCGGCGCCATGAAGGAAGTACTGATGTTGATTCGAAAAATAAAGCGGCGCCTGCGAATGCGCGATGCCAAACAAGACTGCGCCGATCAGTAGGAGGACGATGCGCTTCCCCCGGCCGGATTCAGAAGTCGCGGACATTCCATCCTCTCATCGACAACGCGAACAACCGGATATGCCACCCGTTGGCCGTTCTCCGATGACGTACCGAGTATCTTATGGGAAGAAGGCGAAGGGCCGCTGGCTCTTAAACGAGCGATTCGATTCAGAACTGGGCGGGGGCGACTTCTTGAAGGAGTTGAGGGTCTTTACGATCCTGATGTAGGGAGGGAGCCACCAAGACCGCCATCGCCTGGCGCGGGCGGATTAAGGATCGAGTTCAGGTAGGTTTCAATCGCGACAAGTTTTTGGTCGACCAGAACATCCTGAACGACCGTCCCAGGATAGGCCCGAGTGAATTGATTCGCGGTCCCATAGCGTGAGATTTCTGACGCGGTTCGGAGATCGTTATAGGGGCTCAATATGGCACGATGTTGTGCATGACCACGCAACCATCTCGCCCGTTGGCCGTGCGCGCCGGGCGGCATATGGTGAAGGTTAATGATCGATGCGAGGCGTTCCATGAGATGCAAGGCGGCATAGAAGGCGACGATCGCAGCCCAGGGGCCATTGCTCGCCGCGAGCGGACCGCCGCCCGCCCCGCCTAAATCGAGGAAATTGCGGTTCTCCTGATACTTGATTTGATGTTCATGAGAACTGGGCACGTTTTTACTCAGCGGGGATGTGAATCGCCGGGCCTTGCCGCGGGTCAAAGAAAGTCAAGAGTTCCTCGGGAGAAGTGGCTGGAAGCAGCGTCGTGTTAACGTTAATTCCTTGATCCGCAAGCTGCACGGAGAACTCAGACAACTGTTGCGAGAGCTCAAAGTCGTAATCTTGCCGCCGTGACAGCACGTAGAGCATAAGGCCATCGGGTTCGAAAACGAGATAGGCTTCTGAAAGATCGTTGCTTTGGCGCCTTACCCACTTAAAAATTGACTCCATAAGTTTACGAAATGCGCGATCCGGCTCTTCTGCTCGAAAAGTTGGGAGAGGCGACGGCATGACCAGTGATAGTGTCCCGGTGTTCATAGAGTCACATGATGGTTTGCAAACTGAATTCGCCTGATGACCTTCTTTCATGAATCCTAACGATGAAACTGCCGAAATGCGAGTGCAAACCAGGGCGTTGAACGTCAAAGAAATAGATGACTAACATTCGCCCCATTCACCCATCGCGATGGTTCTCATATCCTGGCCCGCCGGCGGCTACGTAGCCTCGGCTGGTTCCCGCGGCGTCGGGGCTGACCCAGAACGAAAACAGCTTGGCGTTCTTCAGGTGAAAACGGAATCGCACCGTCTTGCCGGCCAGCGAGGTCAGATCATGGGTCGCCTTCCAGCCTAATGCTTGTTTCGTCGAATCGCCCGATACGGGAATGCAATCGATCTTGGCGAAATAGGGGGTCGGTTTCTGTTCCTCGTTGAGAACTTCCACCCTCAATTCGCCCTCTTTCGCATTCATGTTGACGAACAGCCGTTTGCCCGAGAACTTCAAGGGACGTGTAGTGATCGATCCCTCCATGTCGCCCGCTTCAAGCGACGCGAAACCGTCACGCCGCAAGGTCGCAAGTCCCGTGGAGCCGCCGGCCTCGCGATTTTCGGGAGTGCCGCTGCGGCCGCTGCAATAGAAGTGCAGCTTGTCGCCCACGACCAGACACCCGCTGCCGGCCGATTGCACGTTGCCCCAGTTCCAATCGCCCTTTGTCTCCGACATGGGCAGAAACGGCCGACGATCAGGCCGGGCGAAACGGAAGCCGTCACGGCTGAAACCCAAACAGACGTCGTTCAGTTCGGGGCGACCGGTCTCGGCGGGCGCCGTGCCGCGCCAAATCGAGAACAGCCCGAGAATCACGCTCTCATAGGCCACGCCATCGAGATTCGTTAACTGAGGCTGGAACTTGGTGTCGTCGCGCTTTACATCCTGTGTGTCAGCCCCGATCCACCAATTTCGTTCGGCCGCGGCCCAGTCGGCCCCTTTGATCGCATCGGCACATTCGAGATAACGCCGGCAGCGGCCCACTTGAGTGATGGAGTCTTTGCGAATGCCATACTCCCACACTTTGCGGAACGGGTTGCGGAAGATGCTCGAACGCGGATAAATCGCTCCGCTGCGGGCGACGACATCGCCCCAGTGGATGCCATCTTCGGAGACATGGATCTGGAAGAACCACGCGACCTTGCCATCCGGGGCCTCGCGATGGGCGCGGAATAACTTGAATCGCCGTTTCGGATCGGCCTCTTCATGATCAAGCCAGACAATCGCCGAATCGCGATCGCCCGTCGAAACTACATTGGTCCCTTTTTGCACGTCGAGCCTGGGCTTCTCCCACTTGATGCCGTCTTGTGAAACCGCGTAGCAAGTACAGGCACGGTAGCCGCCCATGTACCACATCTTGAAGAGGCGGTCTTTCGGATCGTACCAAACGCCGTCGCTGTACGGCGCAGCCATCGGATAGTCGCCCTGCTTCTCCCATGCCTGATCGGGTTTGAGCACGGACCCGGCCGAATGGTATTCCGGGAGATGGAATGCACGCGTGAGCGTCGAGTTCTCGATCAGGAAATCATCAACAAATAACTGGCGGCCCACGTCAATCGGGATGAAGGCCGGCGGTTGGGTTAGATACGGCGGAGTGCTGGGGACATGCAAGGTGCTGTTGTTCAACTTCGGTGGCCAGACGGCCGGTAGACGAATGCCGTTGTAGAGGAGTTCGCCCTCGTCCGCTGCCCGAAGGCTCGGCGATCTCTGAAGTATGGCAGCGGCGCCGGCGCTCGCGGCCAAGAATTCCCTGCGATTCATGTCGTAACTCCGTCGGATTCGGGAATCGCTGACGATCTGAGTTTACGAAGTGGCGATCGGCGCGACAAAAAAAACCTCGCCGGGGACGTCGGCGAGGTTTCGGGGGTTGCGATTCGACTACGCCATGGCCGCTGCCTTGCGGAGCATCCAGCGACGGCGAACGTAAAGGCCGAGTCCAAGGACCGCCACGCAGATCAGCATGATGTGGTGTGGTTCGGGGGTGGCATAGATGACCACGTCATTGCCTCCCGTCAGGCTCAGGGTAGCGAGGTCACCCTGGTAGCTGATCAGGAAATTCAAGCCGTTGTAGGTCGCGACAATGTTCGAGTCGGCATTCAGTCCGTTGAACTGACCGATCGTGGATCCCGCTCCCGTGTTGTTCACAATGAACAACTTGTCAAACTGTCCCGCAGTCGTGTTGTACGTTGAACCGATCGTCAGGGACAAATTCAACGTCGCGTTGTTGAGATTCACGACGCCGGAGGTTACCACCACTTGATCGTAGGTCGTACCGTTGGTGATCTCGGCGGCTAAGATTGAACCCGAATTGACAAATGTCAGGCCCCCGCTGATCGACAAGGTCCCCACACCGTTGTTGCCCGGGGCCAGTGTCCCGAACCCGCCGACTGTGGTGGCGCCCGTGATGCCGCCCGTGCCCTGCAGGGTCGCGGCATTCGTTGAGCCAACCGAGACACTTGTGGCCGTCAATGTGCCGTCGACGCGAGCAACCGCGCCGCCCGCTGTCGTGCCCACCGTTACAGCGCCCGTTGAGGTAACTTGCGATCCTGAGACGGAACTAATGTAAAGAGTCGCCCCACCCGCGACACCGACCGACGAGGTCTGGGTGATCGATCCTGCCGAACCATTGCCAACCTGCAGAGTGCCGCCGGCGACCGACGTGGCCCCCTGGTAGGT
>Ga0209181_10005920_pt1 | contig 17431 bp, 10 predicted proteins | sample MAT05_FD_187208 | JGI IMG/M metagenome (GOLD analysis project Ga0209181, IMG submission 187208) | Freshwater microbial communities from Lake Fryxell liftoff mats and glacier meltwater in Antarctica - MAT-05 (SPAdes) (version 2) | ecosystem: Environmental > Aquatic > Freshwater > Ice > Liftoff...
CGAAGTATTCCTCGTTCCGAAGTCATCCTGGCCGAAAAATATGGATTATCTCATCGCTTGCGACAAGATTTATCCCCCGATACACGATTCAGTGGCCAAAATTGATCGTCGATCGAGAAGCAGTCTTCATCCGTTTTCGTGATCCGGGCGAAGTTGCTATTGCAAGCGGCCATGGCTTCGAAATACTCGGCACTCGTTTCACCGTATCGGCAATGGGTTAGGAAGCAACAGGATGCAGTGGATTTGCGGACGATCATTATGCCCAACCCAGACCGAATTGATCGAGATCTAGTGGTAGAAATCGCTGAACTCATTTTCCCAGGTGCCGGAGCCGAATTGCTAGAATTTATGGACCTAGCCATCAACAATAAACCTTTTCCGATCTAGCATCTGCCCACTGCCCACTGCCCACTGCCCACTGCCAACTATCCACTATCCATATGTCCCTTACACTCCTTGAACAACGTGACGACCGAGCTGCATTCGATCAGGAAGTACTTCGTCACGAGGTCGTCAACAAGTTACGTCAGGCATTAAAACTACATCTTCCGAATCAAGCGGTCTGGGTTTACGGTTCCATAATCGTGCCTAACAAATTTAGTATTCGATCCGACATCGATATCGCTTTGGTGCAAACGCCAAAGTACGTATCGATCTACCTTTTGCAAAGTCTCTTGACCGAAGCGACAGGTCATGAAGTCGACGTATGTTTCCTCGAGGAAACGCGATTGCGTAAGAAAATAGAGTCGCACGGTGAACGATGGATCTAATCGGCTTAGAAATTCTTTATCAGGAATTGTTAGCTGACGCTAAGGTTCTCCAAGACGCTGCGCGAACAGCAAGAGAACGCTTGACATTGGAAACTCCTAGTTCTTTGGAAGGCTGTGGGTATCAGTTGAATCGGTTTTACAACGTTTTGGAACGGAGCTTCGAGAACGTTTGCGAGTCGTTCGAAAATCACTTCGAGAAACGCGGTGATTACCACGAGAAACTGATTCAACGGATGGCGTTGAATCTTCCAGGCGTTCGCCCCGCATTTCTATCCACCGAGGACCTCGATGGACTCCGAGAGCTAAAGGGTTTCCGACATATTTTTCGGCACGCATACGACCTTACCCTGAAACCAGACCGCCTAGAATCACTAGTCAGCCAAGCGGAAACAATCGCCGCCATCCATCTACAACGTATCGAATGGTTTACAAGCGAGATTCGCAGCAACCTCAAAAGATAGACTAAACATCATCGTAAGCACTAGTAACCAGCGAGAGTGGGAGAGGAAACAGCACTGCAGTCCTTAGTTCCGGATAGACCGCTCAACTCATGGTTCACCGAAATTTTCGCCGCTGGAACGGGAAGAGTGTTCGAGATGATCCACAACGAAAACTGGCGGGCAGAGACCCAGCCGATTTTGGAGGCTTTTTTCCATGCACGCTACTTCCTCGAAATGGCGTGTCGATACGCGATTGAATTTGATAGCCCGCCCACCATTCTTCCCAGCGGATGGGCTAGCTTGCTGTATCTCTACGATTTGAGATAATACAACACGAAGTCGAGTCCCTGCCACCCCCCACTTGCCACTCCCCACTCCCCACTAGCCAGTAGCCATTCACCATTCAAAAAATGCCTTCTTCAGATCCAGTCATTGAAGCTTACAAGGTCGATGTCGATCGGTCGCTTTTGCTTGAAAATTTGAAGCTGACTCCCCAGCAAAGATTCGATAAGTTTGCAGGCGTCATGCGAAATTTGATGAATCTCCGAGCGGCGGGTCAGAGAGAGCGCGATCGGCGTAGCGAGCGTCCGACCTCCAACGACTCTTCCGGAACTAGTTCAGAACCAGAATCATGACGCCAGGCAACTTCGAACAATTTTTACCTCGGCTTTCTTCGTGCGGCGTCAACTACATTTTAATCGGTGGGGGGGCGGCGATTGCGCACGGTTTAGCAAGAGCGACGTATGATGTCGACATCGTCTACGATCGCCGCCCAGAAAATTTGGAAGCGCTGGTTAAAGCGATGCGGAACCTCAACCCTTATTACCGGGGTGCGCCTCCAGGGCTCCCATTCCGCTTTAATGTTCGGACGCTCGAACTAGGGTTAAATTTCACATTGACGTGCGACTGGGGCGACATCGATCTGCTGGGGGAGGTTGCCGGCGATGGATCTTATCCGACTTTGATTGGACACGTCGATACGATCGAACTTTACGGCCATCAAGTTGCGGTAGTTACCCTACCTAAATTGATCGCCCTTAAACGAGCCGCAGGTCGCCCCAAAGACTTCGAAACGCTAGCGGAGTTAGAAACGCTCGAAGAAGAAAGAAATCGCTGAGCTTTCCACGCATGACCATCGTACAACTGCGCACTGCCAACTTTGTAACTAGAAGCTGCAAATGCCCCCGAGTTTTACTCGGGGGATATTTACCATGCCTCTAGAAATAGATGGTCATAACCCCTGGCGTGAAACCAGGGGCATGCAGAACACTAGCTTCTAGCCACTAGCTTCTAACGACTAGCTACTTGCCGATACCCAAACCACTTTCCCCACACCCGTAACCCTATTTGCCGTTCTCGATTAGGCTAGAACCGTGCTCTCCACCGAAGAAAGAAACGCCAGGATACTAGCCACGCTAAAGCAGACGATGCCTCACGTGACTAACTTCACCCACGATATTGGCTTACCAACGCAGCCCGTTGGTCATTCCAGTGGTATCATGACCTCAACCTCAGGCGAAGATGAAATGGATCACGTGATACAAGCCATCTGCCAGCGATGGCCACAGTTGATTGTGGACAAGCAATAAGTCGTAGTACGATTTCGAGATCCAGGCGAAGTTGCCATCACGGGCGAAATGAAGCAGGTCATCAATGCGATGTTGCCGTCGAATCCATGTTACGAAGCCATATTGGATCGCTACCACACGGTTGACCCAACAACCGGTCACCGCATCCCAATCATTGAGGCCGCTTGTGCCAGCAAGTTTGCCGCCTTGGTATCTCCTTACCGAGAGTGGGAGAGGAAACAGCAAGACGCGGTAGACCTGCGGAGCATCATGGTTCCGAATCACGCGACGCTCGACCGGCGGTTGCTGCAACTGCTTGGTGACCTCGTCTATCCAGATGGCGGCAAGGAACTGCTGGAGTATCTCCAGCTAGCCATCGATAAGAAACCTTTTCCTGTTTAGCAAACCGTAATCCCGTAATCCGATTTTTGAAGCGGTAGAGCAAAAGGTCAAAACCCTCGGCATAAAGCGTTTGAAACCGACGGGGAGCCAATTGGATAATGCTTCCACCAGTCGCAATTTTAGTCAATTTATACTATGCTGGTCGGCCTTCACTGTGGCTCCGACGCTCCTAGGTTGTGATTTAACTATTGTCGCCTTTCGCTCCGCGGCGAGGAGAAAAAACACACCAGCGTCACGGAGTGCCGCTGCTACGATTCTTCGCCATGAAACTGATTTCGTGAAAAACGTTTACTCGACCTACTCCAAATGCAAGCCGCTACTGCTGATTTGCATTTGCTGCTTCGCCTTTCTCGGTTGCCAAGATCCTGCTGAAATGCCAGCCGCCTCCAAAACGCTCAAGGTCGTGGCGACGACCGGTATGGTTGCCGACTTGGTCCGACAGATCGGCGGCGACCAAGTCCAAGTCGAGCAACTGATGAGCAGCGGTGTGGACCCACACTTGTATCGACCCAATACGAACGATGTAAAAGCCATTCGGGCCGCCGACGTCGTCTTCTACAACGGCTTTAAACTGGAAGGTCGCATGGGCGACCTGCTAGGCATCAAAACAACCGGTACGAAAAAGCATATCGCACTCGTGGATGCTCTCCCCGCGGACGCTGCCCTCGGCGACCCGGAACATGAGACGGCTGATCCCCATGTTTGGATGGATGTCCAGCTTTGGTCCTCTACAACCCATCTCATCGAACAAGAACTTAAATCTCGAATCCCAGCTCACGCCGAACAGTTTTCGCAACGAGCTACCGATTTGCGGGATCGATTGCAGAAACTCGATTCGCTCGGGAAACGCTGGATCGAGTCCATTCCACCCGACCAACGTATCTTGATCACGTCCCATGACGCGTTTCGTTATTTTGGAAAGCGATACGGGCTACAGGTTGAAGGCATCCAGGGCGTTTCGACTTCGTCCGAGGCCGGCTTGCGTCGCATTACCCAGTTGGTTGACTTGCTCGTCGAGAAAAAAGTTCCAGCCGCATTCGTGGAATCAAGTGTCCCCGAAAAATCCATTCGTTCCATTATCGAGGGAGCAGAAAAAAAGGGTGCTATCGTTGCCATTGGCGGTGAACTCTATTCGGATGCGATGGGACCAACCGGCAGTGGTGCGGCTACTTACGAAGGCATGATGAGGCATAATTTCAGGACCATTGTCAAAGCTCTTGGGGGCGATCCTTCGGAGTGACTTGGAGTGCAAGACATGCAGAAGCAAAGTATCTATTGTCGCCTTTCGCTCTGCGAAAGTGTGTTGAATCAACGCACTTTCGCAGAGCGAAAGGCGACAATTCACAACTATGAATGACATTATCACTGCGATTCGAATTGCTGATTTGACGGTTGCGTATCAACGCAAACCGGTTCTCTGGGAAATCAATCTTTCCATTCCGTCTGGGGCTTTGGTTGGCTTGGTCGGTCCCAACGGAGCCGGCAAGAGCACCCTCATTAAATCCATTATGGACATGGTGCCCCGCATCTCGGGCACAGTAGAAATTCACGGTGAGCCGCTGGCTAAACAACGACACAACATCGCCTATGTTCCGCAACGCGAGTCGGTCGATTGGGATTTCCCAGCGACCGTGTTGGATGTCGTAACGATGGGTCTTTACCGTGAAATCGGTTGGTTCATGCCCGTCCGCAAGGAACATCGCAAGCGTTCGATGGAAGCGCTTGAGCAAGTCGGAATCGCAGAACTTGCCAGCAGGCAAATCAGCCAACTTTCGGGTGGCCAACAGCAGCGTACCTTCCTAGCGCGAGCCCTCGTCCAATCGGCAAACGTCTTCCTAATGGACGAACCCTTTGCTGCAGTCGATGCAGCAACCGAACAGTCCATCATCCATGTGCTGCGACAGCAACAGTCGCAAGGCAAAACCATCTTGGTCGTTCACCATGACTTGCATACGGTACCTGAGTACTTCGACCACCTCATTTTGTTAAACGTGCGAACCGTTGCTTGGGGAACCATGCAAACCACGTTTACACCCGAGAATCTGCGGCGAACGTATGGCGGTCGACTGACCTTGCTCGAAGAAGTGACCGAGGCGATGCGCCGCCGCAGCAGCTTGACGAAGTAGGAAGATTGCAGTGGCTTACCAGTTATAACCAACGCCAAGCGAAAGGGCTTGAATCCACATGTCGCTGCTGGCACCTCGAAAAGAGGGTCGCGACAAGCCTGACAAAGTCCCACCCCCGATTTGCGATTCATTAACGGTGAAATCCACTTGTTCTGCCGCTCGCCATGTTTGAGGGACCAACAGAAAAGTGTAGCCGAAGTTGAGCGCTAACCGTTGCGTCACCAACCGATTGGCAAACAACCGCAGTTCTGGAATCGCTACGAACTTAGTTGTTTGATAGGAACCTATGTTCGTCGGCAGGGCAAGCAATCCGCCTGCGCTCGAATCCGTGAGGAGTCCAGGAATGGTCACGTCCGTTGAGCCCCTCGTTCTCAGTTTTCTACTCAGGCCCCCTATGGAAACACTTGTGAAAATTCCGAAGTCCCATTCTTTAGCCCGGGCTTTGAGAGTAGCACCGAACGAACCGCCGTGGAATTGATTCAATGTGGCGAATGAATCTTGCACTACGAACGTTGTATTGACAGGAATGAAACCGCCCTGATCAATCGAGCGAAGATCTTCCCGAATGATTAGTCCGTCTCGAAACGACAGATAGCGATAACCGGCGTGTAGATCGAGGTCGAATTTTTCGTCTCGAAGCATGGCTCGCGAGATTCCTAATTCGCCAAGATAGAGTTCGCTTGCGGTATCCACTGCGACTTGGCCGACAAGCACGTTGGGATACGACACGAGCTGTGCATCTTGAGTTTGCGTATTTGCGTTAAAGAACGGACGGCCCAGAACAGGCAATCCCGTGGCATCGGAGCCAAAGACCGCCGGGTCGCTAGCGTTAGCCAAGTACATGCCACCGAAGTAGCTTCCGTAATCTCCCTCACACGCAAGATTTCTTTGAAGTCGAAATCTCGTGCCGGTACGATGTCCGGTATCGAGAAGCCCGTCTCCAAAGATGCTGGAGGTCGTCGCGTTCGAAAGTACCCCGGCTTCATTTCGCGGAACCGTGCTAGCGCTGGTACTGACCAACGGCGGTGCACTCGAACCCCGAATCCATCCTTTGAGTAGCTCCGCCTCAAAGAGCCAATTATCTTTTTCATCGGCGCACGCTCGACCGCCAAAACTGTTTAGGGCTACAAGCGCGAGGAAGGCTAGGAAAGCGAGGATCGCGTTGTAATTGAAATTACGGATGAAATTTGGATAACGGGACATTGATGTCGGCTCAGAAATGGCGATCTCTAGGTGCAGCTTGTTTCCACACGCGTCAAATATCGTCGCTTTTTATTGCGTTTGGTCGGAAGAAATAGTCCTCGCCCGTCATCTTTCCTAAGTTCTGGCAAATCGCTATCCTTCCAAAACCGCCCGAACCTCCTTAGCCAACTTGAATGATGTACATTACGGAGTTTAAATGGTTCCCGCCCTAAACTTGGCAATCTAGCGAGTAAGTAGGGATTCCGAAAACCACCCCGCATGTTCGGACATCGAGATGAAAAAACGCCCTGGTTCACGCCCCTCCCGTCATGTTCAACGTTCCAATTCCGTTCGCAGTTCAAGACAACGACATCTTCAAATAGAAAAGCTAGAGCAACGACAATTGCTCGCAAAAGTCATTTGGGACGGTGGAGGTGACGGCTCCTCCTGGCATGATCGGCTCAATTGGCAAGGAGATTCTACGCCCATTTCCGGCGATGACGCTGAAATAAATGCTCCCACGTCCCGCATCACTGTTTCGCAAAATATCGACCTGAAAAGTCTAGCCGCGAATTCGGCTTTGTTGATTTCCAACAACGCAGTCCTCACTCTTCGAGGCATTAGTTCCGTCTCAAAAGAATTTACACTCTCCGCGGGGAGCTCGTTCATTGTCACAGGTAGCGGTGCTACCTTTTCTGCAATAGCTTCGTCTTTCATCTCCGGTGCAAATTTGACCGCATCCGCGGGTGGCGTCATCCAGTTGCCACTTGCAACCGTCTATGAGCATGTTGGTACATCAAACGACCTGCAGCGCCGAATTCTCGCCGATGGCAGCGGAAGTCGAATTGAATTGAATGGACTCAAAGAGATCACTGGCGGCACTCAATACAATAGCAAGATAGACATCTCGGCAGTCAATAGTGGATCAATCCTCTTTCCGAACCTAACAACAATCTTTGATCCAGAAGTGGGCGATCTGCGACTTAGGCAGATAAATCTTAATGCGAGAGGAATCTCCAGCGTAATTAGTTTCCCCAAACTCGAAAGTGCGATTGACCAATCGAGTGATTCGGTTTGGTCGGTCTCGGACGGGGCCACACTAAATACCCCAATGCTCAAGTATTTGGGAGGCACCGAGATATCGGTTGACAGCGCTGCCATCCCAATGCCGGAACTGACGACCATCTTCGATAGCACCGTCAGGCTCGATAAGAATGCTTCTCTAACGGCGGCCAAACTTTCGGTTGTCAACGGTTCTAACTTGCTTGCAAGCGGTGGCAGTGTCCTCTCCCTGCCTGCTGTGAAATCTTACTTCCATGCTTCCGACCAAAACGATCGGCACCGCACCTTCCGTGCAAAGGGCGCCAACAGTCGAATAGAGCTTCCGAACTTGGAGAGTATCACGGGCGGCACGCATACCAACTCTCGCATTTTTGTTCAGGCCGAAGGTGGCGGCGTTGTCGATTTGTCCAAGGTGAAACAGATTGTTGATCCTGTGGATGGTGACACACGTTATCGCTCCATCGACGTCTCGGCCAAGGATCCAGGAAGTTTGGTTCGGCTGGATGAATTAAGCTACTTTTCAGATGAGAGTTCGTACGACTTTGGATGGGGACTCTATTCGAGCTTAATGGTTCAAGCTGGCGGAGAAGTGCGGATTCCTAAGTTGACTTCGGCCAAAGGTGTGAATGTCGACGTTGATGGAACGGGAACGCTTGTCGTGGGTCAATTCCAGCGATTTACCGCAGGGCGTGTATCCATCGCTGGCGTAGACAGAACCTTTAGTGCACTTGTGGATGCAACGGATACAGATTTTATCGTGGCGGGGGGCAATGTCTCGTTGCCTCTACTAGAAATCTTGCGCTATGGTGGCCTAACCCTGAATACCGGAGGAAGAGTCAGTGCTCCGCAGGTGTACGATATCGATGGCTCAAGCATCTATGTCAATTCAGGAGTGGCTCTCACTCTCCCGTTGGTTACCTCCTACAACCACGCTTCCACGGGCAATGATCAACATCGCTTCTTAAACGCCAAGGGTGCGAACAGTCGGATAGAACTTCCGAACTTAGAGAGTATCACGGGCGGTACGCATTACAACTCTCGGATCTTTGTTCAGGCTGAGGGTGGCGGTGTTGTCGATTTGTCCAAGGTAAAGCAGATCGTTGATCCTGTGGATGGCGACACTCGCTATCGCTCCATCGACGTCTCGGCCAAGGATGCGGGAAGTTTGGTTCGGCTGGATGAATTGAACTATTTCTCAGATGAGAGTTCGTACGATTTTGGATGGGGACTCTATTCGAGCATTGTGGTTCAAGCAAGCGGAGAAGTGCGGATTCCCAAGTTGACTTCTGCCAAGGGGGTCAACGTTGACATTGATGGGACAGGCACGCTTGTGGTGAGTCAATTCCAACGATTTACCGCAGGGCGTGTATCCATCGCTGGCGTTGACAGAACGTTCAGTGCCCTTGTGGATGCAACGGATACAGATTTTATCGTGGCGGGGGGCAATGTCTCTTTGCCTCTGCTAGAAGTCTTGCGGTACGGCAGCCTAACATTGAATACAGGAGGTAGAGTCAGTGCTCCGCAAGTGTACGATATCGATGGCTCAAGCATTTATGTCAATTCAGGAGTATCCCTGACGCTGCCGTTGGTTACGACCTACAACCACGCTTCCACCGGTAACGATCAACATCGGTTCTTAAATGCCAAGGGTGTTAACAGTCGGATAGAACTTCCGAACTTGGAGAGTATCACAGGTGGCACGCATTACAACTCTCGGATCTTTGTTCAGGCAGAGGGTGGCGGCGTTATCGATTTGTCCAAGGTGAAGCAGATCGTTGACCCCGTGGATGGCGACACTCGTTATCGCTCGGTTGACGTCTCGGCCAAGGATGTAGGAAGTTTGGTTAGGCTGGATGACTTGAACTATTTTTCGGATGAGAGTTCGTACGACTTCGGATGGGGACTCTATTCGAGCATCGTGGTTCAAGCTGGCGGAGAAGTGCGGATCCCTAAGTTGACTTCGGCCAGGGGAGTGAACTTAGAAGTTGATGGAACGGGCACGCTCGTCGTGAGTCAATTCCAACGATTTACGTCGGGGCGTGTTTCCATTGCGGGCGTTGATAAAAGCTTCAGTGCACTTGTGGATGCAACGGATACAGATTTCATTGTCGCTGGAGGCAATGGTTCGTTGCCGTTACTAGAAGTATTGCGGTATGGCAGCCTAACGCTGAATGCCGGCGGTAGATTCAGTGCTCCCAAGTTGTACGATATCGATAGCTCAAGCATCTATGTCAATTCAGGTGTGGCTCTTACTTTCCCGTTGGTTACCACCTACAACCACGCTTCCAACGGCAATGATCAACATCGGTTCCTAAGCGCGAAGGGTGCGAACAGTCGGATAGAGCTTCCAAATTTGGAGAGTATCACAGGCGGTACGCATTACAACTCTCGGATCTTTGTTCAGGCGGAGGGTGGCGGCGTTATCGACTTGTCCAAGGTGAAGCAGATCGTTGACCCCGTGGACGGCGACACTCGCTATCGCTCCATCGACGTCTCGGCCAAGGATGCCGGAAGTTTGGTAAGGCTGGATGACTTGAACTATTTCTCGGATGAGAGTTCGTACGATTTTGGATGGGGACTCTTTTCGAGCATTGTGGTTCTAGCAAGCGGAGAAGTGCGGATTCCTAAGTTGACCTCTGCCAAGGGCGTGAACTTAGAAGTGGATGGGACCGGCACGCTTGTCGTGAGTCAATTTCAACGCTTCACGACCGGACGTGTATCCATTACTGGCGTTGACAGAACCTTCATCGCACTCGTGGATGCAGCGGATACCGATTTCATTGTAGCGGGAGGCAATGTCTCCTTGCCACTGCTTAAGGTCTTTCGCTATGGTAGCCTAACACTCAATACAGGAGGAAAAGTCAGTGCGCCGCAGGTGTTCGATATCGATGGATCGAGCTTCTACGTCAATTCGGGAGTGGCTCTTACTCTCCCGTTGGTTACCTCCTACAACCACGCTTCCAACGGCAATGATCAGCAGCGGTTCTTAAACGCCAAGGGTGTTAACAGTCGGCTAGAACTTCCGAACTTGGAAAGTATCACAGGCGGAACGCATTACAATTCTCGGATCTTTGTACAGGCTGAGAGTGGAGGAGTTGTCGATTTGTCCAAGGTGAAGCAGATCGTTGATCCCGTGGATGGCGACAATCGCTATCGCTCCATTGACGTCTCGGCTAAGGATTCCGGCAGTTTCGTCAGGCTGAATTTACTTTCCAACTTCATTGATCGAGACGGCACAAGCGATTCTTCAACGTCGCTGTATTCCTACCTCCGCGAATACGAGTTGGGAAAAGTCATTTACCCTTCGAGTATTTTCACGCTGGGAGTAAAGACCGACGGAACTGCAGGAACCTTATCTGGTGGTGGTGGTGGCGGTAGTGGCGGAGGGGGTGGGGCAACCACACAAAACGCAACCCCTAGAACAGCTCGGTGGATCGGTAGCGGTGGGAATTGGTCCAGCCCCAATAACTGGGAAGGTGGTTTGCTTCCACGTCGTGAAAACGACACAGTCATCTTGCAAGGTTTGGGCGCCGCAAAAACGATCGCAATCGACATTGACGTAACGATTGGGTCACTTGCCTCAGATGCGTCCATCTCAATCAGCGAAAGTCGTCGACTGACAGTCAATGGAAAGGCATCGCTTACCGCCAATTTTTCGATGTCCGCTTCATCCACGATTGAGATGCGAGGACTCGGTTCGGATTTCACGGTTACGGGTTCGGCGTCGATCAACGGTGGAAGTTTAATCGCGTCATCGGGTGCTAAAATTGTCCTCCCTCAGGTGACAGAGTATCAGCACGCATCGACAGGCAATGATCAGCATCGAACGATCCGAGCCGACGGAGCTGGCTCGTCGATCAATTTGTCTGGCGTCACGAGTATCTCCGGTGGAGCGCATTACAACTCGCGTGTCTTCATTCGGTCCGTTAACGCTGGAGTGATCAATCTGTCAAAAGTAGCGACCATCAGCGATCCGACGAGTGGCGACGCACGCTATCGATCGATTGACGTGTCGGCAGAAGGATCTGCAAGTTTGGTGCAGTTAGATGCTTTAACAAGTTACTCCGATGAGTCTTCCTACGACTTTGGCTGGGGGCTTTATTCGACCCTGAAAGCCAACCAAGGAGGCGAGGTTCGAGTACCGCAACTGAAAACACTCAAAGGGGTCAACCTAGTGCTAGATAGCACTGGCGTTGTGTCGCAACAGCAGATAGAGAGTTTCACGAACGGGCGTTTGGAAGTCGCGGATGGTCAAACCTGGAATTTCCCATTCTTGACCAATGCCTCCGATACCGATATTGAGATCCAGCGAGGTTTCGGAAAATTCCCAGTTTTGACATCGTTGCAGTTCGGTTCGGTACGGCTCACAGGCCGCGGCCAAGTTGCACTGCCTGTTGTTTCGAATATCAATGGAGCTAGCCTATACGCTGGTCCATCCAGCACCATCTCGTTACCTCAAGTGACAGAGTATCAGCATGCATCGACAGGCAACGATCAACATCGAACGATCCGCGCCGAAGGTGTTGGCTCGTCGATCAATCTGTCCGGTGTCACGGCTATCTCCGGTAGCACGCATTACAACTCGCGCCTGTTCATTCAATCCAACAACGGTGGTTTGATCAATCTGTCGAAGGCAACAACGATTAGCGAACCGAACAGTGGCGATACACGCTATCGATCGATTGATGTGTCAGCCGAAGGATCCGCAAGCTTGGTGCAACTGGATGCGTTGACAAGTTACTCAGACGAGTCTTCCTACGATTTTGGCTGGGGGCTTTATTCGACGTTGAAAGCCAGGCAGGGTGGTGAGGTGCGAGTTCCGCAACTCAAGACGCTCAAGGGGGTTAACCTAGTGCTAGATAGCACTGGCGTTGTGTCGCAACAGCAGATACAGAGTTTCACGAACGGGCGTTTGGAGATCGCGGATGGTCAAACCTGGAATTTCCCATTCTTGACGAATGCCTCCGATACCGATATTGAGATCCAACGCGGTTTCGGAAAATTCCCAGCGTTGACATCGTTGCAGTTCGGTTCGGTACGGCTCACAGGCCGGGGCCAAGTTGCACTACCTGTTGTGTCGAATATCAATGGAGCTAGCCTGTATGCTGGTCCTGCGAGCACCATTACGTTGCCTCAGGTGACAGAGTATCAACACGCATCGACAGGCAACGATCAGCATCGAACGATCCGCGCCGAAGGTGTTGGCTCATCGATCAATCTGTCCGGTGTCACGGGTATCTCCGGTGGCACGCATTACAACTCGCGCCTGTTCATTCAATCCATCAACGGTGGTTTGATCAATCTGTCGAAGGTGACAACGATCAGCGAGCCGACCAGTGGCGACACACGCTATCGATCGATTGATGTGTCCGCCGAAGGTTCCGCAAGCATGGTGCAACTGGATGCATTGACAAGGTACTCCGACGAGTCTTCCTACGACTTTGGGTGGGGACTTTATTCGACGTTGAAAGCCAGGCAGGGTGGTGAGGTGCGAGTACCGCAACTCAAGACGCTCAAGGGCGTGAACCTCGTGCTAGACAGCACTGGCGTTGTTTCGCAACAGCAAATAGAAAGTTTCACGAACGGGCGTTTGGAGATCGCGGACGGACAAACTTGGAATTTCCCATTCTTGACCAATGCCTCAGATACCGATATTGAGATCCAGCGAGGTTTCGGAAAATTCCCAGCGTTGACATCGCTGCAGTTCGGTTCGGTACGTCTCACAGGCCGGGGCCAAGTCTCACTACCTGTTGTGTCGAACATCCATGGCGCTAGCCTATACGCTGGTCCTGCGAGCACCATCTCGTTACCTCAAGTGACAGAGTATCAGCACGCATCGACCAGCAACGATCAGCATCGAACAATCCGAGCCGAAGGAACTGGCTCTTCGATCGATTTGTCAGGTGTCACGAGCATCTTGGGCGGAACTCATTACAACTCGCGTTTATTCATTCAATCCGTCAATGGTGGTTTGATCAATCTGTCGAAGGTGACAACGATCAGCGAGCCGACCAGTGGAGATACACGCTATCGATCGATTGATGTGTCCGCCGAAGGATCAGCGAGTTTGGTGCAACTGGATGCCTTAACAAGCTACTCCGACGAGTTTGCCTACAACTACAGTGACGGACTCTATTCGACACTGAAAGCCCGACAAAGTGGGGAGGTTCGAGTACCGCAACTCAAATCGCTCAAAGGAGTCAATCTCATCCTTGATAGCACCGGAAGCATTAACGTCGCGCTGTTGAACGCGGTGGTGAATGGCCGTATCGATTTGACCGGTGCTGCGGCGGCCTATTTGTTTCCTAATTTAACGGATGCGACCGGCACGGAAATCGACATCACACATTCGACGGCTTCCTTTCCGAAGTTGACGACCATCGTAAACGGAACGATTGCCATCCGAAATCAAGCTGAGATATCGCTGCCAGTTCTAGTTGCTATGGATGGTGCAGGCTTTTCAGCCACGGACGGATCTAGGCTAACGGTCCCTCTAGCAACCAGCTATTCGCAATCAACAAGCGCTGCAAACACCTTTCGCTATTGGCGTGCTTCCGGTGCGGGTAGTAAGCTCAGTTTTCCATTGCTGTCAAACATTCAAGGTGGTACGGCTTACAACACTCGCTTGTTCTTGGATGCAGCAAGTGGCGGAAAAATCAGTTTACCCAACGTGGCAACCATCCGGGACGTTGACACGGGTGACAAGCGGAATCGTGCCTTCCATATCACTGTGGAAGGAGTTGACAGCGAGATAGACCTATCGAAACTATCCGAGCTGAGTGATCTTAGTTCCGGCTCCTTGAATGCCGAGAATCTGTCGTCCACCATGGACGTTCGGTATCGCGGGACATTGCAACTTGGTTCGGACACAAGCCTGAAGGGCGTACGAGTACAGCTCGGTAAGTTTGGGAAAATAATCGCAACGAAGTTAGTCGTTGGAGTGGACAGCACCCTCGAAGGAAATGGGGTCGTCCAAGGGTCATTGCAAAACCTTGGCATTACGCTGCCCACCGGAAAGTTGCAGGTCACAGGGGACTTTGCCAACGTTGGTACATTAGGTTTTTCGATTGGTGGCCTCGTTCCGCAGCTCGAACATGATCAACTTGAGGTAGCCGGGCAAATCGATCTGCTGGGAACAGTAGCGCTTGTCAAGAAGAACAATTTTTCGCCAAAGAACGGTCAGAGTATTCGTGTTGCAACCTTCGCTACGAAAACAACGAGCAATCCTACCTATTTTGGTCTAGACTTCGGCGGCGACGCCGCGTTTACTCCTGAATTCTCACCCAACTCCCTTTCGTTCAACGTCGGATTCTCCTCAGGGCCGCGAGTCCTGTTGGTTTCCCCTTCCGACAGCAGTGTGGATTCGGCAAACGCCCCGTTCGTGGACGTGACGTTCAACGAATCGGTCGATCCAGCAACATTTACCGTTGCCGACCTGAGTATTATTGGCCCTGGAAATACCAACCTCGCCGCGACGCTGGTTCAACCCGTAGCAGGAACGTCGGATCGATTCCGTATCTTTTTGCCCGCAACGGGATTTGTCGATGGCGACTACACATTCAATATCGGTCCTGACATTCGCGACTATGTTGGAAACGCGATGAATCAGGACAATAACCAAGCCAATGGTGAAGCGTCCGATCGATTCACAGGAAAAGTGGCGTTGAAATTGCCAGACCTTGCGATCATCAATTTGGTTGTATCAGGCAATCGAATCCTGTTCGGAAACCAGTTCAGTGTTGCGTGGCAAGTTCGCAATGTTAGCCAGAGCGTGGCATCGCCGAATTGGAACGATCGTGTCCTGATCTCACGCGACAATAGTGTTTCAGCCGATGACTACGTTCTTGGGGATTTTGCTGCGGGCGCGGATGTGCCGCTTGCGATAGGCGCTTCGTATCAACGAAATCAAGTTCGCACAATTCCAGCCATCAATCCATTGACACCAGGCAACTACTTTTTGCTGGTGGTCACCGATTCGCAGTCGCTACTCTCGGAGAGTTCCGAAACCAACAACATCGTTGCCAAAGCCATTACGCTGGAGTATCCGCCCTCACCAGACCTAGTGGTTACCAGCGTCACAATTCCTGGACAAGGCCGTCCGGGGGAGTCTGTCACGGTTGGCTACCGCGTCGAGAATCAAGGAGAACAATCCGTTGAGCAGAACTACGTCGATTCCATTTATCTCTCCTTTGATGGAACATCTAATAACAGTGTCCTGCTGGGTAACTTTGCAAGGACACTGAGGGTTGCGGCCCTTGAATCGTACATGGAATCTCGGGCCGTAAACCTGCCATCGATCGCTGACGGCAGCTATCGGATTTTCGTTAGGACCGATTCTCAGAACTCTGTTTTGGAAGGTGGCCGGGAAGCAAACAACGAACGATTCTCAATACCCTCGTTGACGATAACGAGTCCAGATCTCGTTCCAATTCAACTTGTTGCGCCCAGCCAAACGTTATCTGGTGCGACCATCAATGTGTCTTGGCGAACGGAAAACCGAGGCACTGCTGCGACCATCGGCGGATGGCAAGATTACGTCTACTTGTCCAATGACAATACGCTTTCTGGGAACGACGTTTTTCTGGGTGAATTCAGCCATGCAAACGCATTGCCAACGGCGAACTCGAGCCCTGGTTCTCTTTCGCTGACCTTGCCGGATGGAGTCATAGGAACCTATTACATCATTCTTAGTGCGGACGCACTCAATCGAGTCATCGAACCGAACAATGAGTCGAACAACACTGCCAGTTCTATCGTCAGCATTTCCCTTGCACCCTATGCAGACCTTGTCGCGACCCAGGTTTCTGGTCCTACTCAGACGATTGGTGACCCGGCCAACGTTGCGATTTCTTGGACGGTAGAGAATCGAGGAACAGGAACTGGTCGCTCAATAACTTGGACGGATATCGTCGTCGCTTCCGTCAACGCTACTTTCGGCGATGGCGATGATACCATTCTCGGGCGATACGTTCGAAACGGCAGTTTGGCGGTGGGACAGTTTTACTTACGCAACGAAACAGTCACGCTGCCACCCTCATTCTCTGGACGCTATCGTTTGATGGTCAAGACAGATTCGGGAAATGAGGTCTTTGAAAATGGCCTCGAATCGAACAACTTGGCAACCATGTCGCAGTCGTTCGATGTGATGCCGATACCGTACGCAGATTTGACGGTGAAAAGCGTAGTCGCGGTCAACTCGGCTGCCACGGGTAAAGAATTCACGCTGCGGTGGGTCATTGAGAACGTCGGTATCGGCTCGACCAGTGTCGGCAATTGGCATGATGCCGTTACGTTCTCAAGCGACGCCGAGGGTAAAAATCTTATTCAAGGAATGCGATATGGGTTTGACCATTTCGGGCATCTGTCCGTCGGGGGTTCTTACGAACGAACCGTCAGCATTGTGTTACCCGATAATGTGCCTTCCGTGATTTACGCAACCGTTACAGCAGCCGATAGACCGTTTTCCAACAATGTGGTTCCTTTCGAATTCATTTACGGAGGTAATAACCAACTTACCTCACTGTCTATCGCGGTCTCCGCAAGTCCAACCGCCGATTTGCGCGTTACCTCTATCCTTGGCACTGCGGAGATCGACGAAGGAGGATTGCTCGACGTCACTTGGACAGTCACGAATAATGGGCAAGCCAGCGCGCAGTCACCTTGGACAGACCGTGTGCTACTTCGACAAGTGGGCGCAGTGAATCCAACCGAATTGTTGTTGGGCAATTTCCAGAATACCACTTCCCTCGCGCCTGGTATTGCTTACACGCGTACAGAGCATTTGAGGGTGCCAAGCCAGATTCGCGGCCTCTACGACATTGTCGTGATAGTAGACATCGACGAAAACGTTTTCGAACGTCCACCTGCCGATAGCAACAATC
>Ga0209181_10005921_pt1 | contig 17429 bp, 8 predicted proteins | sample MAT05_FD_187208 | JGI IMG/M metagenome (GOLD analysis project Ga0209181, IMG submission 187208) | Freshwater microbial communities from Lake Fryxell liftoff mats and glacier meltwater in Antarctica - MAT-05 (SPAdes) (version 2) | ecosystem: Environmental > Aquatic > Freshwater > Ice > Liftoff...
GTTCGTTGCCCCCGCCGATGCCGATCGCGTTTATGCCCTGGAACCCGAGAGCGGGCAGGTGCTGTGGGAATCCGCCCCGACCGAGGGTGCGGAAGTGCTCGGCGTCGCTGCCGGGAAGCTCATCGTGAGCGTCACCGGTCCTGCTCGTGGGATACGCGGCCTCGACATCGCAACCGGATCGTCGCGCGATCCGCACGGCTGGGTCGTCCACGACACCGGCGGCTTGCTGAGCTACGGTCGCGGCTTCGTCACGGATGAGGCAGTCGTCTGGCCGACACGCAACGGGCTGTTCTTCCTTGATCCGCGAAATGGCCGCCTCCTTGGGCCGCCGTTCCTCAACCACCTGACCGGTGACTCGCGTCGCTACTTCGGAAACCTGGCCTATGCCGATGGCGTGCTGGTGGTGGTTACGCCGACGCAGGTGTGGGGCTACGTGACCGAGGCGAAACGGTTCGGCCTCAATCACCGATCGGGCCGCGACCCCGTTCGCGCGAACTTCGAGGCACTCATCGAGAAAGCCGAGTACGCACTCGCACGGGGAGAAGCGACCACCGCACATCAGGCGCTGCTCGCGGCGACGGGGAACGAGTTCCCCAATCCGCTTCGAGCGTGGGCTGCGGCCCGCTGGTTACTCCTCATACCGAAGACCGATGCCGAGGCCGGGTTACCTGCCGATTTGCGGGCGGCAGTGGTCGCCGAGTTGCGTGGCGAATGGCTCATCTCCCCCGAGGGCGAGCTCCTCACGCTCGGCACGCTGCTCCTCCGGCACACGGGTCGCGATCCGGCCCGCGTACCCTCGGCATCACCAGCGCGGGCCTGCGAGAAACCATCCGCCGATGTCCCCTTTCTCGATCCCAACGCGGAGATCACGCGGACCGCACGCCTGCCGGAGAATTCCGTGCCTCTGCGCTGGTTGCCGGGAGTTTCGCAGATGCCGAAGCGGCTCTACTCGGCGAACCCCACGCAGCTTCTGGCGATTGGCCTGAACGACAGCGAAGTCGCCCGATTCGAGGCACGAGACCTGTTCACACACGCGGCCGACATCCACGGCGGGTTCGTCGTGGCGGGGCCGCTGGCCGTCGCGGTCTACGCAAGCGATCGCGTTCCGGTCTGGGCCTTTCGCGTTCCCACCACCGAAGCCCTCCCCGCACTCCCGGGCCAGTTTCGCCTCGCGACCGACGTGCTACCTCCCCCCGAGCTTTCCGGGTTTCGGCTCACCGATTCCTGGCTCTTGGCAAGGCTCGGCGATCGGCACATCATCGCGTTCGATCTGAAAGGCCGGCGGGTCGCGTGGATCCTCGGCACGAACGCCCAGCCCGGCTATCGACCCTTCGCGTTCCCCGATGCCGTGCGGTTCGGGCCAGCGTTCACGATCACAGACCGGCTGATTGTGGTGCAGCTTTCGGATGGGCAGCGGTGGTTCCTGCGACTGGAAACGGGCAAGATCCTCGACGTGCCCGGTTTCGATCAACCCACGGCGAAGGTCTGGTGGTCGCTGCCGCCGGCGGAAGTTGACGCGAACCGGCTCGTGGTTGCGGATGGCCCTGGGCTGGTGCGTCTGCTGAGCCTCGCAACAGGCCAGGTGCGGTGGACGCATGAAGAGGTACGCGACGCGAGTCTTGCTGGCATGCCGCCACTGGCGCGAGCCTGGGGCGCGAACCTGTTCATCGCGGTGCGACGCAACCACGGAATCGAACTCGATCGCCTCGACCTTTCCGATGGGCAGACCACCTGGAAGGGCGGGCCAGCATTCCTCGACACAGACACGATCGACCTTCGCAACGCGGACGCAGATGAGGAGCGGCTCTACCTTCCGACCAGCAACCGGCTGACTGCGTTCTGTCTGAAGGACGGCAAGTCGGCGTGGGAAGTCGAATTGCCCGATACTCGTGGAACGGGTTGCTGGGTTGTGAAAGCAGGGCAGCGGTGCCTGATCGTGTACCCCGAGGCCGCGATTCCTCGTGAGCCGGTGGCGAACGTGCTCGCGCGAATGGTTCGCTCGTTTCGCAACGACCCGCAGGCGTGGCGACTCCCCGGACTGCTCGCGGGGCTGTATGATGCGTGGGTCGCGCGATCGGTTCCCGTGCTATTGCTCGATCTCCAAACCGGCAAGCGATTGAACTCGTTCGATGTCCCCGCCAAAGGCCCCGTCGTGACGACCTGGTTCGAACGCGATCTGGCCATGGTGGCAACGGGCGATCGTGTGGTGTGGTTCCGTTAGCAGTCGGGAGTCAGGAGTCGAGGGTCAGGAGTCGGATCAGGAGACGAGTCAAGAGAAACGGTTAACGAGCGGAACGAACCGACCGTGATTCCTGACCTGACCCCGACTCCAACCCCCGACTCCTGACCCCCGATCCCCGACAGACCCCTGACTCCCGATCCCCGATCCCCGACTCCCGATACCCGACTCCTGGTGAAACGTGGCTCAACGTGGTGAACCGGTTGGTCTTTCCGATGATGAGGCACAGGCAGCGGATCAACTCCGCGCGGCCAGCGATCGCATCCTTTCCGAATGTGGGAACGCGATCGTCGGCCAGCAAGAAGTGCTGGAGTTGCTGCTCATCGCGTTGCTGGGTCAGGGGCACGCGCTGCTCGTCGGCGTTCCGGGTCTCGCCAAGACACTCATGATCCGCACGCTCGCGGACAGTATGGCGCTCACGTTCAACCGCGTCCAATTTACGCCCGACCTCATGCCGTCCGACATCACTGGCACCGAGATGTTGCAGGAAGATCGTGCCACCGGGCAACGGGCGTTCCGCTTCCTGCACGGCCCGATCTTCGCGAACGTCGTGCTGGCCGACGAGATCAACCGCACCCCGCCAAAGACGCAGGCCGCGCTCCTCGAAGCGATGCAGGAACGGCAGGTCACCGTTGCGGGGACTCGACACAAACTCCCCGACCCGTTCTTTGTGCTGGCCACGCAGAACCCCATCGAGCAGGAAGGAACGTACCCCCTTCCGGAAGCGCAACAAGACCGCTTCATGTTCACGATCACCGTTGGCTATCCAAACGAAGAGGACGAGTTCCGCATCATCGAATCGACCACATCGTCCGCACGACCGCGAGTCGATCGCGTGGTGACTGGCGACGAACTGATGGCGATGCAGGCGCTCGTACGCAAGGTGCCCGCAGCAGGTTACATCATCCGTTACGCCCTGAAGCTGTCGCGACTCACCCGCCCACACGGGCAGGACGGCGAACCGGTTGATCCGAACGTGCCCGATTTCATCAAGAAGTACGTGACATGGGGAGCAGGTCCGCGTGCGGGGCAGAACCTGATCCTCGCGGCGAAGGCCCGTGCCCTGCTCCGCGGTCGGACATACGTCGCGGCCGAGGACGTGAAAGCCGTCGCGTTACCCGTGCTGCGTCACCGCGTGATCCTGAACTACGCGGCCAAGGCCGACAACATCACGCCCGACGAGATCGTGCGCCGATTGTTGAAGGAAGTCCCCGCACGAGAAGGGTGAAGGATGAATGATGAAAGATGAAAGATGAATTTAAGAACGGATGCGAGTCATTGGCGTTGTTGTGGATTTCGACTTTCCATTCATCCTTCATCTTTCATCCTTCATCCTTATGAACATCCCCGATCCCAAAGTCCTGGCCCGCGTCGATCGCCTGGAGCTTGAAGCCAGGCAGGTCGTCGAGGGGTATTTGTCCGGGCGGCACCGTAGCCCACGGCACGGGTTCGCCGTCGAGTTCGCGCAACACCGCGAGTACGCACCAGGCGACGACATCAAGCACATCGACTGGAAGGTCTACGGCCGCACGGAACGCTTCCACCTCAAGCAGTACGAGCAGGAAACGAACCTTGTGGCGTGGTTGCTCGTGGACGCGAGCGAGTCCATGAGTTACGGCTCCGGCGAACGCACCAAGTATGACCTGGCGTGCGGTGCGGCAGCAGCGATGGCGTACCTCGTGTTGAGCCAAACCGATAGCGTCGGCGTCGCGACCCTGGCCGGGGAATCGCGTGGCTACCTTCGCCCTTCGGGGCAGATCACACAGCTTCGTGAAGCCTGCCGCGTGATGGCGGAAGGGCCATTCACAGGACCGGCCGCGCTCGGGAAGGTGCTGAATGAACTCGCGGGGCGAACCGGTCGCCGGGGGATCGCATTCGTGTTCAGCGATCTCCTCGACGACGTGCCGGACATCCTTGCGGGCTTGCAGCATCTCCGATATCAGAAGCACGAAGTCGTGCTCTTTCACACGCTCGACGCAGCCGAGATCGACTTCAACTTCCGCAATACGACGCTGTTCCGGGGACTTGAAGGGTTGCCCGAAATGCTGACCGATCCGCCGGGGATTCGCGACAGCTACCTGAAAGCGTTGAACGACCACATCGCCGCGATTGAAGCCGGTTGCCGGGGAATGGAGATCGACTACGTTCGCCTCCGCACCGATGCCGACCTGGGCCACGACCTCGCGTCATACCTCCAGAAGCGCCACGCACGGTAGCAGGCGAGAATCTGGGTCAAATCGAGACTACGATTTGACTTCTCCGCGATCGAGGCTCAAGAAGAGGCAGGCACGAGTGCCTGCCCCACAAGTAAAACGACGTAACCCAGTTCAGCGATCGCGGTCACTTCGCCACGGGGACGAACTTCACGCAGACGCACTTGCTCACAGCAACCGTGTTGCCGGTTTCCTTGCCAAGCCCGGTCGCGGGGTCGAGTTCCCACACGCCGACCTTGCCGCCGTCCTGGCTCGCAATGAGCATCCACTTCCCGCTCGGGTCGATGTTGAAGTTTCGCGGAATCTTGATGTCGCCGGTGATGTGACCCGCAACGGTGAGCTTGCGATCTTCCCCGACCTTGAACGCCGCGATGCTGTTACCGACGCGGTTCGAGACGTACACGAACTTGCCATCCGGCGACAGGATGCACTCGGCGGTCGAGTTCCCCTTGACCGGTTCCTTGAGTGTCGGGAGCGTCTGCACGACCTTCCCACCCTTCTCCCCGAACTCGATCACGTTGACGGTCGAATCGATTTCCCCGCAGACGTAAGCGAACTTGCCATCGGGAGCGATGGCGATGTGCCGGGGACCGGAACCCGGAGGCGTCGCGATGTCCTCGGCCTTGGCTTCGGTCACGGTGTTCTTGGCAGCGTCGAGCGTGAACACCTTCACCTTATCCAGCCCGAGATCAACGCTGACAGCGGTGTTGCCGTTCGGGGTGAAGAAGCCGCAGTGCGAGTGCGGGTTCTTCTTCTGGGCGGGGTCGGCTCCCTTCCCCTCGTGCTGGAAGAACGCGATCCGCTCCTCGAGTTTGCCATCGTCCCCGATCTTGTAGAACGCCGTGCTTCCGCCGCCGTAGTTGGAAACAATGGCGTGACTACCCTTCGGGTGAACCGAGACGTGGCACGGGCCGCTGCCGCCGCTGAGGAGGTGGTTGATCTTGGTCAACTTGCCGGTTGCGGCGTCGAGCGCGAACGCAACCACGGGGCCGCCATCCTTGCCGCCACCTTCGCCGACCGCGTACAGGAACTTGTTGCTAGGATGGATTGCAAGGAACGATGGGCTGTCCATCTCGGCAGCGAGTTCCGGCTCGCTGAGTTTGCCGGTCTTGCTGTCGAACTTCGCGCGGGAGATCCCCTTGCTGCCGTCCTTGCCGGTGTAGCATCCGAAGAACACCCAGGACTCGTCGGCGGAGGCGGTCCCCGCGACGAAAAGAGCGACCGCTATGGCCGCGATACGCGAGAGAGTCATCGAAAAACCTCAAGTTGTGAGAAAAATCGACTCCCTAAACGGGAGAAGCGGGTTGATGATAGTGGCCCCGGACCATGCTGTGTAAAGAAAATCGGTCATTCAAAGGAAGCTGCCATGCGTTTGCTGTTCTCAATCACCTTCGGCGCGTCTCTGATCGCGCTCGCTTCGACTTCCGCGGCTCCACCCGCTGCCGACAAACCCGCCGAGGGCTGGATCGACCTGATGAAGATCGATGCCTGGAAGAAGGTCGATCCCAAGTGGATCTATACCGACGAAGTGAAGCTCAACTCTGAGAAGAACAACCGACTCACCGCAACCGCAAAAGAAGGCGGCACCATCTGGGTGAACGCCGAAACGGGGCGACTCCCGGATCTCTACACCAAGTCGGATTTCGGCGATTGCGAAGTGCATGTCGAGTTCCTGATCGCGAAGAACTCGAACGCAGGGATCAAGTTCCACGGTGTGTACGAGATTCAGATACTCGACAGCTTCGGCACCAAGAAGGAACTCAGCGGCGACAGCATGGGCGGCGTGTATCCCCGTGCCGATGCCAAAATGGGTTACAAGCACATCGACAAGGGAATCGCGCCGAAGGTGAACGCAGCCAAGCCCGCGGGCGAATGGCAAACGCTCGACGTTGTCTGGAAGTCGCCACGGTTCGACGACAAGGGCGAGAAGACCGCCAACGCGATGATTGTGAAGGCAACGCTCAATGGCGAAGTGATCCACGAGAACCAGGAATTGAAGACGCCAACCGGCGCGAACTGGACTCTCAAGGAGAAGCCAAGCGGGCCGTTCATGTTCCAGGCCGATCACGGCCCCGTGGCCTTCCGAAACCTGCGGATCAAGCCGACGAAGTGAACCAGAACTCGGCCCCCGCATCCCGGGGGCCATCGCTCCGCAGATCACTTCACGCCCATCGTGCGACGGATGAACTCCAGCTGCATTTTCAGGTAATGTGCCCCGCCAATTCCGTGGCGAGCCTGCGGGTAGAACATCATCTCGAATTCCTTGCCTGATCGTTGCAGCGCATCCACCAGTTGCACGCTGTTCTGCATGTGCACGTTGTCGTCCATCATTCCGTGGGCGATCAGGAGCTTGCCATGGAGATTCTTCGCCGCCGCGACACAACTCGACTTCGCGTAACCCTCGCTGTTCTCCCTCGGCGTCAGCATGTAGCGTTCGGTGTAGATCGAGTCGTACAGCTTCCAGTCGGTCACCGGCCCCGACGCAATCCCGGCCGAGAACGTCTTCGAGTGCGTCAGCGCGAACGCCGCCATGAAGCCGCCGTAGCTGTGCCCACTGATCCCAACGCGGGTTGCATCCACGCCCGGTTTCTCGGCCAGCCACGCCACCGCTTCTTCGAGGTCCTTGAGTTCCTGAACGCCGAGTTGCTTGTAGCACGTCCACGCGGACTGAGCACCCTTCCCGCTCGCGGATCGCGGATCGACACGCAGCACGATGATCCCGTTCGTGGCGAGCGTGTTATCGAGAATTCGCCCGCCGCCCCACTCATCGCGAATCGTCGGCATGTGCGGACCAGCGTAGGTGAACAACCACACCGGATGCTTCTTCTTCGGGTCGAAGTTCGGCGGGTATGTGATTCCCGCTTCCAGCTCGAAGCCGTCCTTCATGGGGATCTTCACCCGGTCGTACTGGCCGAACTTATATCCCTGCTTTTCGCGAACGGGGTTCGTGTCGAGCGTGCGAATGTCACCCTTCCCCGCTTCGACAATGCGAGCTTTCGTGGGGGTCATCGGGTCGGTGTATCGGTCGATAAACAGCGGCCCAGTTGGTGCCAGACTCACGCGATGGGACTTTCCCTTTTCCGAGAGCAGTTCGGTCTTTTCGCCGAGCTTCACACGGCACAGATCAGTCCCCGTGTGACTTGTGAAGGTCGCGTTGAAGTAAATCTCCTTCTCGGCCGCATCGAACCGCAGCACTTCCCGAACTTCCCACTCGCCGGAGGTCACGGGGCCAAGGAGTTTCCCATCCGCGGCGTAGTGGTACAGGTGCCGCCAACCGCTGCGATCGCTGGCGAACAAGAACGAGCCATCCGGCAAGAAGTGTGGCGGCCCGGTGTCATCGACCCATGCTTTTGTCGTCTCGCGGAACAGCACCTTCGGCTTCGCATCGGGTGCAGCCCAGGTGGTGAAATCGAGCCAGGTTTGCAGCCGGTTCTGGCCATAAGCGAAGACGGTCTTCGAGTCTCGCAGCCAGCCAACGCGAGCAATCACAAGGTCTTCGGGTTTGTTCTCTCCGAAGTCGAGGAACGCGGGCTTCCCGCCGCTCGCGGAGACGACGCCGATTTTCACGGCCGGGTTCGGGTCACCCACTTTCGGGTACGGATACGCTTCCAGTTGACCGCGAACCGGGTTCAGATTCACGATGTTGAACCGCTTGACCGGCGAGTCGTCGAACCGCATGAACGCGAGTTGCTTGCTATCGGGACTCCACCAGAATGCCTTACCATCGCGGCTGAAGATCTCTTCCTCGTACACCCAGTCCGCCTTGCCGTTCAGGATGTCGCCGCCGCCATCGTGTGTGAGTTGCTTCTCCTCGGGTTTCTCAAAGTCGACCGCGAACAGATTCCCTGCACGAACGAAGGCGAGCCGTTTGCTGTCTGGCGAGAACGTTACGGACTCCTTCGACCCATCGGATTTTGTGAGCCGAACTGCGGGTCGGCCGTCGAAGTACCCAAGCCCAAGATCGGGCCCCATGTTGACCAGGAACGCCGAGCGGTCGGGCGTCATGCGGAAGAAGCGACCATTCGCGATGCTCTCAGCCTCGGCGGTGTCCAGTTCCTTCAGAACTTTCAGGGACTTGGCAATCTTCGCGGGATCGGCGAATGGCTCAGCCTTCCCAGTGCGAGCCTCGACTTTCCAGAGCTTGGCTTCCTTCGTCTGGAGGTAATGTTCGCCATCGAGCCATTCGCCCACGCTCACCGGCGAGCCTTGCAGCCCGAACGAGAATCCACCCCCGTGACCGATCAGCAACGCTTCCGTGACAGGCTGTTGAGCGACCGCTTTCTCAGCCCACATGGGTGCCGTGCCGAGCGTCAGCGGATACGACTTGGGCAGACGAAGCACGCCACAGTTCGCGGCATCTCTGGCCAACTCTGCTTTCGACAACCGCTCCGCCGCGACGGTTTCCAGAACGCAGGCGATCAACCAACCATGTGTCTGCGCGGTTTTGATCACGAGGGTGTTCGCAGTAACGATGGATGGACTCGCTCGCCACTTGGGATGCTTCTCACGAACCCCTTCGAGTACTTCGACCGAGAGCCAGATATCTTCGCGAAGTTCCTCGACGACGATGCCAAGTTTCTGGAGCGTTTCGCGGAGATCAGTCGCGCTTGGCGATACGAGATACGCGTAAGGGACATCCACCATCGCCGGGGCGCGAGATTCCTCTGCGTGGTTCGGGCCGCGCGAGTACAGAAGCGCGACGAACAACGCGAGAACAAACGGAGCGAAAGTGCGAAGCACGGGAATCTCCAACCGGCGATGGGTGGGTTCAGAGAGGAGATTGTATCTTGCGTGGTGAGTGGCGACCGTGATGCCGCCACTCACCCGATGCGGTTACTTTCCCTGGAGCAGCTTCTTCATCTCGGCCTTATCCTTCTCGCGATCCAAAAACGGAACGCCCTTCGCCATCCACGCGGGTTCCGGCTTCCCCTTCAGGCGATGCTCGAAGAACTGGAACATACGAACCGCGAAGTCTCGGGCGGCCGCTCGCTTCACAAGGTTGTGCGGTTCGCCGTTGTAGTTCAGCAAGTAGCACTCCTTCCCGAGACGTCGCAGCGCGAGATAGTATTCGATCCCCTGATACCATGGTACTGCGTCGTCCTGATCGTTGTGGATCATCAACAGCGGGGTCTTCACGCGATCGGCCATGAACACCGGGCTATTCTCGATGAACTTGATTGGGGCCTCCCACAGCGTCGCGCCGAGTCTGCTCTGCGTGTGCTCGTACTGGAACTGCCGCGTAAGCCCCGTGCCCCAGCGAATGCCGCCATAAGCACTCACCATGTTCGAGACAGGAGCACCTGCCACCGCGGCCTTGAACCGATCCGTTTGTGTCACCATGTATGCGATCTGGTAGCCACCCCAGGACTGACCGTTAATGCCAATGGCTTTCTCGTCTACGTAGCCCTTATCGACCACCGCCTGAATCGCCGGCAACACGCACTTGATCGCACTTTGCCCCGGTGCACCCACCTTGTACGCGATATCCGGCATCAACACGAGGTAACCGTTGCTGGCATAGAACGTCGGGTTGATGACCTGCCCGCGAGTGACCACAGGCAACCGGAAGTTGTGCATGGTGTCGAAGAGCCGTTCATAGATGTAGACCACCATCGGGTACTTCTTCGACGGATCGAAATTCTCGGGCTTCACCAGCACGCCCGAGAGCTTCACGCCATCCGTGCTGGTGTACTGCACGGCTTCGGCCTTCCCCCAGTTGAACTCCTTCACACGCGGGTTGATGTCCGTGACTCGCTTGAGTTCGGTGAAGTCCGACGATGTGACGTAGTAGTCAGGGTATGTCGAAAACGACTGCACGTTAAACAGGAACGTATCCGCGTCTTTTGCTTTCGTTGGTTGCCCGTAGGCTCGCGCTCCCATGATGAGCAACCTGGGTGCGGCACCGGGTTCGAGGCGATAGAAACCCGTGTCGCGAGTTTGAAGATTCACCGCCTTGAGCAATTGCGGCTTCGACAACTCGACACCATGATATGGCTCGAATGTGTCCTGCGTCGGCACGCGAAGCAGGGTGAAGTTGATCTGTTGGGCGCGACCAATCCGCGTGAGGTTTTCGGAAGTCGATCCGTCGGCCGCGATCTTCCAGATGTCGTAGCCGTCGTTGACCAGCACGAACTTGCCGTCGTCGCTCCACTGAGCCAGACCCGCAGGCGGTGGCGATCCCGGATGATCGTCTTCGGCATCAATGAACTTCACCTTGAGATTCGCAGTGAGGTTGTGCTTCTTCCCATCGGCAACCGAGACCGTGAACCAATCCTTGCCGTCAAACGCAACAACGTACTCCCCTGTGGGCGACATGCTCGGCGGCGGCGTGGTATACCCACCGAAAGCGGTCAGCAGCGGCGATTGCTTCCCGGTGCGGACATCCACGGCGACATAATCCGACAGCGGAAGCCCGTAGCCGGTGCCGATGCGGTATCGCCGGTTATCGGAGCCCAGCGCGAAGTCACTGTCTCCTTGTGGTTGGCCCACCGTAATGGTTTCGTCCGAGAGCTGGCGAAATTGCTTGCTTCTAAGATCGACAATCGCCGAATAGGTCTTCACCTGATCGGCACCCGCCTGAAGCCGTTGCATCGGTTGAAGTCGTTCGTCCTTCCAGTGCCAAACATCGAGCTGGAAATCATCGGGTCGCGGCGGTCCAACTGGCGGAACGGGATCGCGCTTCGGAGCCGTGTTCACGAAGAGTTTCGTGCCATCGGGCGAGAACGCGAGGGTGCCGCCGGAAAGTGTCCAGCCTTCGCGGATGCCAGGCGTGGTCGGGCCGAGAACTTCGTCTGCAGGAACGACCGTCGAGGGATGCGCCGCGATGATCGCGGGAATCAATGCGGCAAACCCACCGGAGGCACCTACCGTGAAATCTCGAACTGTTGGAGGTGCGGGTTTCGCGGTGCGGTCCCACACGAACGCACGATACTTTGCGGGCGGCATCGGAGTCGCGATCACGGGTGGCGTGCTACCGACTGGTCGCGGCGGTGGCGCAAGTTTCGGATTCGGAATGCCGCTGTCGTCGTACAGAAACGCGAGCTTTGTCTGTTTCTCGTCCCAGGTCAGTCCCGAGTAGCGCCCCGCAGCTGTCTTGAGCGATTCCGGGATCGTTCGCATCGCCGGGTTCAGCACGAAAACACCGTTCAGTTCCTCTCGTTTGGAGTTCACGGTGTAAACCAACTGCTTCTTGTCGCGTGTCAGGTTGAACTCGCCCACATCCGAAATTGTGCGTTCTCGCTTGCTCGCAATGTCGCGAATGATGAGGTCCGTGCCCAGCGTCTTGGTGCTAGCCGGTGCGAGCGGTCCGGGGAGCTTCCCTTTGGTTGGCGTGTCCTTGGCATCATCCTTGCCAGGTTCCGACTTCGTGGGTTTGCGATAAATCACGAGTCCCGCGTCCGCACCACCGACGACGAAAGTACCGGCCTGCGGGAACTTGTCCGCGATGTTCCCAGTTGCGAGTTCCACGACCGCGAGAGTTGGCTGCGGCAGATCCTCCGGCTTGACCTTGGCAGCCTTGGCCTTCTCGATGTCAGCCTTGGTCGGCGTCAGTGGAAGCAACACGTGGCTGGCATCAGCAGTGAACTTCGGGTCGGTCGTCGCCGCTCCAGAACCACGCGGGAACCGAAACTCCTTCCCGCTTGGGATGTGCCGCACAATCGATTCTCCATCGCCTTCAACCGGCCACACGGCGTACGCGATGTACTTCCCGTCAGGCGACATGATGGGCAACGAGGCAGAACGCCAGATGCTTTCGTCGGCGAATGTGAGGACTCGTTTGGCGGGTTGAGCCGCAACTGGGCTGGCGACGCAGATCAGCACGTAAAGGCCAGCCCTTTCAACATGACTTTTTCGCCTCGTTGAGGAGGCGAGCGGTTGAGTAGTGCTTGTGTTTCTTGCAGTAGACTGGCTTTTGGTCAGGCTTCGTTTTCGGGCCACGTTTGTGACTGGTCAAACTTCCACAAGGGACATTGGCGGCAAGGGTTTTCACCAAACACGCAAAGGCCACAGGTTCCAGAGTCCGCCAACCACTCCACTGGTCGGTTGGCATGTACTTCATCAGCGTTCGGTAGTCACCAGCGACCTCGTTGGCCAAGTAGTAGCCCGAGACCTCTGCTGCCACTTCTGTCCCGTGTGCTTCACGCAACGAGCCACGCACCAACGCCAACACATTGCCGGCTATCAACGCCATCGCGAACATCAACAGAGACGCACGCGGTTTGCCCAACCCTTTCACCTCACAATGGAGCGACTGCGTGAGGAATTGAAAGTGCGTTTCAATCGTCCAGCGTAACCGGTATGTTTCGGCAATCGTCAAGGCCAAGACCGTGTCTGGCAGATTCGTCAACAACGCCAGAGTCCGCTCGCCGTCGCGGGTCTTCTCGAACAACTTCAGTTCGATCCGACGCAGCGTGAGTTGCTCATCCGTCTCGGGATCGGTGACCACCACCTGCTGCTCGTACACCACGCCCGTTTCCGTTTCACCGATGCGTCGTCGTCGCCCCTTCCGCTGGCAGGGGAGGTTGGTCCGGTGCTGGCGAACCAAGAAGAACCCTTGCTGACGCTTCACGCCAAATACAAACTTGGTCGTGCAAAAGTTGCGATCCGCCACCCACAAATCGTTGGCCTGGACACGGGGCAGCAGTTGAATCAGCAAGGCCCGTTCTTGGGTGTAGGCGTCCTCGCACAACACCAGGTCGCTGACCAATCCCAACGCCGGTTCGTACACCACCAACGATTTGCCCGGCAAGCAGGCGTTGAGCCACTTCCGCAACGCCGTGAGTCGGTGGTCGGTACCCGTCAGCACGTTGCCATCCAGAACTCGCATCCGATAACCAACGACTGGTTCGGTTGCGGCGGGCGGCATGTCCTTAAGCAACGGCTCCAATTTGACGGCACTGTGGCGAACCAAGGCTTCGCTGGCGGAGGGGTTGAATCGTCCGATCTTGCCGTAGAGAGCCTGAAAACTGGTGTTGATCGTCGGATGTGGTGATGCTTGGTCGGCCATGAACGCCGCGAATACCGATGCTCGAGACCCAGCGGATACCTGGATGAGCAACTTGACCAAGGCAGAGATAGTGAGTTGGCGGGTGTATTGTTCTGGGGCGTGATCTTGGAACAGTGTCTGGAGAACCTGTTGGTCCAGCATCCATTCCATGGTGCCTTGGACCATCACACCCAAAGGAATAGCGACCGCATGGGGGAGGATGGCGAGCGGTATCTCACGGTATTGAGGCTGGGCCAACAGGTCGGCCAGCGGGACGGGTGATTTGGACTGCTTACGAGTTGGAGGGAGTCGCATCCGTGCGTGCCTCTGAGAAGCACAAAGTTTGGTCAACCAGTTACCAGATGCCAAGATACGTCAAGATAACCAAAGTTGAAAGGGCTGGCCTTGCAGCCCCAAGGGTTCGCGATAGCTATCTGGTCGCGATCAATCATTATGACGCAAGTTATACTGTTTCTTTAGCGCAGCGATTTGCCTCGCCTTCTGATCGCGGCGCGTTTGCGAGGAGAAGATGTTTGCCCCGCAAGCGTCCCGTTGGCGATCACACATTGACAACGCTCGATTCCGTCATGTTCTACCCCTTCAGTTTCTCGTGCCAGAGAACCTTCCGACCCGCTCGGTCCGCGAAAACTTGAGTCAACCCGCCACCCATCTCTGCCAACGGGTACAACCCACTCACGCATCGCGCACGCATCACCCCACCGGGCTTCGGCAAACGCTCAAACACCCGCTCCAGCATGAGGTGTGTTCGTCCCCACAGTGGGGGACGAACACACCTCATGCTGGAGCAAGTCTTCGCTCAGCAAGGACGAGGTCGCCTACTCCTCCAGCGTCTCCACCGCCGCCCGCAAACCAGCAAGCACGGCGCGGGCGGCGGCGGGGCGGGCTTCGATGACCTCGGCGGGGGAGATGACGGAAGAGTGGGACGAGGTGTTTCTATCCGTTTGCCGGGCCGCTCGGGCGTGGCGACGGTTGTCCCCGTCGGCATCGCTCCGAGCAGTATCGCACCTGGTCCCAGTCCCGCGCCCACTTCTTTCGCCATGTGAACGGCCTCCCGCAACGGACACACACCTTCCGTGGCAGGTTGGGCTTCGGCATGGAATCAGTTTAACCTCATCAGGAACGCATCCGCCGTATGATGGTGTTCCCTGAGTTTCGCCCCCATCTTGTCCCTCATCCCGACCATCACCGCCATCCGCGGGTTGGAGCGGAAAAAGTCGACGTGCCGATCGATGAATCGCCAGTACAAAGCGTCCCACACCCGGCACCAGTCGCCCCTTGGGAAGTCGCTCATCTTCAGCACATAACTGCTGCCGCTGATGTACGGCTTGGTGGTCATGCCGCCGCCGTCGGCGAACTGGCTCATGCCGTACACGTTTGGTACCGTCACCCAGTCGTAGGCGTCGATGAACAATTCCATGAACCACTGGTACACGGCGTCCGGGGCCAGGTCGCACAGCAACATGAAGTTACCCAGGATCATCAGCCGCTCGATGTGGTGGCAGTACGCGGTGCCGAGCACCCCGTGGATCACGTGGTCCACCGGTTCGATGCCCGTCGTGCCGGTGTAGAACACCGCCGGCATCGGGCGGGTGTAGTTCCAGTAGTTGCGAGTTCGCTGCCGGCGGCCGCGGGTGCGGTACACCAGTCGCACGAACTCCCGCCAGCCGATCACCTGCCGGACGAACCCTTCCAGTGAGTTGAGCGGCACCCGGTCAACGTAGGCCAAAGCCGCATCCGCCACCTCCTTGGGCGACAGGAGACCGACGTTCAGGGCCGGTGTGAGGACGGAGTGGAAGAGCACCCGCTCGCGGGTCGAGATCGCGTCCTCGTATTTGCCGAAGTCGGCGAAGCGGTGTTCGAGGAAGTCGGCCAGCCACGCTCGTGCCTCGGCGGCCGAGGTGGGATAAGGGAACGTGGCGTCCGAGCCGGGGGCGTCCGGGAAGTTGGCCCGCACGTACGTTCGGGCCTCGCGGACGTATGGGTTCTCCGCGGGCAGCGTGAGTGCCGGCGGGCGGAGGGTCTTCGGCAGCTTCTTGCGGTTGTCGGCGTCGAAGCTCCACTTACCGCCGACAGGCTTGCCATCCGGGGTGAGCAGGACCTTCAGACGCTTCCGCTGACGGATGTAGAAGTCTGTGAAGAATAGCTTCTTTTGGCCTGCGGTGAAGGCTTCGATCTCGGTTTGCGGGGTGAGGAAGTGAGGGTCGTTGAGGACGATGAGCTTCACCCCGGCGGCGGAACAGGCGGCGGTGAGGCGGGCGAGTAGCCAGTCGTCGTTCGGATCGACGACGCGGACGGCGTCACACTTCGCCTTCTTCACAAGGGCGACAACATCGCCGGTGTGGGTGATTTGATGGGCGTCGACGTATCGGGCTTTCGGCAAGACCTCGGCCGCGTACCGTTTCATGGTCGCCCGGTGCAGCATCAGCTTCTGCCGGTGGAAGGCGTACTGTCGGAAGAACAGCGGGTCTTCGACCAGGAGCACCACGTCGGCTTCGGCGACGGCAGGGTGCGGGTCGAACAGTTGATGCGGGTAGACGAGGGCAGCAGTTGGCATCGTGGGTCAGTCCGAGGGTAGGGCGGGTAGGGCGTCGAACAAGGTGGGTACGGGCGGCGGGGCAGGGCGTTTGGGTTTCTTCAGGCGGAACGATTGCTCCTTCTTCCTTCTTCCGCGACCCATCCCTGTGGTAAACCGCCGATGTCGCCACCTTGGCCTCGGCCGTTTGCCGGATGGCGTACAACTGGTCGGTCATCCGCTTCGCCCGCGCGGCGAACGGCACTACTGGCAACGGGTAACCCGGCAGGTTCTCGCCAGTGACGATCCGCTGAGCCGGGATGGCGCTCAACTCCGGCACCCACCGCTTCACGAACCGGCAGCCCGCGTCCCAGTCGGCCAGTTGCTTGACCGGGTTATAGATGCGGATCGCGTTCCACCCGACCACCCCGGCCTGCATCTGGAGTTGGTTCAGGTGGATCCCCGGCTTGCGACTGCTATTCCAACGATCGCTTTCGGTCGTTCGACCGGGCTCGCTGCACGAGGCCATTGGCGGGGAACGCGCTTGACCATGGTCGAGTGCATTCGGAAACTGACTCGAAGCCAGCACAGGTTTCTTACCCGGCACCGTTTCAACGTGAGGCGTCATGCAACCTTTCCGCACCGTGGCACTTTTCTTCGGGTTCTTCGCAGCACCCGCGTTCGCGTTGGCAGGCGAACCGGTGACAACCGCAGATGCCTTGGTCACGGCGGTTCGCGACGGAGCCGAGGGGGAGACGATCGAGATCGCCCCCGGCACCTTTGAACTCGACGCCCCGCTGGAGTTGAAAGCCAAGATGACTCTCAAGGGGGCAGGGATGGACAAGACCACCCTCACACACACGAAGGGCCGCAAGCCGTCCACGAAGTCGCTTCCCGACCCGGAGATGAAGCTCGACGGGCTGGACACCGATGCCTACCTGATCCGCATCAAGCGGGACACCGCCGGGGTCACCATCTCCGACTTGACCCTGCACGGCCCGCAACTCCACGGGGCCATCTTCAGTTGGTTCCACACCGGCTTGCACCTGCACCACCTCCGGATCAAGGAGACGCTCTGTTGCGGCCTCCGCACGTTCGGCATGAAGAAGGCGAAGATCCACGACTGCGAGTTCGTCGACGCCGGCGGGCGATGGGACAAGGGCCAGCCGGGGGTGAAAGGCGGCATCACCGGCGGCGGCATCTTCGCCATCTGGATGAGCGACTGCGAGATCTTCGACAACCGGTTCGTCCGCACCCAGAAGGCCCGGGAACGTGAGTTTTACGGCATCAAGGTCCGACAGGGAACGCGGTGCCACGTCCACCACAACACGATCGAAACCAACTTCTCCATGGAGTTCCCGTTCGAGAACGACGAGGACAACGAGATCGACCACAACGTCTGCTTCGGCACGGTGTCGATCCCGAAGCACGCCGGTGGGGCGGTGCCGAAGAGCGGGC
>Ga0209181_10005922_pt1 | contig 17427 bp, 14 predicted proteins | sample MAT05_FD_187208 | JGI IMG/M metagenome (GOLD analysis project Ga0209181, IMG submission 187208) | Freshwater microbial communities from Lake Fryxell liftoff mats and glacier meltwater in Antarctica - MAT-05 (SPAdes) (version 2) | ecosystem: Environmental > Aquatic > Freshwater > Ice > Liftoff...
GCCGGTGCGCCGTCCAGCGGTTCGGGCTCGCCCGCCGTCACTATCGACTGATCCGGGGCGTTGTTCTGCTTAAGGACCACAAACGTGTAGGTATCGTCGCTGAGCGGTCCGATCGGGGTCCAACTCGTGTCCAGCACGCCGATCGGCGGATCGATATAAAAATTCCCCGGCACGAAACCAATCAGGAACGCAAACGCCGACGAATACTCGGCCTCAGGGCTCATCGCCGCATCCTGCGAAAAGGTGAAACTGGCATCCGGCTCGATCACCGTGTCGGCCACCACGTCCAGCGTGATCGGCCGCACCACATCATCAGGAATGCCACTACTGGAAACCGCCACCGAGTAGGTATGCGTGATGCCCGTGACCCCGTCGGTAAGCGCGAGCGTCCACGCACCCGCAAAGTTGATCGAATCGCTCAGTTCAAGAGTTGACGCATACCCAAACGAACCCGCGGTGCCGCTGCCCGTCCCCCGCGCCGGATAAAAATCGCCCGTAAACGCGCCGTTGCTCGATTGCAACCGAACGAAGTTGTCAACGTGACTGTCGTCAGTGAATCCCGTCGCGTTCAGCCCGATGCCCATGATGTAGACCGGCACCGAGGGCGAAAACACCAGCACACTCGGTGAGAAATCGACCGACACGCTCACCTGCGCCCCGGCCACCGTCGCCGCCGTCCCCGCAACCAATCCAGCGAGCAGAGCACACAGACCGCGGCACGACAATTGATGGTTTCGCATAATGATCCCAGAGAGCCCAAAAGATGACCCCGCCACTTCCGAATAGACCGACTCAACCAGATGTAGCGGCACCAATCCCGCCCTCTGACACAATCGTGAAAACAAAGCGCCCCCCGTGTCGAAGAATCGCCGTGGCAAAGGTTCGCCGAGGTGAGCCCGACCACGCCGTCGTTTACACACGCTCACCCCATCAAAACCCGACCATGAGACGAACTCGCCCCGCGCAGCCGTAAATCGGGAGCCGCAGCGCGCACGCCACAGCTCGCAAGCTCGTCAGTACTCCGACAGGCCCGCCACACCACCGCCATTTCCAATCAACGCCCATTCCCCGCCGCCTCACCGCATCTCACCCGTCGCGCCATCCGTCGTGCAGCACCCCACCATGCTCTTCTTCAACTTCTCACCCATCTCCGTCGATGAGCACGCCATCACATGCTGCATGAGATGCGCCCTCATCCCAACGTCAATCTGGCCCATCTGCGCCCGTTGTTCATTCCGCTGCGCCACCAGTTCATTGATGACGCTCACCATCGCATCAACCTTCGTCGAAGCCGGCGCAGCATTCATCGTGACCAGCATCCGCTCCAGCCGCGAATCCGCCTCTTTCTGCTTCACCTTCATCGCTTCGCACATGTTCTTCATCGCCCCGCACCCCTCCGGCGTCGCCGGAAACCCTTTGGCAACAACGTTGTCCACCTGCCGCGCATCCTGCACCGGCTGCGTCCCCCACGCCACCGACAAAACCGTCCCCATAAGCGCGGCGATCAACGAAGTCGTATTTCTGCAAATCATGACGTGGCCCTTTCGGTGAGTGTGAAGCAGGCAAACAACGCCCCTTCTCACCTCACTATTCCCTCCTTTTACGAACACCACCTGAACTCCCCATGATTCGCCATTCATCCCGCTTCCCCTCATTCAGTCGAAGGGCCGCTGCCTCCGCTGACGAGCCCGCTCGCGCAAGCGACGGGCGAGACGGGTAGAGACTCTCCCAAAGACCCAACGCACTCCGCCACCACCCACAACTCCCGCCTCGACTCCCCGCCGCCCCCCGCTCCGCAGGCCGCTTCAGCGGCCTTGCCCGCTCGTAGGCCACCGCTTCATCGGTGGTACAGCGCCGACCCACCCCCATGTGCTTTTGTCTTGAGTTTCCAGCGCGTTTCAACGGGCTTCTTCGTGCCGCGCCTTCAGGCAACGAACCGTCCCACGCATCTACGATGCCACCATGCCGCGCAATGTCTATTGGGAGCTTTATTACCACCTTGGCTGGCGGACGAAGGACAGTGCGCCGCTCCTCACCACCAAGGTCGAGCCGCTCGCTCACAAGTATCTCACCCACCGTGTGCTTGAAACGCCCGAGGCAATGGTTCACGCTGTCGGCGGCATCGAAGATCACATCCACATGGCTGTCAGCCTACCACCGACCGTCGAAATCGCCAAATGGGTTGGCGACATCAAGGGCGCGACCGCCCACCACATCAACCATGGCCCGTGCGGGCTGGGCGCCCTGGCATGGCAGACCGGATACGGCATCGTGTCGTTCGGAAAACGCGACCTGCCTTGGGTCGTGGATTACATCAACCGGCAGCGAGAGTACCACGCAGCGGGACGTGTTGAGGATCGACTGGAACGGATCACGCAGGTGGAGGTCGTCGGTCCAAGCGATACCTCACGAGTTGACCATTGAAACCAAACCCGCAACGTGAGGATGACCCCGCACAGTTCCGACGTTTCGATAGCCTGCTTCAGCAGGCTTGCTCGCTCGTAGGCCACCGCTTTAGCGGTGGTAGAGCGGACACACACCAAAGTGTTTTTGTGTATTGGATTTCCAGCCCGTTTCAACGGGCTTCGTCGTCGGGGCTTCAGCCGAGCACCGTGTGCCAGTCGGCCTCGCCGGTTCCAGTCGCCTGAAGGCGGACCAGCGACACAAGCCCGTTGAAACGGGCTGGTGGACATCGAGCAAGGGGGATGTGGCGGCCGTCCAACTGACCACGTCTGAAGGCGTGGCCTACAAGCGGGCAAGCCTGCTGAAGCAGGCTGGGGGGCGGGACGAGCGATGGCACGGCGTCGCGCGCGTCCTACATCGGATGGCGTGCCCAGGCAGATTGTCGATCGGAGCACCGACGCCCGAAAGCCCCTGCTTGAGCGCCACGACCGATTTCCCCCAAAAACAATCGCCCCCCCTCCCTTGTGGAACGATGAACGAAGCGCGTGCGCCTGTCAACACGCCCCGTTCACCGATGCACAAGGCGCGTTCACCGATGAACGATGACCGTTCACCGATGCACGGGGCGCGATGATCGAGGAACGATCGCCGACAGCCGATGCACGCCGCGCGATCGCAGGGCCAAGCCGGGCGAGCATGGTCCGCTGATGCCAGAGGAAGGAGAAGCCCCTTCCTCCGGCACCTCCATCCCCAGACAGACCAAGACGCGCCGAAGCCCGCGCGGTGTCCGTCCTTCTTGTCCGGGCGGGGTTGCAGGGGCGGCAGCCCCTGCATCGGCAGCGATAGACTGCACGCATGGCCAAGAAGTCAAAACGTCGACCGACAGGGAAGAAGGCCTCCTCGCGCAAGATCCCCAAGCAATCGGCGACCGGGAAAGTGCGAGCTGACAGCCCCGCCGACGACAACTCGATCGTGGCCGCGGTTACGAAGCACTACCTGTCGTCCGGTGACTTCAACGGGCTTCCTGTTCGCACGCTTTTCAAGAATGAGGCAAGTCGAGAGTCGATTCGCGCTGGGTTGAAGCGACTCATCGAGGCAAGGCAGCTGACGATGGAGTTTGGGCTGGGGCATCCCAACCCCTACATCAAGGCGTTTCCTCCACATCCATCGAACGCCACGCATCTCGAGGAACTCGCAACGAACGACCTCCAACATGCGTGCGCATACCCGACACCGGCGGTGCTTGCAAAGGCCGTCAGCGCTAGCGAGGGCCAGGACCGGCCTTTTACACGTCGGCTCATGCTCGGCGAGGCCCAGCTCGAATTTCACGCTTTCGATCTGAGCGTTCTCGAGTTCTACCGCAATGATCCCCGGTACCGTTACGACAACGACGACATCCGTGGGTCAATCTCCATCCGCGATGCTTTCTACGACTCGGCCAAGATGCCCGAACGAGATCACGTTCTGTTGGAAACGTTCGGATTTGGATATGACGAGTCGTGGAACCGGGCAGTTGTGGTATTCACGCGATATCTGCACGACCTGTCGCCGGAACACCAGCAGATTTGGAACGCAAAGCGGCTTGATGGAACCTACAAGCTTCACCCGGATTACTACCGGAACTCAATCCTCGTCGAGTGGGGAACCAAGCTATCCCTATTCGATGCGTTTACCGACGAGTTGAAGCACATCAACGCGATGGTCAAGCTGATGGGCAAGCCTCCTCTATTTCGCAATGAATTTGAGGACCGACCAATAGAATTTGCGTTCCTTGTACGCCCTACGACGAAGGAGTTGAACGACTTCGTGCTCATACTCGACCAGATGATGTCCGACAACTTGAACAAGGATTTCTTCCGAGGCGATGTCGACCTTGAGGCGGAAGCCTCGCGTTCAGACGGAAAGGTCGTCGTGAATCAAAAGGGAACGATTCAGTTACTTGAGCAGTGGTTTCAGAAGAAGATGCGATTTCCCGATCCGAAGCCTATCAATGATACGGTGGCGCTGTTTCGAGGCGTCCGCAAGCTTCGTCAAAGCCCTGCCCACAAGGCAGAGGACAGCACGTTCGATCAGAAGATCTTCAAGGAACAGCGTCAGTTGGCCATGCGGGCCTACGACGCTGTGCGCACGATTCGCTTGATGCTGGCCAACCATCCAGCGGTTCGCAGCTACAAGGTTCCCGATGAACTCTTCAACGGGGAAATCTGGACGTACTAGGGGGCGACGCTTCTCGCGGCAACGCATCAAAGGACCCGACATCCTTGCTGATCTTGTCGAACCTCTATTCATCTCCTGACGGGTCATACATCCCCCCCACTGGGACCGGGATGTCGCTGCGGCGCAGAGAGACACACAAGATCGCACCCCCCCCTCCCCGATGCTGGATCAGGCGGTCGCTGGACGGGATCCATTGAGTTCTGCCTCCGCCGCCACCCTCAAGCGTTACCCAGCGGCGTGCCTTTGCCAATGTCCTTGACCGTCGGAGGGCGGCGGGGGGGGAGGGCCGTCGAGCCAGTTCACCTTCCAGCCGTCTTCTGAGGATAATGATGGCCCGCGAACCGGCCGGAACCCACGCCTCGTGAACGGTTCGGCCCGGCAGGTACCCCGCCCCCGGCTCCCCCGACCCCCATGTATATAGAGGAGGCACGTGCGACCAGTCCGCCACCAACCCCCTCCGCAGGGTGGTGCCGCCGACCGCCGTCTCAACCGTCTCAAATCTCACCACCTCATGCCCCATCCCGCCCCAGCCCGCCTCCGCTATGACCTCGTGCCCCAAGCCTGATGCCTACGGCCGATTGCCTACTCCGTCTCAAATCTCAATCTCAACGCGATTCCGACCCGCCCCTGCCTCGCCAGTCGCCCCAAAATCGCCTCATATCTACTGCCGAATGCCGAGCCCGTCTCAAAATCTCAATCTCAACCCAAAACCATGTGCACTCGACCCCCCGCCTGACCCAATCACACGGCCAGTCCTGCCGCCAGTCTCAATCTCAATCCCAACCCCCAACCGGCCTCACGCGCCCGTTCCTTGGTAAAAACCCTCGCCAACCAGGCCCGTCTCATCGTCGTCTCAATCTCAAACTCAATCTCAACCAAAATTACGCCCGGCCCCGCACTCCTGTTTCCATCGCCAACACCCGCGTCTCAACCCCGTCTCAATCTCAAACTCAACCAAAAACGGCGGCCCGTCGCACACCACCTCGCCCCACCACTGCTCAGCCTTCCCGTCTTCCCTTCTGACCCTTCTGCGCGAGTCTGCGGCAAGTTCCCCCCCCTCCCCCACTTCGGCGGCCCTGCCGCCGAACCTCACCGGCCGGCACGAGCATGAAGCGCGACCATTTGAGCCCGCTTGCCCGAGATCCCGCTCGCGCCCCCGCCCGCCACCCGGACTGCCGTTGGCGGTACGTTCCCCCCCGCTACCCTCCGCCATGCCTGCCAAGCCCAGCAAAGCGCGCCCCTCGATCGCCAACAAATCACCCTCGCGATCGCTCGCCATCTGGCCCCACATGCACCTCCTCGGCCTGCAAGCACTCAGCGCGGGCGAAATGCGCCTCATTCTCTCCCACGCCTCCAAGTACGAACCCGCCGCGCGTGAAGCCGTCCAATCGGGAAGCCGATCCCGCGCCAAGCCCCTCACCGTCCTCGCCGGTGCCACCATCGCCAACCTCTTCTTTGAAGATTCCACCCGAACCCGCATGAGCTTCTCGCTCGCCGCGCGTCGCCTCGGGGCCAACGTCGTTGATCTCACCAGCACCGACTCATCCGTCAGCAAGGGCGAAACCATACGCGACACCGCCGCCAACGTCGCCGCCATGGGGGTTGACTGCCTCGTCGTCCGCCACAAGGCCAGCGGCGCGGCAGCGCTCGTCGCCAAGGCCGTCGGGGAAGAAGGTGGTTGGGGGTGCTGCGTAGTCAACGCCGGCGACGGCAAGCACGAGCACCCCACTCAGGGCCTGCTCGATGCTTACACCATCAGCGAATCCTTCGGCCGCTTGAGCGACTTCAATCTCAAGGGCCTCAAGGTCGCCATCGTCGGCGACGTCGCCAGTTCACGCGTCGCCCGCAGCGACATCGCCGCCCTCGTCGCGCTCGGCGCCACCGTCATCGTCGTCGGCCCACCGCACCTCGCGCCTCCATCGCTCAAAGTCCTCGGCTGCGAAGTCACCCACGACCTTGACGAAGTCATCGACCAGGTCGACGCCATCAACGTCCTCCGCATCCAGTTCGAACGTGCCAGCAGCGGAGCACCCATGAACGCAGCGAGTGCCGCAGGTGGGGGCGAAAAAGTCGGTGGCGCGGTCCTCGGCGGATCAAGCGCCAGCAACGTCGTCAGCAGCGTCCGCGAATACGCCGAGCTTTACGGCCTCTCCCTCCGACGCGCTGAACGCATGAAGAAGAACGCCGTCATCCTCCACCCCGGCCCCATCAACCGCGGCGTCGAAATGACCGCCGCCGTCGCCGATGGCGAACGCTCCGTCGTCCTCCGCCAGGTCGGCCACGGCGTCGCCGTCCGCATGGCCGTCCTCGAACTCTGCCTCGCCGCCCGCGGCTAACACCGTCTCCCGCTGTTGCCTCTTGCCTTCTGCCTGTTGCCTTACGCGTAGTGCCTCCTCCCATGACCGGCATCCTTCTCGTCATCTCGGGCCCCTCCGGCGTTGGCAAAACCACTATCACGCGCGCCGTGCAGAAAGCCTTCGCCGGCTCGGTCTATTCCGTCTCAGCCACCACCCGCCCCAAAACGGCCCAAGACCGCGAGGGCATCGACTACCACTTCGTCGCCGATGCCGAGTTTGAATCGATGGTCACCGCCGGCGAGTTCCTTGAGTGGGCCAACGTCTACGGCAAGAAGTATGGCACGCCCCGCCGCTGGGTGGCCGATCAGCTCGCGGCCGGCAAAATCGTGATCCTCGAGATCGACGTGCAGGGCGCCCAGAACGTCAAGAACCAGATGCCCGAAGCCTTCTGCATGTACGTCATGCCGCCCAGCGACAAGACGCTCCTTGACCGCCTCCGCGCCCGCAAGCGCGACAGCGAAGAGATCATCCAGCGCCGCTTCGTCGAAGCCGTTCGCGAGATGGACAAAGCCCGCACCTGCGGCGTCTACGACGTCTTCCTCGTCAACAGCGACCTCAACGAGACCATCGACCAAGCCATCGCCTCAGTCAACGCCGCCCGCGCCAGCCGCCGCCCCAAGTGATCGCCTTGGCTCCTTCGCTTGCCTCGCGCCAAATGCCTCTTGCCTCTTACGTTTCGCCTCGTGCCTAATCGCGCGTGTGCCGCGGGAACAGGAACTTCATCGCCTCCGGGAACCGCTTGGCCCATGCCACTTCGTTATGCGTGGTCGCATCATCAACCGTCAGCATCACCTTCGCCTGGGGATTCTTCTTCTTGATCAGGGCTTCAAGCGCCTTCACGCCCGTCACCATCGCCGCGTTATAGTCCTTGTTCTTCGGGTCCGCGCCCATCTCCGCGCCGCCCATGCCCAAGTACACCTCGCCGGGGAACTTCGAATATATGTCAAAGAACGCCAGCGACATTGAGCCTCCCGCCGAACCGCCCGCTTGGCCGCCCAGCCCGCTCATCGACTCCGCCAGCACCTTGCCAAACAAGTCCGGCCTCTCGCATGCAGCATACATCGCCACCACCGCGCCCAGCGACGAGCCACCAATACCCGTGAACTCCGGCCCTTCCTTCACGCGAAAAGCCCGCTGCACCCGGGGCATCACTTCACCAGTCAGAAACGTCACAAACTGCTTGGCCCGCGGCTCCACACCGTCCACCATCGCAAACGGCAAATACTCACTCATCCGGCCCGCGCCCGCGTTGGGAACGCCCACCACGATGATCGGGTCGGCCAGCGCAAAGTCATCAAGCGACGTGAGAGCCTCGTCGATGCCCCACTCCGCAGGCAGGTTCGGGAGCGGCTCAAACAGGTTTTGCCCGTCCATCATGTACAGCACGCGATACGTCCGGCTGATGTTCTCCGGGGCGTCATACCCCTTGGGAAGCATCACCAGAAGATCACGCGAAGTCGCGACGGCAACCCCGCCGCCAGTCACCTGCAAGCGCCGAATCGTGGCCTTGCTGTTGATGTCGTGGTACGGGTCAAGGTCCGGCCGCGCTCCCGACGCGGGGCGCATGTCGCCCCACTTGGCCACTTCAAACTCAAACACCGGCTGCTCGCCCGGCTTGAGCTTGGACGCATCCACCATCGGCAGCGAGCGGTTGTCCGGCACTGTTAGATCGGTCTTGAGTTCTTCACGGTCCCAGTTGCCGCGCGTAAACTTGAACGCGATGCCCGCATCGGCCTTGGCCTTGGGCATGATGATCTGCCAGCGCAGATCGCTCCGTGACGTAAGCTTCTGCTTCACATCGCTCGGGTCCCACCCGTTGAAGCTCGAGGCCATAAAGATCGGCGATGCCGGCGATGCCATCCCCGCGAGGTCCTTCACGATAATGATGTACCCCTGCTCGAGCGACTCGGGCCGCACCATCTTCGCACCCGGTTGCGCGGAAGAGGCCTGCCCCACCGGCACGCCGTTGACGAGCAGCATGGCCGGGAGCGCGAGCTGTTCGCTCCGCGCCGCTTCCTTGGCCAGCCTGCGCGCGTGCGCTTCACGCACCATGTAAATATAAAATGTCGAGAACAGCGCGATCGGCGCCACCAGCATAAACGTGAGAAAAAGCCTCTTTTTCGCCATCCTCATGACCGTTGCCTCCAAACAACTTCCGCGCCGATGCTTGCCGCTTCACGCCTTTCGCCTACCTGTCTATTTGCCTATTGCCCGTGGCCGAGCCCGATCACTGCTTGGCAGCTTTAAAGAGCCGCGCCACTTCGCCCCAGTTCACCACGTTCCAGAACGCCCCGACATAGTCCGGCCGACGGTTCTGATAGTTCAGGTAATACGCGTGTTCCCACACGTCAAGCCCGAGGATCGGCGTGCCGCTGCACCCGGCGACACCCTCGCCCATGAGCGGGTTGTCCTGGTTGGCCGTCGAGCAAACTTTGAGCTTGCCGAAAGCGCCGATGACCAGCCAAGCCCACCCCGAGCCAAAGCGCGTCTGCGCGGCCTGCGTGAACTGCTCTTTGAACGCCTGGAACGAACCGAAGTTCGTGTTGATCGCCTCGGCGAGTTCGCCAGTCGGCTCGCCGCCGCCGCCCTGGCCTGCCGGCGCCATGACCTTCCAGAACATCGAGTGGTTCACGTGCCCACCGGCGTTGTTGCGGATCGTGGCCCGCTTCTCATCGGGAAGCTCGGAGAGCTTGGCGATCGTGGTTTCTGGGGGCAGGTCGGCCCACTTGGTGCCTTCGAGCGCCTTGTTGGCGTTGGTCACATATGCCGCGTGATGCTTCTGGCTATGGATCTCCATCGTCTTGGCATCAATGTGCGGTTCGAGGGCGTTCAATGCGTACGGAAGCGAGGGAAGCGTGTATGCCATCGCAGAACCTTTCAGGTGAAGACAGAGTGGGTCAAGTCGGGCCTATCAACAACAGGGCTGGTCAACAAAAGGGCCGGTCAATACAACGAACGCGCAGCGCAGTGGTCAGGGGGGTCATGGTCCGGCTGCTTTGAGCCACCGCGGCCGAGGACTCAGAATGATAGTGCGCGCAATCGCGCCGTGTTTGGCTGATGAAAGGGCTTTCATGGCAACCCCTCCCCCGGTTTTCAGGGTGAAATGCCCGTCAAGACGGGCGATCTGCGTTCGGGACGCCCGATCCGTTGTGGGATTTCTCTGCACAAACGTCCCGATTGTGTTATTTCCTCGACAAACCGCAATTTTCCATCATAATGAAGCTGTAATGGCGGGTTGGTGTTTCGTACGCGGAACCGAACGTGGTTGGTTTCCGTACAACACCGTAGCTGTGGTTGGTGTGGGCCAATCCAGCCCACTGATCGATTCGTTTATGCTCCAAGTACGTGAACTAATACCGAACAAGATTGCCGGGAACGACCATGTGTCGGCTCCAGGTGTGCGTTTCGGCCTCGATTGCAGGATGCGGTCGCAGGTACGAGATCAGGCGCGAAATCGCGCCGGGTTGGGTGAACCGATGGGCTCAGTGACGATAGTGTGACACGAGTCTGAAACAGGTTCTCCTCAATCAAGTACAACTTACGTATGTGAAGGCAAGCGGACTGCCAAAGCCCGGCTTGCTGGTCGATTCTTTGATTTCGCTCGAAAAGACCGTTCAAAAACCAAACAAAAACCCCGCCGTCAGCATCAAGTTTTCCACGATCTTCAACGAATCCACCAACTCGGACCTCAATCGCTGGCACTGAGCCCGAAAATCGTGACAATCCATCCGGAGACTGCTCCGGCATCAGAAGCAACGGACGCTTACTTCAACTGCCCTCGTTGGGCCCCATTCCTCACCCTGTGAAGAAAGCCAAAGCCAACTCGAAAGAAGGAAACAAGTCCATGGTTCGGACAACGCCCTCCATTCTCAGCCCGCTTGAGCAGCATCGCAAGCGCAACACCAAGGTCGACGTGGTCGCCGACAAAGCTGTTGCACAAAAGCCCGGTGTTGTCACTGTTACGCGGACGCTCTCGGCTTCCGACCAGAAGCTCCTGTCTGACCTGCTCGAAAGCGAGCAGGACTTCATCGACTCGCCCGCGTTCTACGAGGACGATGCCGTCACGAAGATCTATGACGAGCCGGCCGGAATCCCCAAGCCCGACACCTCGTGGTACCACCCGGTGATGGACGACCTCTCGGGTCGGACCCGCACCATCAAGACCGCCCAGCAGATCATTCTGACGGGCGCTCAGGAGAAGGTGCTCTTCCACCAGTTCAACTACGCCCGATATCGCATCTGGAAGCTCCAGCAGGAAGTCTGGGCCACCATCTCGCGCAAGCCGACGCCGGTCCAAGCCGCGGAGATCCTTAAGTGGTACCGTCGGTCCGATGAAATCCGCCAGCAGATCGCCAACACGAACCTCGCGCTCGTGCTGGCGATGGCCAAGCGGACGCGCATGTCGGAAGTCGACTTCGCCGACCTGGTCTCCGAAGGCAACATGGCCCTCCTCCGCGCCGTCGATAAGTTCGACGCCGGTCGTGGCTACAAGTTCTCGACGTACGCCTGCCGCGCCATCCTCAAGGCGTTCTCACGCCAGGGCATGAAGCTCAGCAAGTACCGTCAGCGCTTCCCGACCGACTTCGATCCCAAGCTTGAGCGCTCGAACTTTCTCGAGACCAAGCGCTCGACGTTTGAGAAGGACGCCGCCGAAGAGGTCAAGCGCATCGTGATCCAGAACCGCGCCGAGCTCACCGATGTCGAGCGGACCGTGATCGAACACCGCTTCGGTCTCGAATCCACCGATCCCGAGCGTCCTATGACGCTCGAGCAGGTGGGCCAGATCATCGGCGTCACGAAGGAACGCGTCCGGCAGATCCAGAACAAGGCCATGGAGAAGATCCGCCTGACGCTGGAAGCGAACTTCCTTGGCAACAAGGAAGCCAAGGACGCTGCCGCCGCGGCTGCCGCCGTAAACATGCCCGCCAGGTCACGTGAAGAGATGATCGTGAGCAACTAACGGGTCTGTCTGGCCTCCGCCAGCCGACCGCGCAAGTCCGCCAATACAAAGACCCGGCATCATCTTGATGCCGGGTCTTTTCGTTTTCGGGTTTGTCGTTTCCGCTTTGGGCACGCTACGGCACCCGCCGGCGCGCCTCAGAACGTCAGTCGGATCCCGACCCCGATGGCCAAATCGAGCTCGGCCCGATGATGCAGATCCTTGTAGAGGGGGAACTGGGCCATGAGCTCAAAGGCAAACTCGGTTCCCTCATACATCAACCCCGGCGACCATCGAAGCTCTGTGTCGCCGTTGGTTTCGTAGATGCCGTTCATCTCCGCCGTTATGTACCACGCCCCGGTCGATGTCGAGGTGAAGCGATCGGGAATGATGCGGTAGAGGTACGCCGAGTTGAAGCGGAGCGCATCGCTCGGCCCTTCGCCGCCGCCGTTGTTGTCGACGCCCGCGCCGTTGGTGTTGAGTCGGAAGTCGATCTCCTGGTTGAACCCGTGCCGACCCCGCACCATGGTGAGCACCACGCCGGCGTGCGGATCGACCGAATCGCTCGAGAAGTCGGCATCGTCACCGCTGGGGAACTCGGCCCCGAACATGACGGCGGCCCGAATCGTGTCGATCCCGCCAGTGTCGTTCTTGTAGAAGCGGTACTTGAGATAGAGGTCGATATCTTCGATGCCCTTGTCAAGGTGGTTGTTGCCGGCGGCGTTCTCGGAATCCTCAAACGCCGCGCCGAAGTCGATCGTGAGCGACCACGCCCGCGCGATCCCGGTCTGGAACGAGGTGACGAGTTGATACCGATCCGTGGACTGTGTTCCATCCTCAGGATTGGTGCCGAACTTGAGGTAGTTGAACTGCGGACGCACGACCGAGACACCCGGTGACGGCATGGTCGCCGCGGCGGTGTACATGGCTTCCTGGGCCGACGCGGCCGAAGCGAGCGCGAGCAGCAAGACAACAGAGAGTGTTTTCATGGGTGTTGATTTTGGAGAAGAGGTTGAACGGTCAAGACGCTCATGGCTTGGGCGGCACGGCGGGCGTCGCACCGGCGGCACCAGCCTGCTCCACCTTGACCAGCGTGAAGCCAGCATCTTCGACAGCTTCGCCGAGGGTCCAAGGTGAGGGGTGGGGAGCGCCGCCGATCAGGCCGAGCGTGACTTTTCCGACCGAAAGGTCAACCGCGACCGTTTGCACGCCGGGCACACGCTCGAGTTGCCGGTCGATGTTGGAGGCACAGAGCGGGCAGCCAAGCCCGTTGACCCAGAGGGTGATGGTGTCGGCCTCGATGGCCTTCTTGCTCTTGGCTGCGGCCATGTCGGCCTCGCTTACAGTGTGGTTGATCACGTTCTCTTCGTATTCGGGTGACATATTGCTCGGGCGGTTGGATGCGCACCCCGAAAGCAAGAGGGCGGTGGCGGCCACGGACAGAAACGAAGCGAAGCGGGCAGAGGTGCGGGCGGAGCTATAGAACATGGAAAAGGTCCTTGAGACCGACGATGCGCAGGATCGCTGGCAAATCGGCAAGTGAATCAATCAGAGGAATCGCGAAAAGCGAACTCGTGACAAAGGCGTGTCGGATGGTGGCCATTTGGGCCGGGGTGAGCGCGCAGTGATGGCGCGCGGGCTGTGTGCTAGGTTTGCCACGAGCAGAGCAGCGCCCGGCACGGAGCGGGCGGGCAGGGGAGCGGGCTCAGGCACACAATGCATGCCGGAAGCACAGGCTCAGCGCCGGGCCAGTCGATCGCTGCTGTTGAGTCAAAAGCGGCAAGGGTCAGTTCGAGAATCGAGGACTTGCTTCCCGGGAGCGGGCCGGGCGCTTCGCGGATTGGCCGCGCGGGCAGGGTGGAGACGCAGCACGGACACGCCGCAGGCGCATCGGCTTGGGCCTCTGAACAGCAGCAACACTGCCCACGTTCGTCTCCGCACGCCGATGTGCCCGCCGTGACGCACGCCTGACCTGCCGCCGTGAACCACGAAGCCGCCGGGGCCACCGCAGTGGCGAGCGAGAGCAGCAAGATGGCGATGAGACGGGTCATGATCAATATCAGGTCGAGGACGGTCCTTCTACGCTTCAAGAGGCAAAAAGGGTTCGCAGGAACTGTACCTCATCATCGGTCATCGGGGCGTCGGTTGCGGCCCGAACATTGCACTTGGCCTGGGAAGCGTTGCGGAAGCCAGGGATGGCCGAACAAACGTTCGGGTGGGCCAGCACCCACCGCGAGGCCATCGACGAGAGATCGTCAATGGTGCCCCCGAAACGGGCTTTGGCCTTGGAGAGCTTGGCCCGCACGGCCCGGAGTGACTCTGGAGCAAAGTCCTTCCGGGTGGCCCGATATTCACCCTCGCCGAACTTGGGCGGGTTGTCGGGATCGAACTTGTCGAGCAGAATTCCTTGATCCAGCGGCCCGAATGCCACGAACGTGCAGCCGTGTTTTTCCATCAGTTTCTGGATTCTGCTGCCCGGCTGGATCGGTCCGTCAAACCTCAGGTTCGCCCTGCTCTGAAGCACATCGGGCTTCACAATCGGCACGGCCCGCTCGAAGTCGTCATCGGTATATGCCGACTGGCCGACGGCGCGAACCTTGCCCGCCTTCACCAGTCCGTGCATGACCGTAGCGGCCTCGGCGAGATAGTCGTGGGGCTTGCCGTCGTACCCCGGGCCGACGAAGGTGCCGTGATGGAAGTAGTAGATGTCGATGGCGTCGATCTCGAGATTGCGCAGCGACTGCTCGCACTGGGTGACAATGTGCCTTGGCTCGTAGCCCCAGGGCGCGGTGCCGCAGAAATGCCCGATCTTGGTCGCGATGACCTGACCGTCGCGCTTCACACCCAGCTTGCGAAACGCCCCGGCGAGACGCCGCTCGGCCTTGCCGTTGCCGTAGATGTCGGCGTTATCCCAGTGGTTGACACCGGCATCGAGCCCGGCCTTGATGCCCGCCACGAGTTCATCGTCGTTGGGGTCGGCCCAGCCCACGGGCGCGCCGTTGGCGAGTGACCAGTTGGGCCCGCCCATGGTCCAGCACCCGAAGCCGATTTCTGAAACCTTGATATTGGTTTTGCCGATGGGGCGATAGCGCATGGCATGATGGTACGGGCAGCGAGCCGACGAGGACTTCCGCAACGAAAAAGGCCCCGGCGGATGCCGGGGCCTTTTGCATGCTGCACGTATCGATCAGATCAGGCTTTCATCTTCTCGGCCTTCTTGCGGGCATCGGCGAGGGTGCCGACGTACATGAAGGCGCTTTCGGGGAGGTCGTCGCCTTCGCCGTTACAGATGCGCTCGAAGGAATCGAGGCACTCTTCGAGCGTGGTGGTGATGCCGGGGAAGCCGGTGAAGACTTCGGCGACGAAGAAGGGCTGGCTGAGGAAGCGCTCGATCTTGCGGGCGCGGGCCACGATCTGCTTGTCTTCCTGCGAGAGTTCGTCAACGCCCAGAATGGCGATAATGTCCTGCAGGTCCTTATAGCGCTGCAGGATGATCTGCACGCGGCGGCTGACGGCGTAGTGGCGCTCGCCGACGATGTCGGCCGAGAGGATGCGGCTGCTGGAGCCGAGGGGATCGACGGCGGGGAAGATGCCCTTTTCGGCGATGCCGCGCTGGAGCACGACGGAGGCATCAAGGTGGGCGAAGGCGGTGGCGGGGGCGGGGTCGGTGTAGTCGTCGGCCGGGACGTAAATGGCCTGGACCGAGGTGATGGCGCCCTTGTTGGTCGAGGTGATTCGCTCCTGGAGCTGGCCCATTTCGGTCGAGAGCGTGGGCTGGTAACCAACCGCGCTGGGCATGCGGCCCAGGAGGGCCGAAACCTCGGAACCGGCCTGGGTGAAGCGGAAGATGTTGTCAACGAACATCAGGGTTTCTTTGCCCGACTCGTCGCGGAAGGCCTCGGCCATGGTGAGGGCCGAGAGGGCGACGCGGAGGCGCGAGCCGGGGGGCTCGTTCATCTGGCCGAACACCATGGCGACCTTGTCGAGAACGTGGCACTTCTTGCCGGTGGAGTCGATGTACTCGGCTTCCTTCATTTCGCGCCAGAGGTCATTACCTTCGCGGGTGCGCTCGCCGACACCGGCGAACACCGAATAGCCGCCGAAGTTGCGGGCGACGCGGGCGATGATTTCCTGGATGATGACGGTTTTGCCCACGCCGGCGCCACCGAACAGACCGATCTTGCCGCCGCGGACGAAGGGGCAGAGGAGGTCGATGACCTTGATGCCGGTCTGGAGGATTTCGGTCTTGGGGTTGAGCTGGCTGAACTCGGGCGGAGCGCGGTGGATGGGGCTGCGCTTGACGCTGGCGGGGATGGCCGCGCCCTTGTCGATGGGGTCGCCCAGCAGGTTGAAGACGCGGCCGAGAACGGCCTCGCCCACGGGGACGGTGACGGGCGAGCCGGTGTCCATGCAGGCCATGCCGCGGCGGAGGCCGTCGGTGGTGCCCAGCGCGACAGCGCGAACCTTGCCGCCGCCCAGGTGCTGCTGGACCTCGCCGGTGAGGTTGAGCTTGCCGGCGACGGTGTCGGCCTCGATTTTGACGGCGTTATAGATTTCCGGGAGCTGATTCTCGGGATACTGGATGTCAAACGTGGAACCGATGACTTGCGTAACCGTGCCGCTGCTGGCCATGATCGAGGTCCTTTAGAGGGGCCTTGCGGGTGACTTTCCGTAAGGGGGCGAAGGATAGGTGGAGCGGTGTCGGGTGTCGAGGGGGCGCTGGGGAAGAGCGATGGAGGGGGAGTGGAAAGCCGGGGAGGGGAGTTGGCCACAGATGGCCCAGATGGCCCAGATGGGCCCAGATGGGAGAAGACTGAGGATGGTTGGGGGGCGAGGCTTTGCCGCGCGGGTCGAGGGGGAGTGAACGAATGGAATATGCTTGGTGATGCGGGTTTGGCCATTTCTCTGGTGGGTGTTGCTGCAGGTGTATCCGCCCGCATGGGTGGCGGGGTTGCGGCGTCGCGATCGGCGCTATTTGTGGCGGGCGTATCTCATGATCAGTTCGGTTGCGTGGGTGCCCGCTCTGGGAGCGGGGCCGTGGTGGATTGCCATGGAGGTCATGTTGGCAACAGCGGTTACGCCCATGACACCGGTGACCAGAGTGGTGCACGCGGCGGCGACGTTCATGGCGTTGGTGCTTCCCTTAGTTGCGATGACCGGTGCATTCGTGGCGGGCTGGCGGGTGACCACGCGGGTCAAAGAAGAGACCGCCAAGCCGGGTGTGTTGCCGTGTTTGAACTGCGGCCACACGCTGCAACTCACGGAGCCGCGATGCCCGGAGTGCGGGGTGGTGGTCGATGCGAAAGATGTAACGGACTCGTGGGCGCAGATCCGTAAGGACCTAGGAATCAAGCCGGAAAAGACCAACGCGCCGCCTCGACTCCCTTAGGCCCCACCACTCCCTCCGTTCCAAAGCCCCCTCACCCCAACCCCGCCCCAGTCTTCTGTGCAATTCTGGGTCTTCTGTAGCCAATCTTCTGCCTTTTCCCGTTCAAAACGCCCAGCGGCCAG
>Ga0209181_10005930_pt1 | contig 17407 bp, 7 predicted proteins | sample MAT05_FD_187208 | JGI IMG/M metagenome (GOLD analysis project Ga0209181, IMG submission 187208) | Freshwater microbial communities from Lake Fryxell liftoff mats and glacier meltwater in Antarctica - MAT-05 (SPAdes) (version 2) | ecosystem: Environmental > Aquatic > Freshwater > Ice > Liftoff...
TAAACAAAGGACAGTACTCAAGTGTTCTTACATTTACACTCTTGTACACATTACGATCAAACAAAGATCAATCAGAAGAAAAAGAAAATTGAAAAAGAAAAAAATTATCATCGGAGTTACCGGGGCCAGCGGTGCTATTTATACTAAAGTATTGATGGATCGATTAGCGCATTTAAAAGATCAAATTGAAGAAGTGGGACTTGTATTCAGCGACAATGCCAAAACAGTTTGGGAATATGAATTAGGCAATAAAGACTTTGAAAAAATACCTTTCAAATGCTATGGGAAGAACGACTTTATGGCTCCATTTGCATCCGGATCTGCTCAATTTGAAACCATGATTATATGCCCTTGTTCAATGGGAACCTTAGCCAGAATCGCTCACGGAATTTCTAATGATTTGATTACCAGAGCCGCTGATGTTATTTTAAAAGAAAGAAGGAAGTTACTTTTGATTACCAGAGACACTCCATTAAGCCTTATACATATTGAGAACATGAGAACGATAAGTTTGGCTGGTGGAATTGTTGTACCTGCAAGTCCATCCTTTTACAGCAAACCCGAAAATTTCGAGCAACTTGCCGCTACGGTGGTAGACCGGGCACTGGATTTAGCAGGTTTTGAAAACTTAACTTACAGATGGAGCGAGGATTAAAAGTTATAAACCGATCTGTTTGCAAGATTTTACGAATTAATTCGTTTTTTCATCTTCAAGCTTATTAAATTAGCGTCGTCGTCTCTAAAAAAGAATCCTATTATGTTTGAATACTCTAAAGAAATTCTCACCAAGGTTAGTTTTGATAAATCACTCTTTACAAAGGAACTTAAGAAAGCTCTTAGCTGGTTAAAAAAAGACGAAAAAAAACTTTTGATGGTGTGGTGTTTAGCCACCTTTGGTTCACGCTATAGTGATGTCATCATGCAGACTTTTCGTCATTACGTGAAATAAATTGAATTGTATTTTTTATTTTTTCTAATCCCGGTCGTAGGAGCGGGGACTCTTTAAATTTTTCTTTGAATACATCTTCTGTAATTTCTTCCCAATCGTTTTTAGTCATTTCTAAAAATCCTTTTGTCGGATTGAAATTATTTACCTGATGCGGTTTTGAGAATCGATTCCATGGACAAACATCTTGACAAATATCGCAACCGAAAGCCCAGTTTTCCATTTTCGATTTATACTCATCGGGAATTGATTCTTTCAATTCAATAGTGAAATAGGAAATGCATTTACTGCCATCCACTACTTTAGATGTAAGGATTGCATCGGTAGGACATGCGTCCATGCATTTTGTGCAAGTACCGCAATAATCCTTCATGGGTGCATCCACTTCTAAATCGATATCGACAATTAATTCGGCAATAAAAAAAAACGATCCTGTTTTTGGGTTGATTAAATTTCCATTTTTTCCGATCCATCCCAGTCCACTTTTCTTCGCCCATGCTCTGTCAAGAACAGGAGCAGAATCAACAAAAGCACGACCGTGAATATCACCAATTTCCTCTTGCATAAACGTTAAAAGTTCTTTCAGTTTTTCTTTAATCACAAAATGATAATCGCGACCATAAGCATATTTAGAAATTTGAGGTAATGATTTTTCCTGTTGATGTGATGGATAATAATTAAGCAAAAGACTAATCACTGATTTCGCTCCATCCACCAGCAAGCGAGGATCCAAACGTTTGTCGAACCAGTTTTCCATGTACGACATTTTCCCGTGCATGTTATTCGAAAGCCATTTCTCTAGATGCGGGGCTTCTTCTTCTAAAAAATCAGCTTTAGAAATTCCTACATGCGAAAAACCTAAACGTTCAGCTTCTTTTTTGATGATGTGGGAGTAGTTAGTGGGCATATTTAAGAATTACTGTTTTGACTAGAATTAATATTTAAGGTGGTCAAATTCGACCACTTTAAAACTGGGGTTGTTTATTTTTTGTAGGTTCTGATTTTTCATTTTTTTATTAAGTCAATTGAATCAATTATGAGCATATCAAAACTGTATTGTAGCTACCCACTTGCAGGGAGTTTTACTAACATCCGCCGCGAGGAGAATGAAAAACCAAAATCCATTAAGCACAACGCCGAAGGTTTCATGAAAGCTATTTAAGAAAAAATCAGATTAATACTGTATTTAGATCACGAAGTAAAAGTCAGCGAAGCTAGCCTCCACCTTTTGGGTAAGTACTTTTTGCGTTCGGCTTAATTTTGTTATCAATGGTTTTATTGTAATACAATTTTCTTATTCATAACATTTTTATTTATGTCGGTAGTTTTTACAACGTATATTCCCTTTACGAATTGAGATAAATCAACACTTGTCTGCTGGGAAATAGTTGTTGTTTTATACATACATTCTCCAAGGAGATTTAGTATTTCTATTTGAGTTTTGGATGTAGTATTTATATTAATAATTAAATTACCGGAAGTTGGATTTGGATAAAGCACAACCACATTGTTTTCTGTTTTTTCAATCAAACCAACAGATGTTGAAGTGCCAATTTTACCAACAAAAACTTCTCTTTGTCCTTGGCTACCGCCGTTTAGCAGCGTAATATTGTCGAATGGCAATGAAACGTCTTCAAAAAAACCCGTTAGGTAGCAGTTGCCAGCTGCATCTAATGCGATACTGTGTCCTCTTGCTCCTGTTGAGGCTACAAGATTTTTTGCCCAAAGTGGAGTTCCAGCAGTGTTGTACTTAACCACAAAAAGGTCGCCAACGGAAGTAGTAGCTGCTGCTGCATTAAGTGTAATACTTCCAAAAATTAGGGAAGAACCATTATAATATCCGCTTACAAAGCTATTGCCTAAAGCATCGGCAGCAATAGCCAATCCCATATCGTTGCTATAGTTCAATGCTTTTTTTGCCCACATAACATTGCCGGTTTCATCGTATTTAATGATTAATACATCTCCATTGGGCGCACCGTTATTCGTAAGCGTTGTGCCACCAACTATTACCGAAAGACTATTGAAATAGCCTGTAACGTAGCTATTGTCGTTTGCATCTATACTTATTGCATTGCCAATTTCTTCGTTGCTCCCTCCAATAGATTTTACCCAAATAGCATTACCGAAAGTATCGTATTTGGCAGTGAAAATATCTTTACTTCCATTGCTATTTTTGGCAATTGTATCAAATGTAGCTGAGCCCATAAAAAAACCAGATACATATATGTTTCCAGCAGCATTTAGTTTAATACTATTGCCAGTAACATTTGCACCTAGTGCAGCTTTTGCCCAGACAGGGTTTCCGATGGTATCGTATTTAGCAACGAAGTAATTGTATCCACCTGAACTTGAATTTGGGTTTACTAAAGTTGTACTCCCAAATTGTATGTTTGCACTGTTAAAATATCCGGTGATAAAACTATTGCCGCTTGCATCCACAGCTATACTGTTTGAATAGTCGCCTCCAGTGCCACCTGCATTTTTTGCCCAAACCACGTTGCCGGAAGCATTGTATTTGGCAATAAACATATCGTTACCAAAGGTGGTTGTTAATGTAACAGTATCGAAAGTAATGGTAGCGCTATTGAAATAGCCTGTGATATATACGTTTCCGCTTGTATCAACTGCTATCGATTTGCTTTTATCGTCAGCTAATCCTCCGGCACTTTTGACCCACACTAAATTTGCTAGCGTATCGTATTTGGCTATAAAAATGTCAGCAAAACTAATGTTTGTTAAGGTTGTTGAACCGAAAGTGCAAGTAGGGCTTGTAAAAAAACCTGTAATGTAAGTATTGCCTAATGCATCAACAGCAATAGATGTAGCTTCTTCAGAAAATATTCCACCTGCACTTTTTGCCCAAATCCAAGAGGGGGTTTGTGCTTGCAAGTTTAAAGTCAAAGCTAAAAGTAAAATAATTAGATTAAGTTTTTTCATTTTATTTTGATTTCAATTTTTTTATTTTTTTTGTCCTTATTCTTTTCTGTTTTGAGTGCTTCCACTTTCCTTTCGCTACAATGTTGATTTACCTTTTAGAATTTTCTGCTACAGAAATTTTAGTTTAAACTTTTGTCCCTTTGCTTTTTGAAACATATTTCAATTCTTATTGTCAAATAATTTTATTTTGCTCATGATTTCTATTAACTACCCCCCTCCACAATTTTTATTTCTTCTTCTGTTAAGTCGTATAGTTGGTAGACTAAATGATCGATTTGGTTTTCGAGGTTGGATGTATTTGTAATTGAAATAGAATTTTTAGCATCAAAAATATTCTATACTATTCTGCTAATTTGGTTTTGCAAAAAGAGCAAAAACAATCCTACTCCCCAAACAAAGTTCCGGTATTTTTACGATAGGTTTTATTCAGATGCTTATAGGCTTTCTCGGTTACTTCACGACCGCGCGGTGTGCGCATCAGAAAACCTTCCATAATTAAAAATGGTTCATACACTTCTTCAATGGTGCCGGCTTCTTCGCCTACTGCGGTGCTTAAAGTACTGATGCCAACCGGACCTCCTTTAAATTTATCGATGATCATTGTTAGGATGCGATTGTCCATTTCATCTAAACCAAACTCATCTACATTTAAAGCATTCAATGCATACTTTGCAATGTCCATATTTATTTTTCCATCGCCTTTTATTTGTGCAAAATCACGCACTCTTCGCAGTAGAGAATTGGCGATACGCGGCGTTCCCCGGCTACGACGAGCAATTTCAAAAGCTGCACCATCTTCAATTTCCATCTTTAAAATATCGGCAGCACGAAGCACAATTAACTGCAAACGTTTTGCATCATAATATTCTAAACGTGAGGTGATGCCAAAACGAGCACGCAAAGGAGAAGTTAATAATCCGGAACGCGTGGTAGCTCCAACCAATGTAAAAGGATTCAATTTTATTTGAACAGAGCGCGCATTCGGACCACTTTCAATCATGATGTCGATGCGATAATCTTCCATTGCAGAGTATAAATACTCCTCAACAATAGGACTCAGACGATGAATTTCATCTATAAAAAGTACATCATTTGCTTCCAAATTGGTAAGTAAACCGGCCAAATCACCGGGTTTATCGAGTACGGGTCCGGAAGTGGTTTTAATATTACTTCCCAACTCATTTGAGATAATATACGCTAAAGTTGTTTTTCCTAAACCGGGAGGGCCATGCAATAATACATGATCAAGAGCTTCGCCACGTTGCTTTGCGGCACGTACAAAAATTCTCAAATTCTCAATCACCTTATCTTGTCCAGTAAAATCCAAAAATTCGGCAGGCCGAAGTACTTTTTCCAACTCTTTTTCGCCCGAACTCAAGTCTTCTTTATCGGTATTGAGATTTTCATTACGCATTGAGCAAATGTAAAAATTCAATCAACACTACAGGGTGTAAAATAACTAGCAATAGCCCTATTTGTTTATTTATCAATTAATTACGAACTAAATTGTTTTATATAATAGTTTTAAATTTCAAATGAGCTCAAACAATGCGTCCAATCAAAATATAATTGACATCCCCAAATCAGGGGATAATAGCCCTTTGAGGGGTGTTGTAATTCAAAAATAATTTGTAAGTTGCGTAATATTTAAATTCAGCAAAAATCTAACCTTTATAATTTTACGCTCATGAGAAAAATTCTATTTGAATTATTAATCACGCTCTCAATTCTTAGTCTAAACCCACAAAAACTTCTTGCGCAATCGAACGGCGATTATCGAAGCATGAGCAGCGGAGCTTGGAGTGATACCTCCAACTGGGAAAGCTATGTTGGGAACACATGGATGCCTGCGAATGCTTCCCCTAATTTTAGTAGTGGTGTTACTACCATCCGCAATGGACATTTAATCACCATTGCATTTGATGTTACGGTGGACGAAACCATTATAGAATCAGGAGGTGATTTCGGTGTTAACGTTGGTACAACTTTAACTATCAATGATGGGCCTGGGGATGACTTCACTATACAAGGAGGAAATTTAGGAATTTCAGGAAACCTCATAGTAAATAACGGAGCCAGGATGGCAGGAAATGGCTCCTTAGGATATGGCGCACAATTGCTTGTTAACAATGGAACGATTGACTTAGCGTATATAACTTATTTCGGCTCTAGCGACAACCAAACCATTGCCGGAAACGGAACAATAAAACAACTAATTACATTTAATAATACGTATGGTATTTATTTAGGCGGCGATCAAACTTTCACGTATGCGCTCAACTTTAACTACGGCGGATTACACACAGGACCTCATACTGCTATTTTGGCAGAATTTGCTTCTGTCCAAGATAACTCCGGAAATTCTACGTATGTAGATGGAAATTTGAGGGTCACTTTTCCTCTCGGATCTTATTCACTTTTATATAGAATTGGAGATGCAAGTGGATACAGACCTGTAACTTTAACACTATTCAATAATACTTTTTCTGCCGGTGTAACTATTTCTACCCACAATACGGATCATCCGAATATAGCCACATCAAATATCCAACCGGCTAAAAGTGTAAATCGACATTGGAAGGTTACGAATAACGGTGCTTCATTTAGTAATGCAACACTTAATCTAAATTACAATTCCGGAGAGATTGATCCTTTTGTTGTAGCGAATAATATGGTGGCGGCGAAATACAATAGTCCTGACTGGACCTACCCTTCCGTTGCCGGAGCTTCATCAGGTTCGATTGAAATTAACGGATTAACATCTTTCAGTGATTTTGCTGTTGGAGAATTAAACTGTATTAATCCAGATTTGCCAATTATTGCCGATGAATTAATTTGTGCTGGAGACAGTACAATATTATCCGTAAGTTCAGGAAATTTAAATAGCGCAACAAACTGGGAATGGTATATTGGTGGCTGCGGCAGTGGTACATCTGTTCATAGCGGTGCCACTTTTAATGTAAGTCCTGCATCTACTACTACTTATTATGTTCGTGGTGAAGGTGGATGTGTTATTCCGGGAGCATGTACTCAAGTTACTGTAACTGTCAACCCAAATATTACCTATTATGCGGATACAGATGGTGATGGTTTTGGAAATCCATTGTCAATTCTACCAAGTTGTACCGGACAGCCGAGCGGCTATGTATTAGATTTTACCGACTGTGACGACACTCAATTTTTATATGTAGATTTAGATAATGATGGTTTTGGTGTAGGCAATGCAGTAGCTTGTGGTGTAAGCAACAATTTAGATTGCGATGATGCAGAGGTGCAATACACTGACAACGACGAAGACGGGTATGGTGCAGGCCTCCCAGTTGCATGTGGAGATGATGACAATACAGATTGCGACGATAACGAATTCTTTATTAACCCGGGTCAAACGGAAAGCTGTAATGGCATCGATGATGATTGTGATTTATTCATAGATGAAGGACTTCCCTTCACCACTTATTATGCAGATGTGGATGGAGATTCTTTTGGTGATTTCAATGATTCGCTTTCCACTTGTGATGGTGCACCCCTTGGATATGTTTTAGACAATACGGACTGTGACGATACTCAATTATTATATGTAGATTTTGATAATGATGGTTTTGGCACAGGAAACCCAATAGCGTGTGGTGTGAATAACAATACCGATTGTAACGATGCAGACAACTCGGTTTATCCGGGTGCAACAGAAGCTTGCAACGGAATTGATGATGATTGCGATTTGAGTTTTGATGAAGATGGTCTTTTATATCCTCCTGTTATTACCTACTCTACTTTAAAGCTTCCTACTTGCAACAATGAAACAGTTGCTCTTGGTGTAGGACAATTAACTTCTTTGCGTTATGCCACTGCCGTTACTGCCTTCAGTTCAGAATACTCTAACACAAGTTATTCAGCTGCACGAATTCTAGGCGCACCTGACGTTACTTCTTACAGTGATAATGAAAATGCATGGTCACCACTAGGACAAGACGACCAAAGAGAATTTATCGAAGTAACCTTCGCCGATCCGGCACCCATTAATTTCATAGATATTTATGAAACCTATTCTGCTGGCTCTATTGACACGGTTTATGTAAAAAATCCAAATACTTCTTTATTCGATGTAGTGTACACTGCGAGTGCCGGACAAAAAGCCGATGCCATCAATATTCTTCATATTACTTTCCCCACAACATCATATAATGTTTCAGAAGTAAGAATAGCTATGAATTCACCGGCAGTGTTGGACTGGAATGAAATAGATGCAGTAGCTATTGGAAAAATAGATGCAATGTCTTATGATTCGTATTTATGGTCAACAGGAGAAAGTTCAGCGTCTATCACAGTAGGAGTTGAATATACTTATGATGTGCAAATAACATCAAGTCTTTGTTCTGCATACTCCCCAGCTGTTACCGTAGTTTACGATCAAGTTTATGCAGGACCAAGTTCCAACTGGAATATTTGTCCCGGAAGTTCACTTACATTAAATGCCACACCAGGCTTTGCTTCTTACTCATGGAGTAATGGACCATTGACCCAAGCGAATACAACTTCACCTACATCGGAAACTACGTATACCGTTTCCGCTACTGATATACATGGTTGCTTTTACAGTGACTCCATCACCATCTACATCAATGCCTCATTTGATTTCAGTGTACTAACCATTGGAAATGCAGGATGTAACGGACAGGCCACCGGCTTTGTGGACCTTGGTTATTTTAATCAGCTGGATGTAGTTAATACCTCAGGAGGTGGAGCAGAAGATATTAATGACACATACAATTTAGTAGGTACTTCGTACAGTGCCGGAAATAATTTTGGATACTTCTCGAATGTTCCCGGGGGCACTTATACACTAACAGTAAACGATGGATTATGTATCACTGATACGATCATCGTGGTGCCGGCTGATAGTGCACCTCCTGTTACAATTAATACTTCCAGCTTACTTTGCCCAGATATTGGATTTACTATATTAAGTGTAGATTCGGTTCCGGGCTATGGTTATTTATGGTCAACAGGCAACTCAACAGATACTCATATCACAATAACTGTTGCAGGAACATATTCTGTAACGGTTACGAATCTACTTGGATGTTCAACTGTTGCTTCAATTGTTATGGTGATGGAAACCGAGCCATGCATTGTTCCCTATTATACTCCACCGGGTGCCGGATTAGTTCCTAACCTTATCGGTTCGGAATTATTCCAATTGGCAACTACGACTACCATTTCAGATACTATTACAGCTAACAATACGGTTTTCCTAATTGACAGCACCAAAGTTCTTATTGAAATAATTTGTGATTTTGGTAAACACGATAGTGTATTCGTATTGATGCAAACGCCAAATTATGCAATGAGCGATTTCATTGATAATGGCGATACTACTTTTATTATCACCGGACTCATCCCCATTGTGAATCTTTCAAAATTAGATTCTCTTACTACTTTGATAAATTATGTTCGACCATACTATCCACCTATTACTGGAAGTCTTGCCAATACAAATAACATTAACACTGGACTCACTAGTACATTAGGAAGTGTTTCTATGCGTTCTGATACGGCATCGTTGGCATGGAATGTTTATGGACAAGGAATAAAAATTGGAGTGATTTCAGATAGTTATAATTCACTCTTTGGAAATCCTGCCGGCACCGACATCTTGAATGGTGATTTACCGGGTGTAGACAATCCAAATTTCACAACACCTGTTCAAGTTGTACAAGAATATCCTTACGGAAGAAGAAGCGATGAAGGAAGAGCGATGTTGCAAATCATTCATGATATTGCTCCAAAAGCAGAATTAGCTTTCCACTCGGGATTTGTTAGTGCTGGAAATTTTGCTGAAGGAATTCATGCATTAGATTCTGTCGGTTGTGATATCATTGTTGATGATGTAACTTATATCACTGAACCCTTCTTTGATGATGGAGTTGTTTCAAAAGCTGTAGACAAAGCAGTAGCAAATGGAACTACTTATATTTCTGCGGCAGGAAATTTTGGAACTGCATCCTATGAAGGTATTTTCAATCCTGTTTCTGCTCCGGCAGGATATACCGGTACAGCACACAATTTTGGCGGTGGAGATATTTATCAAAACATTACTCTTAAACAAGGTACTTATACCATCGTATTACAATGGCAAGATTCCATTTATTCACTTGGACAATTGCCGGGTGTAATGAATGATCTCGACATTTATCTGATCGACAATTTGGGCAATCGCTTGTTTGGATTTAACCGAAATAATATTTGGGGTGATCCATTGGAAGTTTTACCATTCGTTGTAAGAGGAAATACCAATGCGAACATTATGATTACCCGCAAATGGGGTAGCAATAATGTTAAATTTAAATATATCATCTTCCGTGGCGATGCTGTGATCAACGAATACACAAATGGAGGATCTACTGTAGTTGGTCAACCTAATTCAGAAGGAGCAATTGCTGTAGGAGCGGTATTATATACTAACACGCCTGCATTCGGCGTCAATCCGCCAACTGCTGCTTCGTTTTCATCCCGCGGTGGCGTGGAAGTAAAAGGAACCGTGCGTCAAAAACCCGATATCATGGGACCGAATGGCGTGAACACAACAGTTGCATTGGGCGGAGTAAATATTGATGGAGATTTGTTCCCGAATTTCTTTGGAACTTCTTGCGCAGCACCACACATCGCAGCTGTTGCAGCACTATTGCAAGAAGCAAATAAAAAGTTTAACAATGTTGCAATGAGCCCGGCGCAAATGAAAAGCTTACTTCTAAGTTCTTCTCTTGATATGTACACTCCGGGTCATGATGCGATTTCAGGTTTTGGCTTTGTACAAGCAGATTCTGCACTTAATACTTTGGGACGACCTGCTCCCATTGCATTTAATCGATCACTCGCAGATTCAGCATTTACTCCAGGCATTCAAGCAGTAGAGGTATTGGTAACAGGAAAGTTCTTCAGCAACGATGCGAAAGTAATTTTCCGTTATGATACTCTTTCGGCAACGATATTAAATTCAGGTTTATTGAGTGTAAACATTCCGGTGTTTATTGGAAATCCGCCACTGCGTATTTACAATCCTCCAATTTCAACATCCGGATTGGATGGTGGTGTTTCCGACTCCTTGTTTTTATTAGGAACTCCTGTGAGCAACATCGTTGTTACGGCCGAGAATAAAATCAAAAAGTACGGCGAGCAGTTGCCTACATTTAGTTCAACAGTGACCGTAAACGGTCAGCCTCTTGCTAGTACCGGATTAACACTTGCTGATTTAGGATTAGACAATAATGTTACTTATACCAGTTCAGCAACCAGTGCAAGCAATACGGGGTTGTATTTTATACGTCCTGCATCTAATGTAACCAACTTATTGCTGCCCGCTTCAGCAACACTGGCAGAGTTCTACAACTATGAATTTACGGATGGTGTATTGTCAGTTCAAAAAATGCCATTGGTGATTAAACCAAACGATACGACCATTACGTATGGTGATCTTATTGAAGAATTACAATTCACGTATACCTATCCTGGCTCCATGATTTCTGCTCTTGAACAAGTTGCTTTCGCGAATGAAATCAAAACTGCACACGAAATCGATTTAGCTTCTGAGGTTGCTTTGGTAGATGCGCGAGCGTTAGTGAATGGAAGAGCATTGGTAAATGCAGATATTGACCAACTAAGCTGTATGGCAAGTGCAAGGGCCTTAGTAAATGCAAGAGCTTTAGTAAATGCACGCGCCTTAGTAAATGGATCTTACACATTAGATACAAATCATATTGTAGATGTTGCCGTTGCATCGGTATTCAATTATCAAGATGACAATGACACTACAGTTCTCGTGAATGCTAGAGCTTTGGTGAACGGTCGTGCTTTGGTGAATGCAAGAGCCTTGGTAAATGGAAGAGCGCTTGTAAACGGTCGTGCACTCGTCAATGCAAGAGCTTTAGTAAACGGAAGAGCATTGGTGAACGGCGAAACGGTTGCTGATGAAAACGACGATGACATGTTCATTATTATTGACGAAGATGATGTTGATGCACCTGCCGATGATTCCCTCACCTTTAATTCCATCAATTTAATTACAGGATTAGAAGTGGGTGTTCATTCGATAGTTCCGGGAGCATTGCTGAATGAGAATTTCGATATCAGTTATGAATTAGGAACACTCACCATCATCCCTGCTTCGCTTACTGTAACTGCAGAAGACATTAATGTGGCATGTGATGGAATAACCGCTCCGTTTACTGCCATTTTAGATGGTTATCGTTACTTCGATGCCGATAGTAGTTTAGTGGTATCTGGTCCTGATTATACTTTACTGGATAATTTAAATGCTCCACTTCCTCCGGGACCTGTTGCCGCGGGAATCTATACCATTGTACCGTCAAACATGAATATGATTGTTCCTTCTAATTATGTAGTAATTTATGAAGATGGAATTTATACAAGTACAAAATCTGTATTGGTTGATATTGTACCATCCCCTGTAAGTATGAGCGGCGGTGCAGCAAAAGCATGTCTTGCCGGTATTGACGGAAGTAGAGCATTAAGTATAGATGCAATTCCTGAAGCAAGCTCATATGCATGGACAGTTCCAGCAGGGTGTTACATTGGCTCGGGACAAGGTAATTCAAACATCGTAATGAACTGGAGTAATCTTGCCATTCAAAGTGGTGTCAATGGCCAAGCTTGTGTAGTCGCTTCCAATTCTTGTGCTGAAAGCCACTCTGTTTGTATTGATATAGAATATCAAGTAGCCGCACCCGTTACACCGCCATCTATTTCCGGTCCGGGAAGAAATTGCGCAGGCGATGTCTCTGTTTACAGTATCTCAAATGTTGCTAGAGCTACAGAATACGAATGGGCAACACCTACAGGAATGCTGGTGCAAAGCGGACAAGGATCCAATATTCTTACGGTAGAAATTACCGGTGCTTATGTTGGTGGAACTCTAACTGTGAAGTCTAAAAACATTTGCGGTGGTAGTCCCATGAGAACGAAAACGCTCACCATGAATTTACCACTTACTCCAACTGCCATCACGGGAATTAAAAATGGTTTGTGCGAGACCGGAAATGTTGTCTTCAGCATTCCTTCAGTTGTTAATGCTAATTCCTATACTTGGACCGTTAACAACGGAAGTATTATTTCCGGAGCGGGTACTAATTCTATCACCGTAGATTTTGGAATCTTCGGAAACTCATCTGTCATCGTACGAGCTGTCAATGCTTGCGGAAATAGTCTTGCAAGAACAATGAGTATTACAGGACAACCTGGAATCGCATCCGTGATATCGCCTGCCGGCAATGTAGTTTGTACAAATAGTATACAGGGATATGGCGTAACAACCGTGACTGGAGCTAACAACTACAATTGGGTACTCACTTCCGGTGGAATGATTAATTCAGGACAAGGAACAAAGAACGTAGTGGTACAATGGCAAGCAAGTCCTGCAATCGGACAAGCCATTCAGGTGAGCACTTCGAATGCATGCGGTACAAGTGTGTTACGCAGCAGGGGGAACATCAGCATCAACAATTGCTCAAAAGTGGATGATGCAAACAACTTGCTTCAAATGTTGGTGTATCCTAACCCTGCAAAAGATCTCATCAATATTCAATTTTACTCTGAAGAAAGCAGCCAATATGAACTTCGAATTTCAGATAATATCGGAAGAACCATGTTCTTCAAAACAGGACAATCCGGTATCGGTTCGCAAATTGAACAAATCAACGTAGATCATTTCGCAAAAGGAGTTTACTTCGTAAGTTTAATGCTGAATGATAAACAAGATCAAATTATATTGATGGTTGATTAAATCAAAATAAAATCATCCATTTACGAAAACCCCGGAAAGAAATTTTCGGGGTTTTTTATTCTTCATTTTATAAATTTTTTCGTAAAAATGATCTGCGTTTGACTATGAAATTGTTTTGAACCCAAAAATAAATCCGGGAAATATTCATTCAAACTTCTATACTATTAATTTATCGTTACAGTAGATATTAAGGGTAAAAATTATCAAGCACATGAATCATGCAGAGACGCTGAATTTTAAATTAAAAAAACAAAATGCTTGGAACATTATTGTCATTATAAAAACACAATGAACAAGTACCACTCATTTTTAAATGCAGCCCAACCACAATAATAAACTAAGAAATCAATCAGACAAGAAATTAGATGATGTTGGATATATATTCACTACAGTTGAATTCCTTCATTGCAATTTTAAAACTGCGACTCTGCTTCTCCTCGCGAAACACCTGCATTAACAAATTCAATATTTTAATCTTTGATGAGTACAAAATTAAATTTTCCAGGATTGAATCGCACGATCGTCGCCGGCAGAAAGCAGAGTTCCATCTTGCATCCACATCAATTTATTGACAGAGTTGATGTGTCCTTTACCGTCGTTGCCTTCGAGTCGCTCCAAAACACTCATCAATTCGTAATCCCAAATTTTTACAGATTTATCTCTACTCGCTGTAGCGAAATATTTTCCGGAAGGATCAAAAACGATATCATAAATTGCAAAATTATGCGCGGGTATTGATTTCACTTCCTCGAAATTCTCCAAATCAAAAACTTTCAAATGTGCATCACGTGATCCACTTAATAAAAAATTTCCATCGGGTGATAAGCACAAAGCATTCACAGAAAAATCTAATCCATGCGCTTGAAAACGATGCGTAATTTTGATGTCGGGAATAGAAAGACATACTACACTCCCATCTCCACAGCCAATATACGCCAAAGACTCTGCCTTGTTAAAAACCAAGGCACGCAATTTTTTATCCGTTAAGCGGAGCCTCTGCACTACTTCCAAACTTTGAGCATTCAGCACGCTGATCAGCCCATCTCCACCCAAAGTAATAAGCAATTTATTCAACGGACTATGGGCAATGGTAAAAATGGGAGCATCATGCAATTTCAACAAACGTTCTTCTTTGTTTTCCAAAAGATGAACTACGTGCATGCCTCCGCTTCCTTGTCCGATAAGCAATCGATTTTGTTCCTTCAACAATCGCAAACAATAAATGGAATCGGTGGCTTTGGCAATTAAACATCCTTCTTCAGGATGATTTACATTCCACTTTGCCACTACTTTATCGCCCGCTCCAGAAAAAAATGCATCGGCCTCCATTCCCGATTCCAAAGCATAAACGGAACCCTGGTGGCCGGTAAAACGATGTTGTAAGGAGAGGTGCATGAGCGCAAATGTAATACATCTGCTCAAATGAATATGACAAACATTTTACACAATAAAAATGAATGATTCGAAATAAGGTATTACATTTATATATTCTTTTAAAACTTTTAACATGAAAAAATCTATACTCTATTTCGTATTCAGTTTTGTTGCATTTCAAAGTGTTGCACAAAATTGCCCGCCGCCTACGGCACAAATTGATTTGGACGTAAATAATGTAAGAGCAAAAATATTAAACGGAGGCGACTTATGGCTTACACCAGGTCTTTTCCATGAGAATTATGAGGTGCCGATAGGCAGCGGTTTACACTCTATGTATAGTGGGAGTTTTTGGATTGGCGGCTTTGATGCAATGAATCAATTGATGGTAGCTGCTCAGTCCTATCGTCAAGCCGGAAATGATTTTTGGCCGGGTCCAATCAGCACTGATCCCAATATTGGAACAACAAGTATCAGTTTGAATACTTGCGGTAGTTTTGATACATTGTTTCCAATCACGAAGGCGGAAGTAATGTCATTTGTTGCGGGTGGCTTGGCAAGCTCTGCTATTCAAACTTGGCCGGGAAATGGGGATGTCACCTTAAATCAGTTACCATTTTTAGCTCCATTTTTCGATGCGAATAACGATGGCATCTATAATTTCATTGATGGAGATTATCCCTATTTTAATTTGAGTGGTGTGTATACGAGCAATTCCAACACAGGAATTCCTGAATGCGACGATTATCTTTATGGAGACAAATCCATCTGGTGGGTATTCAATGATATTGGAAATATAAAGACAGAAAGTAATACTGCTCCTATCGGTCTTGAAATTCGAGCGCAAGCTTTTGCTTATAGTTCACTCAACACTGCTATCAACAACGCTACATTTTACAAATACCAAATTATTAATCGTGGCACAACTACACTTTTCGACACGCACGCCGGCATGTGGCTCGATGCGGAAATTGGAAATGAAAATGACGATTATGTCGGTTGTGATGTTTCAAGAAGTTTAAGTTATGTATACAATGCTTTCCCTGTTGATACATTCGGTTACGGTGCATTACCTCCGGCAGCAGGATTGCTTTTTCTTCAAGGACCTTTCGCAGACATTAATGACAATTTTGACAACAACAGAAATGGATGGGTGGATGAGCCCGGAGAAAATTGTTTGATGAATTCTTTTATTTATTTCACCAATACCAATAATGTCCCTACTGGAAATCCGGGTTCAGCACAAGAAATGTATCAAATGCTAAACGCTTATTGGTGCGACAACACGCCCATTTTTTATGGAGGCGATGGCAGAGGAAATGGTCCAGGTGCAACTACTAGCATCACCAACTTTGCATTTCCAAATACTTCGGACCCATCTTTCAGTACATCTTGGACAATGTACAACTCAGGAATTACTCCTCATGATATGCGTTTTGTATCTGCTGCCGGTCCTTTTATATTGCAACCAGGCGAAGTTAATTATTTGACAACTTCAGTGGTTTGGGCACGATCAACGACTCCTGCTCTTTCCCTGCATTCAGTACCTGAATTGCTTCTTGCTACAGATGTCATTCAAAACTTTTTTGACAGTTGTTTTGGAGGAAATGTTGTAACAGGAATAAACACCTTTGAAAATAAAATCAATATTTCCATATCACCAAATCCGTTTCGAAGTCAATTCGTTATTGATTTTTCTAAAGCTGATTTGAAAAAGGCAGATGTTTACATTTATAGCATCAGTGGTCAATTAATTACTTCAATGCAATATGCAGGCAATTCAAACGTCATGGTTTTGGGCGAAAACTTAAACCAGGGTGTATATTTAATTTCCATCCGAAGTGGAATTATATTCTACACTGAAAAAATCATCAAACTAGAGTAAATAGCATACAAAATGAAACGATAAAGACCGGTCTGTAACAATTCACACAGAGACCCAGGAGTTATTTTTATAAATTTGCCGTATGAAACCCGATGTAAAAAATATTATATCCGCATTTATTCCCGGGGCTTTGTTTGTAGCGATTATTGCTTTTATTAAATATTTTGAAGTCAGTAATCAAGTCAGTTTCGCCACCATGGGTGTTTTTCCAAGATCGATTGATGCACTTAGAGGCATCTTAACTTTCCCGCTCATCCATAAAGATTACGATCATCTTTTCTCCAATGCGGTACCGTTATTTGTGTTGATGGCATTATTGCGTTATTTCTACAAGGATGTTTCATTGAAAGTATTTGTACTGCTCTGGCTTATTGGAGGGACCTGGCTTTGGTTGGGCGGAAGACCCTCCTATCATATTGGTGCCAGTGGAATGGTGTATGGAATTGCCTCTTTTATTTTCTTCAGT
>Ga0209181_10005931_pt1 | contig 17407 bp, 19 predicted proteins | sample MAT05_FD_187208 | JGI IMG/M metagenome (GOLD analysis project Ga0209181, IMG submission 187208) | Freshwater microbial communities from Lake Fryxell liftoff mats and glacier meltwater in Antarctica - MAT-05 (SPAdes) (version 2) | ecosystem: Environmental > Aquatic > Freshwater > Ice > Liftoff...
GCGCTTTGCGTAGAACTGGATTTTTACTCTAATGTTTCTACGAAAAACAAATGTAAAAATTATTTCAAATGTTTCAACGAAAAAGTCAAGCCAGTTTTACGCCAAGAGCCTGTTAGCAGCTGAAATTTATTTTGTTGTTGCTATTTGATTAAATAAATTGTCAATAAATTCAAAATATTGTTCGAAAGTCGATTTAAATTCGGTTTGTCTGTCCGCTTTTTTGACTTTTTCTATTCTGTCGATTTCTTCTATTACTAGTCGCTCCATTGTCTTTTTGAATAACTCTTCTATTAAGCTACTTTGCTCTTGTGGCAACAGATGGCGTTGTTTATACTGATTAATTGTTGATGAAACGACTTTGGTTTCTGTTGAAAAGCAAATTTCATATTCAGATACTAGGGACAAAGATGCAAGTGTCGCATCAAATGCATTTTGAATAATTTGTTTTGGTAAAATGTCCTCAAGTTCGTAATTTGAAATGCTGGAATAATGATGGCTACTAACCTCACAATTTGAATCGTCTTTAAATTTCGAATTTAAATTTTTTGCCAAATTCTGCCCAGGTGAATCGTTGTCCAATACTAAAATCCAATGTGAACCTTTTGGCAAAATCTTATGTGTAAAGAACTGTTCAATTCTTTTGGTTCCACCGCCATCCCAAGTTTCAAAGTCATTAATAAACTTTGAAGTTTCTTTGGCTGCACAATTTTTAACATAGAAATTAAACATTTTCAAATCCAATTCACCTTCAAAAACTATGTTTTTTGTTCCGATAGAAAATTCGTCTACTTGCGTACCAAGAGCTTCATATAAAACGGCCTCTTGAATGAAATTATTTCTCTCAACTTTTTTTAGATGAGTTAATTCATTTTCTTTTGAAACAATAATGTGTCTACGGAGATGTGTTCTGTCTATCATGAAAAGTGAATGAGTTGCATAGACAATGTAGTTTCCTTTTTTACACAACTTAAATAGTTCTTCTTTCATGTATCGGACTCCGCTCGGATGCAAATGAGTTTCTGGTTCATCAAGTAGCAACACAAAGTTCTTTACAATGCCATTCTCTGCTTCCGCAGCAATTGTTAAAATGAAAGAGATAAAGGTCTTAAAACCCTGCGACCTAGCTTCCATTTCATAGAAGTTTTTCTCCGAACTATTTGGGTCATTAATATGAATTGTTATTTTATTTTCTTCAAGCACAATTGAAAGGTCTTGGTTGTAATTAGCCCAAATACTTTTAACATAATTATTTAAACTTTCTGTAATTAGTGCAGAATCTTTTCTACGCTCACTAGAATCTTGTTTCCAAACTGAAATTTTAAATTTTAAATCTTCAACTTTTTTTACTTGCAGTTGTTTGCAGAGTAAAAGTATATTGAAAAGTGGAGCGGAGTTTTCATAAGGATTGTCGTTTTTTATTAAATCATCGTAGGAAATTTCAGATGGTAATAAATATTTTTCTTGATACGTCCAAAAAATAACTTGTGGTATTTTAACTTCTAATTCTTCTGAAATGACAGTTTTAATTACATCATTTAAATCATCAGGATTATATTCGGCATAAAAAACAAGATGCTCTTCATTAACAAGTTTTTTTTCAATCAATTTAATTGATGCGAGAGGAACGGGATTCTCATTAATTGTAATCGTTATTTCTGGTGGGATTGTCTGACCTTCTGCTAATGTCAAAATGCTGTTTGTTAACTTGAAATTAAAACTGAAGTCAAAATCTATTACACGATTTATAGAGTCTTCAACTCGGTCAATTTTTACTGTTTTTACAATCCCTGTGATTTGAGTAAGGTCAAAATTTAGTCCTTTGACAGTGATAATTTCTTTACTGAGTCTTTCTTTCAGTTTTACATTTATTGCTTCAATTTCATTTGCTTCAATTGAAAAAAAGTATTCAATGGTCGGAAATTTTCCGCTGATTTTAGATTTGTCTTTATAAGTAAGAGGGAAGTTGGTGTCAATTAATCTAATTGAATTTAAAACATTGCTCTTACCTGATTCATTTAGGCCAATTAAGCCTATACAGTTATCAACAAAGTCAATTTCTTGATTTAAGATACTTCTGTAATTCTGAATTTTTATTTTGTCTAATTTCATAGTATTATGGATTTTCTAATTTTTGCTGCTAACGGTTTGTAGCTACCCGAAGGGCGGGCAAATTACCATTAAAGTTTATGCGGAGCACTGAACTTTCTATACCCACAAAACTGCCTTCGGAGCACAAAACCCCGCCTTTTGGGTAGGTGCTGTTACAAGCTGCCGTTCTTCTGTCGATTGTGTTTAGTTTCCCCATCTGTCAATGCAATAATTAGCTAATTCTTCCATGTCGGTTAGTTGTCTGTTACCTGCGTTTCCACGAACCCAAAACTCTTTTCCTTTTTGTCCTTTTACAAAAATTGCTCTGTTTTTACTCGGTTCTACAGTAACAACAAAAACATCTTTACCTGCTAACTCATGAAACTGGCCCGAAACATTTGCCTTAACTGAAAACGAAAGAAAGTGTTCAATCATTTGGTCAAACTCGTTTTGGAAAAAGTCCTTTGGTTTTTTTCCGTTTGCTAAACTAAAATCATATTCCAGTCCTTGTGGTTTACCATCATCGTCCAAGCCGATGAATAAAAAGCCACCGTTAGCATTTAGAAAAGCACAAATAGCTGTTGCGATTTTTGCTTTAACACCAATACCTGCCAAATTTGTTTTGAAGTTGTAAAGTAAGGCTGGTTTAAATTCTACTTGATTGCCTTCTCCATTTGAAATTATTTCTTCAATTGTCTGGCTACTCTCAACGTCTTCTTCCGCACTGCTAATTTCTATCTCCTGTGTTTCGTTTTCTCCTTCTGGTTTTACATCTAAGCCTGTCCAGTCATAAGGAGTTTCTAAAAATGATATTTCTTCTGTGTCGCCTAAATCCCAATCGTAAAAATTCGCTTTTCTTTCAAAGCTATCTTTATTATAGTCGTAATGTTCGTAATAGAGAATTTCATTGTTTAAGGCATCGCTAATTTCCATTGGGTCGTTGTATTGGCAGGAAGTCCCAATGCCATGAAGTAAAAGTTCATCACCTTGCTTGTCAAACATATCTTCACTTAAATATGTTGGGAAGTATGGTTTGTCAATGATTAAGTAAACACCAATGCCGTAACCTAATGAACTGTTAAAATTAAATTCATTTTTGTCGATTTGAATTTTATTTTCCTCGGAAGGTGTTGTAAATTTTTGCAGGTCAATTCTTGCTTGCTTGTCTATTGTGTAGTTACCTGATTTACCAATACCGATGTATAAGTCTTTTATCCATTCTTCGTATTCTTGAAATGCTTCCTGTCTTGCAACAATTGGGTGTTCATTTTCAAATATTTTTTCATAGTCAATGAAGTCAATGTCGTCCTTTGTTTCGTAACGAATGAGCTTTACTTTAACTGCGTAGTGAAATGCTGCTTTCATATTGGCTGATTATTATTCTTAACTTCTTGTCTGCAAATTTCTCTGAGGTCGTCAAGTTCTATTGCTAAAGGGTTAAACTTTTTAGTGCGTCTGTCGAGGTCTAATGTTGGTTTGAGCATTATGATTGCCTTCTCTTCCTCGTTCCTTAATTTGTCTTTAGTTAATGGTTTTGAAGTTGACCAATAACCCATCTTGAGATTATTCATCATCCATGCAGTTAGTTTTATTTCTCCGTTTTCATCAAACTTATATTTGTCGGCACGAAGTTTTTTAGGGTTAATGTCCCGCTTTTGAGCTGTTAATTTGAACTTTGTTTTCAATATGGCACCAATAGAACGTCTAAGTGTTGACCAGCCAGTCTGCCCACTTTTTAGATGTGTTTCGGTGTCTCTACTATTCAAATTTTTCTCTGATAGTCCAACATATATTAACTGTCCAGGTTTTCCGAATTTTCCTAAGTCAGTTGTATTGTCAATGTAGAAAGCATAAATACCTTGTTCGTTAGGCAAGTTGTTTAAATCCTTTAAAGATTGTGTCGTCTTATTTATTGATTTTATAATGTCGTCTGTCATTGTTGTATCGGTGTCCTACGGTTGCTGGTAACGGTTTGCAGCTACAAGAAGTTGGCGATTTTTACCACAAATGTTCATGCGGAGAACCAATGTTTGATTAACACAAATGTATCTGCGGAGCACTGAACCGCCAATTTCTTGTAGGTGCTGTTATGCCCAGTTTTTCTTTCTTCCGTCATATTTGTTGTCGTAATATTTTGCTTAGTTCTTCAGCTTTATTTAATGTCATTAAGTGTCCACCGTTTATAATTTTTACATTACTATTTACAAAAGTCAAAGGTAAAATTTTGTCGCTTGCTCCGTGAATATGAAATATATTTTTTGTATGCGTTATGTTCGTCCATTTTGCAAGTTTGTCAATTGCCCACTTTAAAAAAGTCGGGTCGGTGTCAATAAGTATTTGTTTTAATAGCCTCTTGTCAAACGTTGAACTCGTCCCGAAAAACCAGTTTGTAATAAAGTTTGAGCTTTTCAAAAGTCTTGTCGGCAAAAGTTTGTGAAGTCCAAGTTGTCCAGCGAAACGATAGTAAAATGGTATTTCCTTTTTTGTCTTTGCAGAGGCGATTAAAATTACTTTTTCCGTGTCAATTTGTTTAGCAACTTCAACTGCAATTAGTCCACCGAATGAAAGGCCAATTAAAGTTGGTTTTGCTGTCGTGATTTGGTCAAGAAGTCGAGTTGCGTAATTTTCAATTGCTTCATTGTCTAGCGGAACAATCCATTTTATAAAAGTTGTCGTGAAGTCAGAAAAGTCAAGTCGGTGAAAAACTCTTTCGTCTGCCCCAAGTCCACTAAATATGTAAAGTTTTTTTGTCAATTCGTTGTCGTTTTCGGGTCGTCCTAAAATTGGGCATAACGGTTTGCGGCTTGGCGAAGGTGGCGATTTTTACCACAAATGCCAATGCGGAGAACCAAAGTTTGATTAACCACAAATGTGTCTGCGGAGTACTGAACCGCCACTTTTGCCAAACCGCTGTTATGTGCCGTTTTTTCTGTCATACTTTATGGTGTCGTTTTAAGTTGTCGTCAGCCAAATTTCATTTAGTTCTTTTAATAATAAATCCGTTTTCCACTTTTTGAAAACCAACTTTCGGATAATATTCCATCGCTGTTTGTGCGGAAAGAAGTAAAAGCATTGTCTGGTCGCCAATTTTATCCTTTGTCAACTCAATCAATCTTTTTCCAATTCCTTTGCTTTTATATTCTTGTCTAATTGCAAGGTCTGAAAGGTAGCAACAGTAGCAGAAATCAGTTAATGAACGCGAAACTCCCACAAGTTTGTCATTGTCCCAAGCAGTCGCAACAAGATTAGAGTTATCATACATTTTCTTTATCCGGTCTTTGTCGGTGGTTGGTCGGTTAATTCCTGAACTGTTGTAAACATCAATGATTTGGTCTGTGTCTGGAATAATGTCAAGTCGGTATGTGATTTCCATTTGTTACTTTTTTTCTGGTTGTAATTTCAAGAATGCACCGTCAATGATTAATAATTTTACACCATATTTTGAGTAAGTTCGATGTGAACTGAGGTCATCGGAAACCTGATATGTCATTCCTTTTGCCATTTTGAATTCTTGCCCATCTGCTAGCTCAGTCGTCATTTCTCCTTCAATGCAAAAAATGATATGTCCTTTTTGACACCAATGGTCGGCTTTGTAATTTTTTGAATATTCAACCATTCTACTTCTTAGGTCGCCAAATTTTAAAGTCCGCCAAAAAGCCACACCAGTTTCGCCTTTATGCTCTGTCATTGGGATTTTGCTCCAGTCTGTTATTTGAAATGGAATGTTGTTAATATTCATATTGTTTGTCTATTAAATAGTTTGGTTTTTGTCTTTTAAAATGGCACATAACGGTTTCGGGCTTGGCGAAGGTGGCGATTTTTACCACAAATGTTCTTGCGGAGAACCAATGTTTGATCAACCACAAAACTGTCTGCGGAGCACTGAACCGCCACTTTTGCCAAACCCGTGTTATGTGCCGCTTTTTCTGTCCTCATATTATCCCTTCCCTACAAACCGTGTCTGCAAATATATTTCACAAAGAATTATAAGTCCGATAAATATTAGAAAAGCCCAAAATGTTCGAGTCAAGAGTTGTGATTGTTTTGTCAATAGATATTTTGTCTGCATAACGACAAACCCCAAAGCAATACAGCTTATAATTAAGTTGTAAATGAAAAACTGAGCCTTACTTAATTTAAGATATAAATACCAACTGCCATTTGCACCTGGTCTGTCTGTAATTATTGCATAGCCAATCCAACCATAACCTACGAGGATTAAAAGGCATAATGGAAATATTATTACAGGCAAGATTTTGTGATATAATTTTAGTTCGGTCTGCATTTTATTTTCGTAATCGTTTAATGTAATAAATTATTCTTTCGGTCAGCAGTCCATAAAAAATACAATTAATAATAAGTCCACCAAAAAAGATTGTTGCCCCGCCTTTGGTTATTAATGTCCAAAGCAAAGTATGTGTCGGAAAGCGTAGAACATAAAATAATTTAGCAAAAGTCACCCAAATAATATTGGTCCCAAGCGTTCCTTCGTCCTCACCCCAAGCTGCTAAAAAACTCGGAATTAGTAAAAGTCCAAATATTACTGTCGCGATGTAAACTGTCTGTTTGTTAATATTTTTCATTGTCAGCAATTGGTCGTCCTAAAGTGGCACATAACGGTTTGCAGCTACCCGAAGGGCGGGAATTTTACCACAAAACTTAATTCGGAGAACTGAACTTTCGGCTTGAACAAATGTGTCTGCGGAGCACAAAACCCCGCCTTTTGGGTAGGTGCTGTTATACGCTGCCAATCTTAACAGGTTCTGGTCAGCGTGGGAAAAATTGCAGGCTCTTTTGCATTTTTTGTTTGGCTAAAGCGTTGGCAAAAAATGCAAATGTGCCTGCAATGTGTGTTGGTTTTTTTCTTTTGTTTGTGTCTTTAAGATATTCGTTCGTCTGACCTATATACTTTAAGTCTTAAGCAAAAGGTTTGAGGGCTACATTAGGAGTGCTTACTACTCCTGTTTTGATTTCGTAATTTTCAAATACTTTGGTTTCGTAACCTAATAGGTCAACTTTTATTGTGTATTCGTTTGCAGGTATTTGTAGCATTTCAAATCGTCCGTCTTGGTCGGTGGTTTTTGAACGGTCTAGTTCTACTATTTCTAAGATTGCACCTTCTAATGGTAAAAATATATTTTCTATCGTTACATAACCTTTTACATTTGCTACTCCACCGCCTAACATGAGTAATAACACTTGGTCGAAAATGAATTGTTTTTTAATTGTTTCGTCTAATTTAAATATTTCTTGTCCGTCGAGAAACATTGCGATTAGTGCTAAATATATATTATTGTTTGCAATGATTTTTGCTTTAGTGAGTTGTCTTGAATCTTCTGTAGAGTTTAAATAGGCTTGGTGAAGTGTTTCGAATTCTGTTTTTGTTAAACTGAATCTATCAACAAAATTTAATGGCATGTTTTGGTTAGCTTGTAGAATTGTTGTGTTTTCTGATAGATATGTGAAACCTGCGGCTAAAAGGCCTTGTGCACTTTCCCAATTTTTGGCTGCTGCTTTTTCGTAGTATGATTGACCTGCTGCATCAAAGTTAGTTTTATGCAGTTCTAATGGAAATGCGTCAACTATGTAGCGTTTTAAGTTTTGCCAAAGGTTAAGGGCGATGTCGGCTTTTTGTGAGAGTAGAATTCTATCTGTTTCGGATTTTGAACATCTTGCTTGTTCGTTGGGCAAGCTTTGTGCAAGGTTGATTGCTGTGAGGTTTGCGGTTATTAGTGCTTATGTGTATTTTGCTTAAAAGCTGCAAAAGCATCTAAATGTTGTTGGTTAGAATTCCAGCCTAACCTTGCTGCTGTGTACAATTCTTGTTGACTGCAATTGTAGTTTAGTGTTGTCATGGTAATTTAAAATTAGGGTTTATAATTGTGAGGTATATTCTATAATTTTTAGTTATTATGTTTTGGGTATTCTTAAATGTTGTGTTGGGTTTGATTTTCAGAAATACGAATTGAATTTTATTTTGGTTACATTATTTAATAATTATTTTTTATTCGTCGTTTTTTATAGAGTTTAAATAGTTGTTTATTTTGGTTTGGCAGATGTGAATATTGGTTCGGCAGATGTGATTATTGGTTTGACAGGTGTGTTTATTGGTTTAACAGTTGCGTTTATTGGTTTGGCAGATGTTATGATTGGCTTGGCAGATGCTTCGGTTTTGGCGTTTTTTGTGTGTTATGGCTTGTTATTTATTTGTGAATTATGGTTAAATGTGGGTGTTGGTAAGGGTTATGATGCTTTTTGGCCGTTTTATTAATATATGTTAAAAGCAGTTTTTAAACTATCTCAATTGTTATTAGTTTTTTTTTGTTGGACTTAATTTTAACTGTGTTATTTATAGTTCTATTATGGAACTTAGCCCCTATGCTTTTATTATGCTAGAGCTTAGTTTCTAAAAGTGGTTAAAAAAACTAAAGACATTTAATTTACCATCTTGGTCTGAAACCGAGTTAAGTAAACTAAATGTCTTTTGTTAAGGCAAAAATAAAAAATGTAAAAATAAAATAAACTTTTTTAGACACAAAGATTTTTTTCCATAACTTGATTCAGCTTGGCGCCTAATGAGAAAGCAGAGTTAACCTCCATTTTTTGTTTAATTGTTAGTAAAACATTTACACATTAAAAACTTGGGTTCTAGTAAATAAAAATTTGAAGTTTTACTTTTTATGGTTATTCAGATTACTTTCAATGTACAAGAGAAGTTCATCTTTGCTTTTGAACTCTTTTTCAAAAGCCATTATACATCCATTGCAATTTTCTTTGTCTTTCTTTACACCTATGGATTTGCCATAAAAAGTGTATTTTATATCGATTTCTCTTATAATTCTTGCTTTATCATCTGAAACTGGCGACCTGTTTACAAAATAAATACAAGTATCATTATTGCTTCTTAGAAACGGTGGAATATCATGTGAAATAGCGATTATTTGTTTCTCTCTACAAATGGGACTTAAAATTTCTACTACATGGTCTGTAAACAACGAATCGCCATTAATTACTCTGTTTACCAAAATAAATTTTTTTTCGTAGCAGATTTTGTTGCCTTCAAATTCTATAAAGTAATCTCTTTTTGCAAGTAATGTCCCCTCAAATACCAACTGAGAATCAAAAAGTGAACTTTTTTCCCAATCTCTTTTTGGTTGAGAAAAGCATGAAATAGAAATTAGTGAAAAGATTATTGTAAAAAGATTTTTTTTTTAAAATGTCATATTAATATTTTATAAGTTTTTTAGTAAATGAAACTGATGAATTACTAACGTAAACTTTGCAAGGTTTATGTTTAGTAACTAAATAGGAAAATTATTTTTTTTGGTTTATCAATTCATCAACGTACAGAATCAATTCTTTTTTGGTATAGAATTTTTTATCGAAGGCTAAGAAGCAATTTTCACATTGCTCATTTTTTATTTCTAAACCAATTTCTTGACCTAAAAATATATAGCCTTGAGAAGTTGTTTCTTGAATTTTCCTCAAATTATTATTTTCATCTATATTTTGAACTTCAAAACTTTCTATTGATTTATTAAATTGACTTGGATAAAAATTATTTTTAGATTTTTTAGTTTCCTTTAAAATTTGAATTATTTTATTTGCTTTTGGAACTTCAACTCTTGAATTAGAATCAGGAATAAAAAATATTTTTTGAATGTATTTTTTATTTTTTTTAATTTCAAAATTGTTTGTTGCAATAACTTTACCTTTAAGTTTTAACTTTTTATTTACTTCAATTTTGTTTGAAACGAAGAAAGTAGAATTATAATCAATAACAGTTTTATCTGTAAATATAATATTGTTATTCCAATAATCTTCTAAAAAAAATATACCTTTTTTTGATTTATTTGTAAACATGGGCAATTCATAATCGTCGCTACTATCATAGTCAACGAAAATAACTTGAATTGTTTTATTAAATAAATTTTGGTTTCCTTTTAACACACTATCAACTTTTATAAATGTTATACTAAAATCTAAGCGTTTATCACTTTTATAAGTTTTGTTCACTCCAATAATTTCTCCAATTAAAACACAATTGTATTTTGAGGTATAAAATGGCCAATTTACTGGTCTGCCGACAATTCTTTGACAATATATATTCTTTGAGAAAATTAAAAACAAAAAGATAATGTATGCTCTCATTGTTTAATGATTTTAACGATTTTGTTTTGACCATTATAATTAATTCTAAAATAATAAAGTCCATTGGCAAAGTCATGCATTCTTATTTGAATATTATTTTGATTGTAATCTTTGCTGTAAACTAAACCAGCAATTTGATTGTAAATTGATAAGTTGTATTTAGTAACAGGATTATCATTGAATTGAATTGTAACATAATTTTTTGTGGGGTTTGGAAACACAACTAAATTTATTTCATTATTTATTTCATCTAGTTTGGTGGTACAAATACTAACATTTTGTTCTACCATAGGTAAATTATTGCAATTTTGCAATGGTTCAGTTGGTTCAGTAGCTAATTGCACCGAATAATTTCCTGCTTCTAAAGCAAAAGGAGAATTAGTTAAATCAACTCTATTAAGGTATGAAGTTTCAATATAAGGATTCGTTGAATAATGCATTAATTCTAATGAATCGATTACATGGTCTAAGGTATGCACATGACCAAGTTCATGTAAAATATTTTGGTAAAAATCTAACTTATTTTGCGGATTAGTTGTACCTACCCAGCATTCTGTGTTCCACCCTTGCAAAATTGGGTCAATTAGAGAAGGATTTTTTACAAAAGCTATGTCTGCTTCCTGTAAATAAGATTTGAAATTTGAACAACTAATTCTGCTCCTTCCTGTTTTACCTGAATTAAAATTTGAAATCATTCGTGAATGCAAAATAGAATTATTGTTTGCATCTACAAAGAAAATTGTATTTATTCCATCATTATCACTAAATGTGGTATTGCTCACATCCTCACCTAGTCTAAAATTTACATGAGTATGGCATCTCCATTGTTCAATTGCTTTTTCAATTGCCGCCCTAGCGCCCGAAACAGAATTTACACTTGCACTATCTAAGTGAAAAACATAAGCAGTGGTATCAGTTTTTTGCAATACCTCCATATATTTTGAAGTAGTGTTGCTAACCATATCATTTGTAATGGCATATTTTATTTTTAGTTCATCTTGTGAATAAATACTATTTAACCCATCATACAGTTTAATTTTGCCACTTCCAGGATAATAGAACAAGGTATCGATGCTAAAATCTTTAATTATAGAAGGTACAATTAATTTAATTAGACTATCATTTTTTAAGATATAATCATTGTTATTGCAAGGGTCAGTGTAAGTTGCACCTCCATTAATTGAATTTTTGAAACTTATTTGTGATGAGGTAGGTAAAAAATTATAACCTTTAATTAATAGTGTATCACGAACTCCAGCTCTTAATGTTTTTGGTTCAAAATCGGTTATATAGGTTTTACATAATATAGCTTCAATATTTTGTTGAAGGTGCAAAGCTGCATATTGATTTTGTGTTCCAAAGCTAACATTAGGAGAGTATGTGAAATTAGTATTAGCAGTTATAATACTTGGAGAAAAACTAAAGTTAATTGTATCATTACATAAATTATTAATTTTCCATTTAACTCTGTAGAATTTTTGAAATTCTGTATTTATTCTAACCCTAGGATTAACAGTTGGATTGTTTATTACAGCTTGATGCACTACTATGCTATCAGCAGGAATTGTGTAATGACTAAGACTATATTGAGCGAAATTATCTAAAGTTTGAAGTACCATAAATTGAAATAAATTTAGACCAAAAATACTTAAAGGATATTGAACAAAAATATGAGAAGTTTGTAAAAATGTAATCGTATCGTTTGCTTTTACTGAAACATCATATTCAAAAAATTTATCTCCATTGGGATAAGTACGTTCCATTTGATTATCTATTTTGTAAAATAATTCTGAAGTAATAGTTGGGCTACAAATATTATCAAATTGACCAACATTTGAAATGTCACCATTAGGAGCAACGTTCCAATTTTGGGCAACGTTGGTAAAATTGGGATTGCCAGAAGTAATGTTTGATTTACGACGGAATATAAAGTTTTCTAATGAAGAAAAATTTAGATTGATAGAGTTTAAGTAATTTATTGGGTCAGCTAACGCAGCAGCAATATTAATTGAATCGGCGGTTGTAATGGTGGTGCTGCCAACTTTGTCGAGTAATTCAACGTTATTACCAAATTCTAAACTTATTTTTTCGTTGTAATTTAATAAGGAAGTAACCATTTGGGAAATATTTAGCAGGGTGTTATCAGATAATGAAAAGGCAACAACAAATTTTCCATAAGCATCAATTTGACCTGATAAGTTTATTATTGTTGCTTCTTGTCTAACATCAATTAACTTAATGTAGTAGCCCTCTAAATCAATAAAAGTATTTTTAGGATTAAATAATTCTACTGCATAGCTATTCGGAATATTACTATTTCCTGAGAGAGACGTTGAATCTTGTGAGAACACAATTTCGGAGATAAAAGGTTTGTCGCATTGAGCAATTGTAGCTTTTGTGGCAAAGAAAAGTACAATTATGCAAAATATATTTTTGTATAAATGTTTCATGTTTTTTTGTTTATTGTTTTATTATTTAATGATTTTCGTATTTGTGATATTGGAGTTTTAATTTCAATTATAATTTATAATTATTTCAGAAATTTAAATAAAAATATTTTAGGAGCTGTCAAAGTAGTTAAAATGAAAATAATAATTTGTATTCGATATAACTTTATGGGGTGCGGTAGGATAATTTTGGCTGTTTTTAATTTTTTTTAAATTAGAAATGGCTAGGCAAAAAAATGAAAAAGTGCCAATATGTTGGGCCGACTTTTTTCTTGTGTCAATGTCTGAATTTATATTTCTGAACGGCATGTTTTTCCAGTTGGTTGCGTATAACGTTTTGCGGCTTGGCGAAGGTGGCGATTTTTACCACAAATGTTGATGAGGAGAACCAATGTTTGATTAACCACAAATGTGTCTGCGGAGCACTGAACCGCCACTTTTGCCAAACCGCTGTTATGCCCAGTGCTTCTCATTTCGGTAATTTTATGTCAAGCGTTTTAATTGTGTCGTTTTCTGTTTCCAAGTGATATTCGATTAACGGACCGCTGTAATAACCGTTATTACCCCACTTGTCAAAATGCCCTGGAACTTCATCACTTAGTTTTTCAAAACTGTCACCAATTTTATACTTCACAATTGTCTTGACGAAAATCTTGTCTTGAATTTCGTCTGGCATAAATCTGTAAACAAAATTTGGAAATAGTGCTGGTAATAGCCAAAGAAAAATTGTCAAAATAAGTACAGGAGATAAAAACGAAATTAATTTAAGTGCAGGCTTGTCATTGAGCATATTTACTATTCTGTCATTTGCAATTAGTGTTGAGTATGTCAACCCGAAAAAGAGTCCGATGGAAAGTGCTAAAGGCACAAATGTCACAACAAGGTCAAAGTCACGAAATAGTCCACCAACAAGAATTGCGTAAGTCAGTCCGCCATAAATTGCTGTCAAGAAAGGGAAAATGTGTCGCTTGAAAATTTGGTTTTTATGGTCAAGTTTGTTTAACGGATAAATAATAAAAATTGCCCAAGCAATATAAATGAAAAGACCTGACCAAGATAAAATTACCCCGCTGTCTGTCGCTTTGACATAAGTCCAACCAAGATAAATCGAATAGAGAAAATTTGTCAATGTCCACCCAATAGTAATTGAGAAGAACCCAAGTGTCAGTTTGATATTTTTGAGTTTATCTGTCGTCATTTTAGCATTGGGCATAACGGTTTGGCGCTTGGCGAAGAAGCGGAATTCGAAGCACAAAACTGTCTGCCAGCACTGAAGTTGATACGAAGCACAAAACTTCATTTAAGCACTGAACCCGCTTTTTTGCCAAACGCCTGTTATGCGGTCGTTTTTTATTTCTGTCACATGTCGAAGTCAAAGTAATATGCTTTTTGTTCTTTGTTGTCATACCAAAAATATTTAAAATACTGATGGTCGCCCTTCCAACTATACAGTTTTAATTTTTCAATTTTCTTTTTGTCCCACCAGTCAAAGTCGTTTTGAAGTCCAAATGCAAAATCTGTTGTTTCAGTGTCCAAAGTCAGCTTGTGTTTGTCGACAATTCGTCTAACAGTTGAACTGTCACAGTTAAAAGAAAATTGATAGTCCGCGTCAATACCAATTGCATCATCAAAGCAATAGATATTTTTAATGTCATTTGTTAATTCAACTTGGAGAAAGTCCTTGAACCGCTCTTTATTAAATTTCGTGTCTGCTTTGTATGCGTCAAAATGCGGAACAACTTTGTCGACCAAGTCCTTTGATTTGTCTTTGAATTTTTCTTCGGTCTTGTCCGCAAGTTCTTGACCCTTGTTTTTTATTCTGTCACACGAATAAAATGTCAAAGTCAGAATTATCAATATGTAAATTGTCTGTCTCACTGTGTCGTCTTAAAATGCCGCATAACGTTTTGCAGCTACCCGAAGGGCGGGATTTTTACCACTAAACTTCATTCGGAGAACTGAACTTGCGGCTTGCACAAATGTGTCTGCGGAGCACGAAACCCCGCCTTTTGGGTAGGTGCTGTTATAAGCCGTTTTTCTGGGTCGTATTAAGGTTTGTCGTCCCATATTTATTGAGTTCCAGTTGCTTTTTTACAGTCAATCCAAGTCAACATTTTTTTGATAGCTTCAACATTTGTCAAGTAGTCAACATTAGGTCCCATTGGGTCCATTTCAACTAAAAACTCACTTGACTTTTTAAATCTATTTTTGAGTTCAAGTATTGTTTCTTCAATTGGTTTAATTGTTAAAGGAATAATTGTAGCAAAAGGTCTTTCACTGCTTTCAGTCGTTAAGGAGAATATTGGTAAAATGGCCTCAAGTCCTGCCTCCATAATAAACGGAACACCATAAATATCTTTTGGAAATTGAGGTTGAAACCAAAATTCAGTAGGATAAATTTTTTCCTTTGGATTTAAGAGTTGTTGCCTAATTCTGTCATAGGTTGGATTAAGAATAAAGGAATAGCCATATTTAGAAAAAGTCATTAAAAACCCAGCTTTCAGCAACGCAAGTTGCAATTTGAATGGGTCAACGGGTGTTTTTAAAAATGTTAAATTGATTATTCTGTCGGGTAAAACATTTTTAATAAATGTTTCCAGTTTTGTAGGGTGATTCGTTTTGTTTTTATGAATAGCTGTTATTTTTCCATCTTCTTCAATTCTGATTGTTCCTTGAACAATTGTTCCGTTATGTTCAAACTTTGCGTTGAATTCAGTTTTTGGTAAAAATTGAGAACGGTCAAGTTCTCTCATACGTTCCGTTAAATGATAGTCAATTGTTTGTCCGCAATGATTATTGCAACTTTTACAAGTCAAGCTATTAGCTTTTCCGCCTAAGGATTTGGGAGGTGCATCCTCTAATGTTAACGGATTTTTTATTGTTTGGTCTAAAGCCTCAACCGAAAAATGGTCTAAACAAATTGGGCAAATGTATGTTCTTTCAAATTTTGGAGTGATGTCAGGCAACAAACCAAGGTCAACCAACAATTTAAAATTGTCGGAGAATCTATAAAATATCGCTTTTCTTTTTTTATCTCCTTCCGTCATTTTAAAAAACATTACTTACAATATTTATTCATTGTTTCTTTAAGTTCTTTGTCTGAATAATCTGAAAGTTTGTATGCATCCTTCCAGTCTCTGCAAGCACCAGTAAAATCTTCTAACCACGTTTTACAATTGCCTCTATATTTTAAATTATACCAGCTATCGCCCATTAAGTTAACAGCCAAATCCCAATCAGTGACCGCTTTCTTCCATTCTTTTTGAGCCATATAAACTAATGCTCTTCTTTGATAGTAGTCGCCTTGGTTAGGTCTGTTTCTGATTGCATAACTTATGTCTTCAAGTGCTTTTTCGTAATCCCTCTTTTGATTATAATAGACTCTAAATCTGTTGAAATAATAAATGTCGTTTGTAGGATTTAATTCAATGGCTTTTGAAAAATATTGCAATGCATCATATTATTATCCAAGGATGTAAGAAATAATGCCCATAATATTATAAGCATCGTGGTCAGCTTTGTTTTTTTCTACACTTTCAGAAAGCAATAGTTTAGCTTCTTTGAAATCTTTGGTTTCAAGCTTGGTCAATGCAAACTGTCTGCTGTAATCGGTTGTTTGTTGGTTTTCGATGTTGAGAAATTTGCTTAAATCCAAATTCAAAAAACTCCAAGAACTTGATATGCCCTCCATTATATTTACCTTTGAAACTGTCTTTGGAATAGGAGGAAAATATATTTTAAATCGTTTTGTTGCACATAAAGCTACTTCAGTTCCATTTTCTCTTGAAGTTCCGATTGTTGAACCAGTCGTAAAATACTTTTCCATAGTATTTAAGTCTTGGATGTAGAAAGTATTATCCTTAGTGTTTAACTGTGTCCAAATAAGCATATGTTCACCATAGCCCATTGATACATTGGTAAAAGAAAAATTTAGAATTGTCTTGTCAATTTGATAATCAATTGAGTTTAGTATAAGCTCTGAATTTTCTTTGCATTGTTCATTTATTACGATAAAGTTTGTGTTTGTATTTGAAACAAGTTTTTTGTTTTGAACAGTTAATTTGGAAATCATTTTTGCAGCAACAGCAAAATTCAGATTTTGTCCTTCTGTATATTGAAATGTCGCAACCCCAATAACTTTTCCGTCCATTGTCATAACAGGACTGCCGCTACTGCCTGGCGAAATGGGTGCGGTTATTTGAATTACTTGTTCGTAACCTTCGGTTTCCCTGAGTGAAGAAACAATGCCTTCCGAAACTGAACTTTCAAAACCGTGTGGATTTCCGATGACAAATATTTTTTCGCCTTTTTGCAGCTCAGTTGTCTTTACTGTTAGAAATGGAAACGCTAAAGCGTTTCCATTTTCTATTTTGAATTTAATAAGGTCTGCATCCTGATTTGATTCAATGATTTCGGTTATTTTATAGGTTGTCTTGTCGTTGAGTTTAATTATTGCAGTCGATGCACCTTTTAAAACGTGAAAGTTAGTTATTCCTGTCCCGCTACTAGAAATAAAAAAACCTGTCCCAGAACCACTCGGCACACCGAAGTCGTCATAGGTAAATACAGAAAAAACGGCTTTTTCGTTAATCGCAATTAGGTCTTTGAACGAAACTTGTCCGAATGAAATTACTGAAAACGATGTCAGTAAGAATAGTGTCAAGATACTTTTTTTCATATTGCTGTCTGTTTTTTAAAATGGCTTATAACGGTTTGCAGCT
>Ga0209181_10005932_pt1 | contig 17406 bp, 15 predicted proteins | sample MAT05_FD_187208 | JGI IMG/M metagenome (GOLD analysis project Ga0209181, IMG submission 187208) | Freshwater microbial communities from Lake Fryxell liftoff mats and glacier meltwater in Antarctica - MAT-05 (SPAdes) (version 2) | ecosystem: Environmental > Aquatic > Freshwater > Ice > Liftoff...
GCCGCCGCCCGAGCTCTCGATCACGACGACGTCACCTGGCTGCAGCCGAAAGTTGGCGACCTTGCCAGGAAAGGCGCTTGGTTCGACCTCGATGCCGCCTCGCCGCACCCGGTATCGGTTCGGCGCGCCCGGCCCGCCACCGTTGACGCCGGCCGGCGGAATGATGTTGCGGTCGGACAGCACCGAAAGACTCGCATCGGCACACAGCACCTCGATCTCGCGCCGCATGCCGCAGCCGCCACGCGTGGCCCCGTCACCGCCACTGTCGGCGCGGATTTCGCTTCGCAGCACGCGCAACGGAAAGATGGCTTCCACCACTTCGGCCGACTGGATCGAGACGTTCTCGCCCTCGTTGAAGGCGCGGATTGCCACCGCCCCGTCGCCTTGCTGTGACGCGCCGGTGCCGCCCGACGGGTACTCGTAGAAAATGAACGACGGCGAGCCGATGTAGGTGTGGTTCGAAGTCCCGCGCACATCGCCGGTCAGCCGTTGTGGAACGATCTGGCCCAGCGCGCCCATGACGGCGGCGTCGCAGGCGAAGCGCACTTCGTTCAATCCGCCGCACGGTGCCGGCGCGAGGGCGTGCACGATCGTCCCAGGCGGCGTGCGGACCTCGACCGCACGCAAGGTGCCGGAATTGATCGCACCGCCCGGATCCAGGAACGACTTCAGCACGGTCAGCACCGAAGTGGGTGCAATCGCCGGGCCTGCATTCAGTGGCGCGCCCACCTGCGCGGACGAACCTGCGAAGTCAGCGACGATCCGGTCGCCGCTGATGGTCAGCGCCACCTGGACCCGCAACGGATGTGGCGTGGCTGCGGCCCCGTCGAGGAAGCCGGTGTGGTGCCAGGTGCCGTCGGGCAGTCTGGCGATTGCCGCGCGCAGCCGCATCTCGGAAGCGTCGAGCGTGGCGTCGATGGCGCCTTGCAATTCCGCCAGCCCGTGCTTTGCGACCAGGTTGTGCAGGCGCTGCTCGGCGATGCGGCAGATGCCGAGCACGGTACGAAAATCGGACCCAGCTTCGCGTGTCGCGCGCACATTGTCGAAGATCATGCGCATCATTTCGGAAGCGCCCGACTTCGGCATTTTGAGATAGTTGAGGCGCAGGCCTTCCTGGATGATCTCGGACGCGGCGCCGTTCAGCGAACCCGCGGACATGCCGCCGATGTCGCCCCAATGCGAACGCACGACGACGTGGAAGATGGTCTCTTCGGCCGAGCACACTGGCCAGATCACCGCGACGTCGTTCAGGTGCGTGCCGCCGGTGTAGGGGTCGTTGTGCAGGACCATCTCGTCCGCATCCAACCGAGCATGGATGGCGCGCATGCCGGCAACGGCGCCAGCAATCGGGATGATGTGGAACGGGTGATCCTCTCCCGATTCGGCCACCAGCCGGCCCTGCCCGTCGATCAGCACGCACGAGAAGTCGTAGCCCTCGTAGATGATCGAGCTGTAAGAGGATCGCACCATCGCGCGCCGCATCTCGCGAACGATCGAGCCAAGCGCTTCACGGATGATCGCGCTCAGCGCAAGGGGCGACCGGGCGGCCCGGGCGGGCTCAGGAACGTGCGCCGTCGCATGGGCCATGCTCTGCGCAGCGCTCACGGCAGCGCCTTTGTCTTGGCAGCCGCGAGCCCCGTTTCGCCCAGTGCAACCGCGCCGGCGCGCGCAAGCTGTTCAATCTGCTCGGGCGGCAGGCCGAGCAGACGCTGAAGCACGCTCTCCGTGTGCTGGCCCAGGGTCGGCGGCGCCTGGTTGTCCGTCCTGACAGACCCGTCGAATCGAAACGGGCTGTAAACGTTCTTGACCGTGCCGACGGTCGGATGATCCATGCTCACCAGCATGCCGCGCGTGACCAGCTGCTCGGCCTCGCAGACTTCACCGACCGAGCGGATCTGCCCGCAGGGAACACCGGCGGCGAGCAGGCATTTCATCCAATGAGCGCGCGGCCGCTCGCGTACCAGACCTTCGATGATCGGTTGCAAGGCCAGCCGGTGCTTGACTCGGTCAGGGCCGGTCGCGAACCGAGGGTCGTGGCGCAAGACGTCCTGGCCCACGGCCTCGCAGAACAGGATCCAGAACTTGTCGTTGGCGACACCGACGTTGACCCAGCCGTCCGACGCCTGGAAGGTCTCGTAGGGGTAGATCGTCGGATGCGCATTGCCCCGACGCTGAGGAGACTGGCCGGTTGCGAAATAGATGCCGGCATTGAATGTCAAAAGTGAGGCCATGGAATCGAGCATGGACACGTCGACGCGCCGCCCGGTGTGGCACCGACCGCGCTCTACCAGCGCGGCAAGAATGCCCTGCACCGCATACAAACCAGTAACGAGGTCGGCCACCGATGTCCCGACTTTGGTCGGAGGGCCATCCGGAAAGCCAGTGATGTCCATGAAGCCAGACTCACCCTGCAGGATCAGGTCGTAGCCCGGTCTTTGAGCATCCGGTCCGCTGTCGCCGAAACCCGTGATGGAGCACAGGATCAGCGACGGGTTCGCTGCACGGAGCACGTCGTCGCCCAGCCCCAGACGCTGCAGTGTGCCCGGGCGAAAGTTGTCGATGAGGACGTCGGCGTCTCGCGCCATCGAAACGACCAGAGCCAGTCCTGCCTCGGTCTTCAGGTCGATGCAACAACTCTGCTTGTTGCGGTTGACCGAAAGAAAATAAGCGCTCTCTCCGGCCATGAAGGGCGGCCCGAAAGCACGGCTGTCGTCGCCTTGGGTCGGTTCCTCGATCTTGATCACCTCAGCGCCGAGATCCCCGAGCAGCATGGTGCAGAACGGCCCCGACACCACGCGGGTCAGGTCGAGCACGCGAATGCCCAGCAGGGGCTTTCCGGGGACAGTGGCAGTGCTGGTGGCGTCAGACATCAGCTGATGCTACGGCGTGCTGCCGAATTCTTTCAATGGATAAATGTATGAAACAATCATCTTCGTCAATAGATCAGCATGGCGACACAGGAGGGAATCGTCATGGAGCGGGGTGATATATACATACAGCGAATCCATTTGTTGAATTTTCGTGCCGCCGCTATCGTCGTTGTCGGTGGGGATCCGATCCGGGTTCTTGCACGCGCACATCCGAGGAGCCGACGTGGTCAGTCACGAACAGTTGAAGCAGCAGGTCAAGGTTGTCATGTTCGACCAGTACGGCACGGTCGTCGACATGCAACTGGGCTTGACGGTGGCCGTCACCCCGTTCCTGAAGGACAAGGGCTGGAACGGCAATCCGAACTCCTTCGTCACCTGGTGGCGGCGCACGCACTTCGAGAACTCGATGATCGATGCGCTGCTTCACAAGGAGCACACGCCTTATCGAGAGATCGGACACCGTGCAGTGGCCTACACGCTCGAGCGGGCGGGCATCTCGTTCACCAGCGAAGAGGTTCGCACCCTGGTGTCGTGCATCGAGAAACTTGAGCCCTTCCCCGACGTGCCGGCTGCGCTTGCGCGCCTGAAGACAAAATACAAGATCGTTGTCCTGTCCAATGGCGATCCGGACATGCTGGAGACGGCCAAGCTTTATCACAAGGTGCCCTTCGACGACGTGATCTCGGTCGCGGCGGCGAACTCGTTCAAGCCCCATGTCGCAACCTACTCGAAAGCCGCTGAAATGTTGGGCGTGAATCTGGATGAGGTGCTTTTCGTGGCGAACCATGCGTTCGACTGCATCGGTGCAAAAGCGGCCGGAATGTATAGCGCATTCATCGACCGCCGCAGCCGGCCCTTCGGCAGCACGCCGCACCAGCCCGACCTCAGGGTGAAGGACATGAAGTCGCTTGCCGATTTGATGGTCTGAGACGGGATCATGGCGCAAGCCAGGGCCGCCAAGACGCGGCTCTGGCATCATCTTCCGCTTCATGAACCTGCGTTCGATCGACCTGAACCTGTTGGTCATCTTCGATGCATTGATGGCCGAGCGGCACGTGACGCGCGCTGCCGCCCTCATCGCAATGAGCCAGCCTGCCGTGAGCAACGCACTCTCGCGGTTGCGCCACATCTTCAAGGACGAGCTCTTCATCCGCAGCGGCGGCCGCATGGAGCCGACGCCGCGCGCGCTGGAGCTTGGCGACGCGATCCAGCAAATCCTGCTGCAGACCCAGCGGCTGATGTACAGCCGGGTCGATTTCGACCCGCTGCATTCGGAGCACCAGTTCACCGCACGCATGTCGGACCTGATCGGGCTGCTGGTACTTCCGGCCATTGTTGGGCGGCTTCGCGTCGCAGCGCCATCCATCGCACTCAATGTCTTGCACATGTCGCCAGAGCGCACAGTCAAGGCGCTCGAGGCCGACCAGCTCGACTTTGCCATCAGCATGGGGTTGGAGCACGCGCGCTCACTGCTCGCGACACCACTGTGCACCGACCGGATGTGCTGCGTCATGAGCTCCGATCATCCTTTGGTCAAGGGCGAGCTCACGCTGCAGGCCTTCCTGGCCTATCCGCACATGCGCGTGTCCATGAGCCCGACCGACATCCGCTTTGTCGATGACGTCCTCGCCCAGCGCGGGCTGAAGCGAAAGGTCGTCATCAACGTGCCGAGCTGGCTGCTGGTTCCTCAAACTCTGATCGGTTCGGATCTGCTTGCCGTGGTGTCGGAGCGGCTGGCATCGCGTTTTGCGGAAGCGGGCCTGATTGCCAAGCCCTTGCCGTTCGAGTCGAGCCCGTTCGAATGGACCTTGTACTGGCATCGCCGCTACGACAAGAGCGTTCCGCATGTTTGGCTGCGCAAGATGGTGCAGCAAACATTCGACCAGATTTGACGATGGGCGCATCACGACAATCAATCGGTTCGCTGAACCGGCGGCCGATAGACTCAGATTGCGAAGAACCAGGATAGAGCAATGGAGAGATTTCAGAACTACATCCGCGGTGAGTTCGTCGATCCGATCTCCGGCCGGTGGCTGGACAGCAGCGATCCCTATACGAACGAGGTGTGGTGTCGGATTCCTGCCAGCGACGCCCGCGACGCGGATGCTGCCGTGCAAGCCGCCAGCGACGCATTCGACGACAAGGCATGGCACGGTTTGACGGCCACTGCTCGCGGCAAACTGCTTCGGCGCCTCGGTGATCTCGTCGCTTTGCATGCCGAAGCGCTAGCTGCGACTGAAGTGCGTGACAACGGCAAGCTGATCGCCGAGATGCTCGGGCAGTTGAAGTACATCCCCGAGTGGTACTACTACTACGCGGGGCTGGCGGACAAGATCGAGGGTGCGGTGGTGCCGATCGACAAGCCTGGTTTTCTGACCTACACCCGGTTCGAGCCACTGGGCGTGGTCGCGGCGATCACGGCGTGGAATTCCCCGCTTCTACTGCTCGCGTGGAAGCTGGCCCCTGGTCTCGCGGCCGGGAACACCTTCGTGGTCAAGCCGTCCGAGTTCGCCAGCGTGTCGACGCTGCAGTTCGCACGACTTGTCGGCGAGGCAGGGTTCCCGCCTGGCGTCGTCAACGTGGTCACCGGCTACGGTGCCGAGGTGGGTGCTCGCCTTGTCGAGCATCCTGACGTGGCCAAGGTGGCTTTCACGGGTTCAGATGAAACCGGGCGTCGAATCAACCAGGCTGCCGCGCGAAGCTTCAAGCACGTGACGATGGAGCTCGGCGGTAAATCCCCAAACATAGTGTTTGCAGATGCCAACCTCGACGCCGCCGCAGCCGGCGTCATGTCGGGCATCTTCGCAGCCGCCGGCCAGACCTGCATAGCGGGGTCGCGCCTGCTGGTCGAAGACAGCATCCATGATGCCTTTGTGGCGCGCGTTGTCGCTCTGGCCCGTTTGGCGCGCATGGGAAACCCCGTCGACCCGGACACCCAGATCGGGCCGATGGCCAACCAGCCCCAGTTCGACAAGGTGCTCGAGTGCATCGCGTCGGCCAAGGCCGAGGGGGCCCAAGTTGTGCTCGGTGGCGGTCGGTCTTGGCGGGCGGGCTGCGAGCGGGGCCTGTTCATCGAACCGACGGTGTTCACGGGCGTCGGCAATGCGATGGGCGTCGCCCAGAACGAGATCTTCGGCCCCGTGCTGGCAACCATTCCCTTCAAAGGCGAGGACGAGGCGCTTGCCATTGCCAACGACACCCGCTACGGACTCGCGGCGGGCGTCTGGACGCGCGACATCGGCCGCGCACTGCGCCTGGTGAACCGCCTGCGCGCGGGTACGGTGTGGGTCAACTCCTATCGCGCCGTGAGTTATCTCGCACCGTTCGGCGGCTTCAAGCAATCGGGGCTGGGCCGCGAGAGCGGCATGGAAATGATCAAGGAATACCTGCAAACGAAGACGGTTTGGCTGACAGGCGGGGAAAGTTCGCCGGACAATGCCTTCGTCATGCGTTAGTTCAATCCTCTGTGTTCAAGGAGCCTTTTATGCCCCAGGCCAAGATCTACGGTATCCGGGAACGTCTGGTACCCATCCGAGACGTCTTGTCGGAAGCCGTCAATGACGCAATTTCAGACGCCTTCAAGTTCCCGAAGGAACGTCGACTGCAGCGTTTCTTCCCGATGGAAAGAGACGACTTCGTCTATCCGGCGCACGAAAGATCCGATCGCTATACGATCATCGAGATAAGCACCTTCGAGGGCCGAAGTGTGGCCACTCTGAAGGAACTGGTGCGCCAGATCTATGAAAGGGTCATCGCGGCCACAGGCATCGATCGACGCGACCTGGACGTCATCATCACTCAACAGCCCAAACATGCCTGGGGACTGATGGGTGACCACGGCGACGAAAGCAAGTTGAGCTACAAGGTCGAAGTTTGACGCACTGTGAGCTTGCTGCGGCTTGAAGGGCCGTCCGCGTGAGTCCTGATTCGAGTGGCTCGGGTCAGGGCAATCGCGCCAGGCGCTCAGTCACCAAGTCGAAGAAGCCCTCGACGTCGATGCGATCGAGGACCGTGGCATTGGGTGGCTTGCGCGTGACGTTCCACCAGTCGACCACCGATTGACCCATGGTCACTTCGCTGCGAGTTTCAACTTCGACATGAACCTCTCGGCCTGAGAACAGATGCGGTGCCACCAGGTAGGCAGTCACGCAGGGGTCGTGCATCAGCCCCCTCGGTTTGGAGTCCGGTGCAAGAGTCTGCTGAACGACGGCATGCGGCATGAACATCTTGGCCACAGCCTGGGCCGAACGTGTGCCGACCGCGCCGATTCGCTCGATTCTGGCCACGGTATTCAGAACCTGATGGGTGACATCGAGTCCGATGATGACTGGACGAAGCCCCGCATTCAGGACGATCTGCGCCGCGTGAGGATCAACATAGAAGTTGTATTCCGCCTGCGGAACAATGTTGCCGCGGTGCATCGACCCGCCCATGATGACCAATTGGCCGATACGTTCGCGGATCCACGGAGCCTTGACCAGCGCCAGCGCCAGATTGGTCAGCGGGCCGAGGGTGGCGACCGCAACCGGATCGCCGGCGCCGCCGAGCGTTTCGACGATGAAGTCGACTGCGTGTCGCCTGTCGACTGACCGGGACGGCGCTGGCAGGTCTGCCCCAGCCAAGCCATCGTTGCCCATGACGTATTCAGCGGTAACGAGCGGGCGCATCAGCGGATGCTGACAACCGGCAAACACGGGAATATCCAGCCTGCCAGCAAGCTCGACGATCTTCAGTGCGTTCATCGAGGTCAGCGCGAGCGGGACGTTCCCGCCTACGGTGCAGATGCCGAGAACCTGGAGTTCGGGCGAAGCCAGGGCCAGCAAAAGCGCCGCGGCGTCGTCCTGTCCCGGATCGCAATCAAAGATCACTGCCGTCATCTGAACCTCCATGAGACCGGAGCGGCTGTTGGGGGGTCGCGGGCCACTCCAGGCCGACTAAAAACGCTTGCCTTGTTCAAGGCTCATTGTATACTATGTACTGAATTATGAAAGGTTCGAGCCAACCGCAAATGCACAAGACCACGCTGAGGTTGCACAACTTCTACCTCCCGGGCAGACCCGAGTCGGGGCTTCTGGCACGCTTCGGCGCGCAAGTCGGCCTGCTGTCTGATCGCTTACAGGTCGAGATCGTGGATGGCAACGGGCTTGGCCTGGATGACACAACGGGATTGAGCTGGCTCTCTCAGGGTGAACCGGACTTGGCGGTGCTCTGGCCGGTCTTTCTGCAGCGAAACAATGCCGAGCTGGAGGCCTCCTACCCAATGGGGTCGGCCCGTCACTTGATGGACCATCACCGGGCAGTCCCGGATCTGGAGGTCATTGGTCGCCGTGTGCTCGAGGAGCACGGCATCGTGCTGTTGGCGTTCCTGCCGTCGCCGGTGCTCTGGATTTCCATCTTCTCGAGCGGCAAGCCGGTGACCTCGCTGGACGATCTCAGAGGCCGGCGGCTGCGCGTCTTCAGCAAGGACCTGGAGCCGACATTCCGGCGACTGGGTGTCGACGCAAACTTCATACCGCAAGGCGAGTTGTATTCGGCGCTCGAGGCTGGACGTTTCGATTGCACCGTGTATCCGGCCTGTCACACGTCGTGGAGCGTCCCGCTGTGGCGCGTCACCCAGCATGCGGCCTATCTCTTTCCAGAGGCCTTGCATCCCTACGCTCTAAGCTGTTCGCCGCAAGCCTGGGCGCGTCTCGACGATGGGCAGCGTTGCGCGTTGCGCGAAGCTGCAGAAGGGCTATACCCCGAATTCCTGCGCCTGTCGATCGACAACGCTGCAGAACTGGCGGCCCGGCGAAATCTGGAAGCGGCCAGTCTCGCCTGGCATCCCGATTTCAGCGCGCCCGACCGCGCCGCCTTTGCCGAGTCGGCCGCCCAGACCTGGGCCGATCTATCCGAGAAGGCCGGCGGGCGCGCTCCCGACAACTTTCAGCGCTTGATGGCGGCGATGCATCGCCGCCCCGAACGCTGAAAGCCGACCTCAGCCACATTTATGACACTTATGAAGGATCCCGCATGAACCGTCGAATTCTGGCCAAGATCGCTGCACTTTCACTCATCTTCTGCGCCGGGCTGACTGCTGCCACCGCGCAGACGCGCGGTGGCAACCTCACGGTCATGCTCTCCAACGAGCCGCCCATGCTGGTGTCGGCGTTCAACACGGCGCTGCCGATCGGCACCGTGTCGACGAAGATCATGGAAGGCCTGCTCTCCTACGATACGGCGATGACGCCGAAGCCCAGCCTGGCGACGCGGTGGTCGACGAGCGCGGATGGTCTGACTTACACGTTCAACCTTCGCCCGAACGTCAAGTGGCACGATGGCAAGCCCTTCACCTCCGCCGATGTCGCCTTCTCTGCGATGTCTGTTTGGAAGGAACTGCACCCGCGGGGTCGCACGGTCTATGCAAACCTGACCGAGGTCCAGACGCCTGATCCACTCACTGCCGTATTCAAGCTTTCGAAGCCCTCTCCGGTGCTGCTCAGCGCGCTGCACGCCTACGAGTCGCAGATCCTGCCCAAGCACATCTACGAAGGCACCGACATCGTCACCAATCCGGCCAACGCAGCGCCGGTCGGGACCGGGCCGTTTGTCTTCAAGGAGTGGAGACGTGGCCAGTTCGTGATGCTCGAAAAGAACCCGGACTACTGGGATGCGGGCAAGCCGTTCCTGGACCGCGTGGTGTTCCGCGTGATCACCGACGCCGGCGCACGCTCGGCGGCAGTGGAAAGCGGCGCGGTCGATATTGGATTCTTCTCGCCGGTCTCCCTTGCCGAAGCCGAACGGCTCAAGAAGAGCCGGACGCTGGAGGTCAGCACCCGCGGATACGAGTACGCGACGCCGATGTTCTTTATGGAATTGAACCTGCGCAAGAAGCCGCTCGACGACATCAGGGTGCGACGTGCGCTGGCCCATGCGATCGACCGTCAGTTCATCATCGACAACATATTCATGGGCTACGCCGACCCGGTCACCGGGCCGATTCAGAAGTCGTCGCAGTTCTACAGCGCCGATACCCGGCAATACCCTTTCGACCCGGCGTTGGCGAACAGGATGCTCGACGAAGCCGGCTTCAGGAGGGAAGCGAACGGCTTTCGCTTCTCTTTGACCCACGATCCCGTGCCTCAGGGTGACGAGCATTCGCAGACGGCGGATTACGTCAAGCAGGCGTTCGCGACGATCGGCGTCAACCTCGAAGTTCGCAAGCAGGATCTGGCCTCGCAGGTCAGGCGCGTCTCGAGCTGGGAGTACGACATCTCCAGCAACCCGTTGTTCGCGATGTTCGACCCGGCACTTGGCGTGACGCGGTTGTTCTGGTCGAAGAACATCCGGCAGAACGTTCCCTTCAACAACACCACCGGCTTTACCAATGCCGAGATGGATGCGGCCATCGAGGCTCAGGGCGCCGAGACCAACGTCGCCAGGCGCAAGGCGCATTTCGTCAAGCTGCAACAGATTGCCCAGGATCAGCTGCCGTTGCTGTATCTGCTCGAGGTGAAGTATCTGACGATCGCCAACCGTCGCGTCCAGGGCCATACCTTCGACGGGGCGGCTGCGTTCGGCAACTTCGCAGGGGTAACGATTCAGCCACGCTGAGCGCGCAAGTCACCCCCGGCGCCCGCCGTGAGCCGAATCCAACGCCTGCTTTGGTGGCGCTTGGTCGCGGCGATCCCGATCATGCTCGGGATCGTCGTCATCAACTTCGTATTGCTCAATGCCGCGCCGGGCAACGTAGTGGATGCGATGGTCGGACAGATGGGGGCCGCTGACCCAGAGTTCGTGGCGCGAATGACCACCAAGTTCAATCTGGACCAACCTGTCTGGACGCGCCTGGGCTACTACCTCTGGAACATCGTGCGGCTTGACCTTGGCACTTCGCACTTCTACAACATGCCGGTGCGCACGCTGATTCTCGAGCGGCTCGCGGCCACGGCGCTGCTGATGTTCTCGAGCATTGGGCTGGCCTTTGCGATCGGCGTCATCGCGGGCGTGGCAGCAGCGCGCAGGTTCAACACAGTTTGGGACAACCTCATCAGCCTGGCGGCGCTGGTCTTCTATGCGACGCCCGTGTTCTGGATCGGCCTGTTGATGCTGGTGCTGTTCTCCGTCAAGCTCGAGATCCTTCCGATCGGCGGCATGTCCACGATCGGCGCCAGCTTGGGCCTGTGGGCCAGTGTTCGCGATGTGGTCTGGCATCTGTTGCTGCCGATGACCACGCTGGCATTGTTTTACATCGCGACCTATACGCGGCTGATGCGGTCCAGCATGCTCGAGGTCCTGCACCTGGACTTCGTGCGCACCGCGCGCGCCAAGGGCATGCCCGAAAGACGGGTTGCCTACAAGCACGTGCTGCGCAACGCGCTGCTCCCTGTGGTCACGATGGTCGGGGTGCAGATGGGGTCGATGCTCGGCGGATCGGTGGTGGTCGAGTCCCTCTTCGGCTGGCCGGGATTGGGCCAGCTGGCCTACGACAGCGTGATCCAGCGAGACTTCAACGTGCTGCTCGGCATCCTCTTCATGAGCTCGGCCGTCGTGCTTGGCGTGAATCTGCTGGTGGATCTGGTCTACGCCTGGCTTGATCCGCGCATAGAGCTCGGATGAGGCTGCGCCGCGTCACCGAATTCTGGCGACGCTTCGCCCGCAATCGCAGCGCGGTCGTGGGCCTGACGGTGCTGGTGGCGCTGCTGCTGATGGCGGCGCTGGCTGACATCCTCTATCCGGGCAACCCGTTGCGCCTGGTAGGCCGCCCGATGCAATGGCCGGGCAGCAACCCTGCATTTCCGTTCGGCACCGATCGCCTCGGTCGCGACATCACCGCGGCCATCTTTCACGGCGCGCGGGTCTCGCTGCTGATCGGCTTCACTGCCGCCGCCTTCTCGCTCGTCGTCGGCGTCACCATCGGCGCACTCAGCGGCTTCTATCGCGGCGTTGTGGAAGCGATCCTGATGCGCCTGGCCGACCTGGTGCAGACCATTCCGCCTTTCTTGCTCGCACTGGTGCTCGTGGCGATCATGGGTGCCACGGTGTCGAACGTCGCGCTTGCCATCGGCATCGCGTCATGGCCTCCGGTCGCGCGCATCGTGAGGGCCGAATTCATGTCACTGCGCGAGCGCGAATTCGTTCAGGCCGCAACGTCGGCCGGGATGAGCGATGCGCGCCTCATCTTCAGTGAACTGCTGCCGAACGCCCTTGCGCCCGTGACCGTGCTCTCGTCGGTGCTGGTGGCTTCGGCCATCCTCACCGAGTCCTCGCTGGCATTTCTGGGGTTGACCGATCCGAACACTGTTTCCTGGGGCACCATCATCGGAATGGGTCGTTCGGAGATCCGCACGGCGTGGTACATCTCGGCCATGCCAGGACTGTTCATCTTCGTCACTGTGCTCGCACTGAACCAGATCAACGACGGCCTGAACGACACGTTGAACCCGCGCTTGAAGGATCGCTAGGCATGGCCGTACTCGAAGTCCGGGACCTGCGAACCAGCTTTTTCCTCAACCGACAGGAACTGCGGGCATTGCAAGGTGTCAGCTTCTCGGTGGAAAGCGGCTGCACGCTGGCGATCGTCGGCGAGTCCGGTTGCGGCAAAAGCCTCACGGCACTGTCGATGATGCGTCTGGTTGCCGAGCCTCCAGGACGCATCGTCGGCGGCAGCGTCGTTGTCGACGGCGTTGATCTGCTGAAGCTTTCGCAGGCCGAGATGGAGCACATGCGAGGCGACCGCATCGCGATGATCTTCCAGGAGCCAATGACCTCGCTGAACCCGGTCATGACGATTGGCGAGCAGATCACCGAAACCCTGAGATGGCACCGCGGCATGACGGCAGCCGCGGCACGCGATCGGGCCCTCGAACTGCTCGACCTGGTCAGGATCTCCGATCCGCGGCGCCAGATCGATGAGTACCCGCATCGGTTGTCCGGAGGCATGCGGCAGCGAGTCATGATCGCCATGGCGCTTGCGCTCGAACCCAAGGTGCTGATTGCCGACGAGCCGACCACCGCTCTCGATGTCACGATCCAGGCGCAGATTCTCGATCTGCTGCAAAGCATGCAGCGCCGGTTGTCGATTGCGTTGGTGCTCATCACGCACGACCTGGGCGTCGTGGCGCGCATGGCCGACCGGGTGATGGTGATGTATGCCGGCCGCAGCATCGAAGAGGCCGACGCGTCGAGCTTCTTTGCGCATCCCAGGCACCCCTACAGCCTTGGTCTGTTCGGTTCGATGCCGACCGCGGGGCAGCGAAAGACGCGTCTGAAGGAAATCCCCGGCATGGTGCCCGGTCTGCGCGACATGCCCGCCGGCTGCGCCTTTGCGCCGCGCTGCGAGTGGGTGATCGAACGCTGCCGCGTGGCGGTTCCACCCCTTGCGCCGGTCGAAGCCGGGACCGCAGTGGCTTGCCATGTGGTCACCGAGTCCCTGGCGACCGCCGGTCACCCCGTATGAATCCGCCCCTGCTCGAGGTGGAGAACCTGTCGGTCACTTACGGAAACGGCGTGCGCGCAGTCGACCGCGTGAACCTCCAGGTGCGCGCCGGCGAGACACTGGCGATCGTCGGCGAGAGCGGCTGCGGCAAGTCGTCCCTCGCCAAGCTCATCATGCGCATCTACGAGCCGACCTCGGGGCGCGTCATATTCGACGGCTGCGACCTGACCGCGCTCGACCGGCGGCGCCTACGACCGCTGCGCAGGCGCTTTCAGATGGTGTTCCAGGATCCGTTTGCATCTTTGAACCCGCGTGCGACCGTGGGCAGCATCCTGGCTACTCAACTGGTGGTGCAGGGAATCGGTACCCGCGCTGAGCGGCAGTCGCGCGTCCTCGCGATGGCGGCCCGCGTCGGCCTGGACGGGATGGCGCTCGACCGCTATGCGCATGAGTTTTCAGGAGGGCAACGTCAACGCATCGGGATTGCACGGGCACTGATGCTGGAGCCCGATCTGGTGGTCTGCGACGAGCCGGTATCGGCTCTCGATGTGTCGATCCGCGCCCAGATCCTCAACCTGCTGCTCGAGCTGCAGCGCGAACGCAACCTCGCCTACATCTTCGTGTCGCATGACATGGCCGTGGTCGAGCATGTGGCCGATCGGGTGGCCGTCATGTACCTCGGTCGGGTGGTCGAAGCGGGCACGGTGGATGCCGTGATGTCGCACCCGGCGCATCCCTACACCCGGGCGTTGCTGGACTCGGTACCTCGCCTCGACCCCTCATCGCGCTTGCGCAGCATTCCAGTCGTGGTGGGCGATCTGCCGAGCCCGACGAACCCGCCGCCGGGTTGTCATTACCACCCACGGTGTCCCATCGCCACCGCGGTGTGCGCGCGCGAGGCGCCTGCGCTGGCTGAAGTGTCTTCCGGTGCGCTCGCGGCCTGCCATCACGCAGAGCGGCCCTTGACCGCCTCGCAGCCCTCTGTAGCCGCGGCACTGCCCGCCTGATGCAGTAGGAAGTGCGGCCATCGAACACGGTGTCATGAAAGCAGGCGCTGTTCTGGCGCCGCGGATCGTCGTCGTTGGCAGCGCCAATATCGACCTGATGCTTCTGGTGCCGCGATGGCCGCGGCCGGGTGAAACCGTCAACGGCCGGGACTTTGCTGTGGCGCCGGGCGGCAAGGGCGCAAATCAGGCGGTGGCCGCCGCTCGCCTGGGCGGCTCGGTGACGTTCGTCGGTTGCGTCGGCGACGATACTTTCGGCGCGCAGTGTGTGAGCGCTCTGCACGACAACCACGTCGACACGTCCCACGTGCATGTGCTTCGCGGCGCGGCAACAGGCGTGGCTATGGTGCTGTGTGACGAAGCCGGCGAGAACAGCATCGCGCTGGCCCCTGGGGCCAACCACTTGCTCAGCCGTGTTCATGTCGACGCGGCCGCTGACGCCATCGAGCAGGCGGACTTGATGGTCTGCCAGCTGGAATCGCCGCTCGACGTGATCCTCCATGCCTTGAGTCTCGCGCAGCGGAAAAACGTCGCCACATTGCTCAATCCTGCGCCAGCCCGGCCGCTGGCGGACGATGCTTTGAAGGGTCTGCGCTTCCTGGTTGCCAATGCCACCGAAGCGGAGTTGATGAGCGGAATCGAGGTCGTGTGCCCGGCAAGCGCTGCGCTTGCCGCGCGTGCCCTGCTGAACAAAGGCGTGGCGACGGTCTTGCTGACGCTCGGAGCGGCAGGCACGGTCGTCGCCGACGCCGATGGCATCACCCATCTGCCGGCACCGCCCGCCAAGGCGATCGACACCACGGGTGCCGGTGACACCTTCATAGGCGCATTCTCGAGCGCCTGGTCGCGCAGCGGCTCGACCATGGAGGCTGTCCGCTACGCGCAGATTGCGGCGGCTTTCAGCGTCGAAGGTCGAGGCGCGCAAGCATCCATGCCCTGGTCTTCGCAACTCTGATTGTCGGCATCGGGATAAGCGCCTGGATGCAGACTTGAAACCGCCGCCCCGGGAAAACACTCTTGATCTGCCTTTCTGATCCTCTGTATACAATCGACAGTTGCATACCCGGAGATCGAAATCATGGCGCGCACTCTGCCTTTGAAACTGGCGTTAGTCCTCGTGGCTGCGCTGCTCGCAGCGCCGCTGTATGCGCAGTCCACGCTGGCGCGGATCAAGAAGGACGGTTTCTCGAGGGTCGGTTTTCCGAATCAAGTGCCGTATGCGTACGCCGACGAAAAGGGCGTCTTGACCGGCGCCGATGCCGTGATCGCCCGCATGGTGATCCAGAGAATGGGCGTCAAGGACATGGACGGCGTTCTCACCGAGTTCGCTTCCCTGATTCCTGGCCTCAAGGCGGGCCGCTTCGACATCGTGCTGGCCATGTTCGTCAATCCGCAGCGCTGCGCCCAGGTGGCGTTCTCAGAGCCGATTTATCGCGTCGGCCAAGGTATCGTGGTGCGCACCGGCAACCCGCTCAAGATCGTCAACTACGACGATCTGGTCAAGCGCGACGAGATTCGCATCGCCGTGATGGCGGGCGCAGTGCAGATGTCCAACCTCAAGAAGCTGGGCGTGCCCGACTCGCGCATCGCCAGTTTTCCGGACGGCCCGAGCGCGGTGGCGGCGGTGTCGAGCGGGCGCGCCGACGCTTTCACCATCAGCGACCTGCCGGCGCGCCGCCTTTTGGCGGCCTCCGGGCCGTCAGCCGGGTTGCAGATGGTGCCAGCCTTCGCGCCGCCGATCATCGATGGCCGCCCGGCCCAGGGCCACAGCGCCTTCGCTTTCCGGCCGGAGGACGCGGACCTGCAGCGCGAATTCAACAAGGCCCTGGCCGAGCTGATGGCGACGCCAGCCTTCCTGGAGGCGATGGCGCCGTTTGGCCTCACGCGCGAGAACCTGCCCGACAGCAAGACCGCCGACCTGTGTCGCTGATGCCGGCAGGTTCGGTCGCCATGCGCCGACGCCATGCCTGAACGGCCGGCGCATCATGCGCGCTTCGCCGGCGTGCGGCCGCTGCGGTAGGCGCGCCCACCGGTCGGTCCATCATCGACATCTTCGCCCTACTCTGGAGCGGCGCGGCCGTTACTGCGAAGATCACCGCGGCAGCCGCGCTGCTGGCGCTCATGCTTGCGCTGCCGCTCGGGTTGGGACGCGCGAGCGCGCACGCCACGCTGCGCCTGCCTTGTGCCGCTTACATCGAGTTCTTTCGCGGCACTTCGCTCATCGTCCAGCTGTTCTGGCTTTACTTCGTGCTGCCGCCTCTGGGCGTACGGCTGGAGGCGATGACCGCAGCCATCGCAGGCATCGCGCTCAACTACGGCGCCTACGGCGCGGAAATCGTGCGCGGTGCGGTTGGTTCGGTGCCGAAGGGCCAGGTGCAGGCCGCGCGGGCGCTCGGCTTGTCGCCCTGGCAGGTGTTGCGCCACGTGGTTGCGCCGCAGGCGATGACGATCTTCGTGCGGCCGTGGGGCAACCTGATGATCCAGTTGCTTAAGGCGACCTCGCTGGTGTCCCTGATCACCATCGCCGACCTCACCTTCCGCGCTTACCAGATGCACCAGCTGTCGATGCGCACCTTTCACATCTTCGGCTCAGTGCTGATCCTGTACTTCCTGATGGCGCAGTGCATTGCGCTGGCGACCCACCTGGCGGATCGGCATTGCGGCCGCTGGCGCCGGCACGGAGCGGCGCAATGAGCGGCGCGTGGGACTGGGCATTCGCGGCGTCGATTCTGCCCGAGCTCGTCGCCGCGACCGGCTACTCGGTGCTGGCGACGGTGCTCGCCTTCGCCGGCGCGCTACTTCTGGGGATGCCGCTGGCTCTCGCGCGCGATGCCGCGAGCCGCCCACTGCGCCTCGCAAGCGGCGCGTTGGTCGAAATGGTGCGCAGCACGCCGATCCTGATCCAGGTGTACTTCCTGTATTTCTTCCTGCCAACACTGGGCATCGTCCTGCCGGCCCTGGCGGTGGGGGTGATCGCACTAGCGGGGCACTATGCCACCTATGTATCGGAGGCCTATCGTTCCGGCTTGGCCAGCGTCAGCCGCGGGCAGCGAGAAGCTGCAGCCGCTCTTGGCCTGGCGCCGCGCGACGCTTTCGTCAGCGTGATCCTGCCACA
>Ga0209181_10005933_pt1 | contig 17404 bp, 13 predicted proteins | sample MAT05_FD_187208 | JGI IMG/M metagenome (GOLD analysis project Ga0209181, IMG submission 187208) | Freshwater microbial communities from Lake Fryxell liftoff mats and glacier meltwater in Antarctica - MAT-05 (SPAdes) (version 2) | ecosystem: Environmental > Aquatic > Freshwater > Ice > Liftoff...
GGCAGGCGTTCAGCGGCTCGCAGCATGCTGCTCGAAAGCCCGCTTCCCCGGCCCGCTAGCCGCGAGCTGGCGGGCGTTCAGCGGCTCGCAGCATGCTGCTCGAAAGCCCGCTTCACCGGCCCGCTAGCCGCGAGCTGGCGGGCGTTCAGCGGCTCGCAGCATGCTGCTCGAAAGCCCGCTTCCCCGGCCCGCTAGCCCCGAGCTGGCGGGCGCTCAGCGGCTCGCAGCATGCTGCAAAATGCCCGCTTCCCCGGGCCGCTAGCCCCGAGCTGGCGGGCGTTCAGCGGCTCGCAGCATGCTGCTCGAAAGCCCGCTTCACCCCCCCTCATGTAAGCCCTTGTACACTGCGGTTCCGGTGCACCATGGATGTGCGAGTGGCGCCTAAGGCAGGATGCCGGAAGCGACCCAGCGCCGTGCGCCTTGCACTTGAACCGCTTGGCTTAAGTTTCTTTAAAGTTCCCTAGCGATGGTCTGGCGGCTGCGTTGATTTCACGCGCGCTCGTTTGGTCTTCGGCTTGGTGTCAGTAGCGTTGGCACCGATTGGGTCGAGGGCTACCTCGATGCGTAAGCGCACTTGATCGCCAAGCGTGCGCCGGTGACTCACCATGCCAAAGTTCGAACGTTTCACCTGTCCGTCGACGCGCACATTGCACGGCGCCGTTCCGGGCGCGTCCAGGCATGCACCGGCCGTGACCGAAAATATGACTGATCGTTCCACGCCACGTATTAATAATCGGCCGCGCACTTGGCGCGCGCTGCTTGAGGGCTTGAGCGAAAACGCTTCGGAGCTAAATTCGATCCAAGGATGTTGCGCCGCATCGAAGAAGTCGTCTGAAAGCAGCAGACGCGTTTGATCAGGATCCTTCATATGTGCGGTTGCGGCCGGTATGCGCACACGAATGCTCGCGCTCTGCGCCTGCGAATCGACCTCAATGGTGCCTTCCAGCGACGAGAAAGTGCCGCTGCGTCGCAACACCAGCAACACGCCGATATCAAAATGCACCACTGAGCGCTGGGGATCGATATTGAGGATCTTGGCTGCGGCCGAGGATGTTGTCTGGGCGGCGGCCATCTGCGGCGTAATCAGTGCGCCGCAGACGAAAAACGCGAAAATGAAACCACAAGCTCTGGATCGCATAAAACCTGCCGCTTGCCGAAGCTCATTCGCCGCGAACCGCAACATATTGACTGCCATCCAGAAAACCCGCCATCACGATCATCCAATGAGTAGCATGATGTTGATGTGCGGGTTCGTGGGCTTATCTTGCCTGCTTAAGGCTAAATCGCCTAAGGCCACCAGAATTCAATCAGTTCTGCCGACCCTGGCTCTAAAGCCGCATCCGCTTTGACGCGCAGGCGCGCAATCGAGCCTGTGGGCATGCCGCGACCATCGGTGCTGCGGCCATCGGCGAGTAAAGTCACGAGCGTTTCCAGACCAGGGTTGTGTCCTACCAGCATCAACGGCGAATACGCTCGGTGCTTGTCGATCAGCGCCAACAAGTCGCCCGGAGTGGCTTCGTAGATTGAGGCTTCTTCAACAACTTCCACATCCCCCATGCGCGAGCGCACGGTGGTCAGTGTCTGCATGGTACGCAAAGCATGCGAGGTCAGCGCGCGCGCTGGCCGAATCTGCCGCTCTGCAAGCCAATGCGCGGCTTTCTCAGCTTGCGAAAACCCCAGCGTCGACAAGGGCCGGTCCAGGTCCTTGCCGCTGGCGGCTTCCGCTTCGGCGTGTGCGTGCCGCACCAATATCAATTCTACCGCGCTCATCGATCGCACCCCTTGGCGTTCGCAGGCGAAAAGGACTTCGGAGCAGGTCGCCCCGAAGCGTGTGCCCCTGCGGGCTGAACGAGTCTCGCGCTTTGCGGGCGCCAGATGCAATCCCGTTGACGACTCTGATGAATGCGTAAAGTCACGGAGAGCTGGCTCATGGTTGTGGTGGCGTGAGCAGGTTGATGGGAACCGCGCTGCGATTCCAGGTTCCGACCATAGGCGCTGGCAGGGTGAAACCGGTAGTTAAGGTGCCGGTCGTTGGCGTGGTGAAGTTGCGGCGCATGCTGCCAGCCGCTTGCGCTGAATCGAGGAAGGGCGTCCATGCACACACCGGACACTGCACCGAGTAGGTCTGCACCGGGAAGTCAACGGTCGTAGTGGCCGGCGTATCGCCGAGTACCCAGCGCGGTTGGCCAACTGCGTCATAGAAATAGCTCGCGACAAACTCGCGCGCTGTGCCGGTGGAATAGCTGTCGTAGGTTGCGCCCCAGCCTTCTTCCGCGGGGTGGTACCAAGCGCCGGTTCGGTTTGGCGTCCCTGTATTGATGCCCTGGAAACCATGCACCATCAATTCGCTATTGGCGGCACCGTCGGCGCTGAAGGTGAAGTTGTAAAACAGGCTCTCGTTGGTCAAGAAATGCACCACCGCCCGACCCACAGTTTCACTGTCGACGTCAAAAGTGGGCGCGCCAATGTTGCGCGTGAATTTTAAAATCGGCGCAATCACTTGGTTGTCTTGTACGACTCCCTGCACCACATACCAAGTGGGTGTGCGACTTGGCGTGCCGGTATACCAAGCACCGAAATACACGGGTCGGCCACCGGCGATTGGCGTCACATGCGAGATCAAGCCGTTACCGGGGCGATTTGGGTTAAAGAACGCGCCAGGTCGCAGATTGACCGTTGGCGCCAGTGCCAGCGGACACGTGGTGATGACTTGGCAATTGGCCTCATCGCCTACCAGAAACTCACGGGACTGATAGCCAAAGCTGCCGGAATTGGCGTCTGCCGCACCGGCGAAGCCGACGCGGAAGCGACTGCCGCACGCGGTGGTCGGGTCTACCGAAAAAATGGTCGATGCTTGCGCGGTGCCTGCCGCCGCAATGACGCCCAATGCGGAAACCGGACTCTCCAGCCGTAACTTGGTCAAATCACCGGTCGCGGCTGGCAAGTTTTGCGGGTGGAAGAAGCACACCGCTTGATTGCCCGCGATCGCGCTTTGGTTGCAGGCGAAATTCAGTTGCTGGCCCGTCGTCGCCGGATTCAAGATGCCAATGGTCGCCCCGTTGCCACCATTGGGAACGGCGTTGCGGTATTGATAGGCGATCTGGAAGGTCGACGGATACACCACAATCTGGAAGTCGAAGTTGCCCGTCGGCGCTCCGGTTGAACTGGTGTACAAGCCCATATTATTCCATTGGAACACCAGGCAGCGCTGATTGGCCGGGCCCACATCCGCTTGTCGTGGGCAACTGGCGAACGTGGCTGCGCGTAGCGAGCCGGCGACCAAATCATCGTGCAAGGCCTGCAAGCGCGGGCCGTTGTTGTCCGAGTCTGGCGGGGAACCGCAGACATTGTTGAAATCGCCGCCAGTGGTGGCCGCGCTGGTGCCAAGATAGCCATTGGTGCTCATGACTGCCTGGGTCACATTCTGGCCGTAGAAATTGAAGGCATTCGTTCCACTCAGATCGAGCACACCGGTGCGGCCATCGTCGGTTGCGGCGACCGAGCCCGAAGCGATTAGCGGCAATGCCGAGACGGCGTCAGTGATATCGACGAACTGATAGCCACATTGCGCACCGTCTGTGCTGTCGATCACGGCATAACCAAAGCTGTCGCGCGGCGCACTGCTGACGGCATCTGTCGCCGTCTTGGTGAACACGCCGATCGCATTCGCCGTGGTGGGACGGGAACCGTCATTGACCAGATTCGCAGCAATGCGCCAGCGTTCGCCAGGCTCAATCACGGCATCGCCGTCGCCGCAGACCTGGACGGGCGCGCTCACCACGGTATCCACCTTGACGCGATGTGCCACCACATTGACTGCGCGTTGGGCGACGGTTTCGCAAGCGGCGCCATCGCGTACGCGCACCGAAACATTGAACTGTCGTTCGCGGTCATAGCGGGCGACCAGCGAGTTGGTGGTCGTGGTGCGATCAACCACGCCATCACCGTCGATATCCCACAGATAGGTGTAATTGCCAGCCCCGCCGGTCGCAGCCACGGTAAAGGTGGCGTCGGTACCGCCGGCGATCACCGGATCAGAACTGGCGCTCAAGCTCGCGGTCGGCGCAGCACAACTTGCGGTGCCGTCTAGAAATTGCGCTGCGGACGCGGTGTCGTCGAAGTGGTCACTCAAACGCGAGGACGAGGAGCCGCCGCCAGCCCATGACGTGGCCACGCGACCATACCAATCGGGGCGTGTGTCATTGCAGGCTGCATAGCCGCCATTAAGCTGTCCGACGACGCGCTTCTGCGCGTTGAACAAGGGGCTACCCGAAGAGCCGGGCTCTGTGGTGCCCACATCCCATTGATTCACACGCAAATGGCTGGTGACGCTGGGCGGGGTCACGGCCGGGCAGGATTGGCCAGCCGCACATTGTAAATAGCCGCTGATATTGAGCGGCTGCTGTTCGAAACTGATGCGTTTCTCGTGGCCTGAGGCGTGGTGGATGGTCGTGGCGTTGTCAGGCGCGATATCGCGTCGATCCCAGCCGGCCCAGTAGACATTTGCGACTGCGGGCGGCGCCGAGTTCAGGCGCAGCAGGGTCATATCCGTGGTGCTGAAATTCGAAACTAAGGTGGTGCCTGAATTGCTCGGCAAGCCAGACGGCACCGGGACTTGCACACCATTGGCTGCGGAGCCAACGGCGCGACAGGTGCTACTCGCATAGTTCCAGTAGACGACCACCGTCGCCGCTTGGGCCTGCGTACTCAAACAATGGCTGGCGGTCAGAAATAGCGGCGCGCGATCACCGCTACTGCGGTTCATCAGCGTACCCGTACACGAGAAACTATTCGGTGTCTGCCCGCTGCCAGCACTAAAACTATAGGCACCCACAGAACGGATCTGGTCACGCCAAGCGTCACCCTGCGGACAAACCGTGTCAACGTTGCATGATCCCGACTTATCGATCTCACGCTCGAAGGCGTCGCGATAGCCGTGGTTGACATAGCCGAGCTTGAGTTCGACAAAAGCGCGGGCTGCACTCGGCACAATGAGTTCGATCGTTGCGCTTTCGCCTGCCACCATCGCGGTCCACAACTGACCCGATGCTTGATTGTGCTGGTCGGTATAGGGCCCCTGCACATCACCCTTGGCGCCGCTGGAAATCCACAATTCGGCGCCTTGCGGCATGCGGAAACGCGTAAATCCAAAATCCAGCGATTTGGCACCATCGGAGACCACCTTCTGACGCCATAGCGAGCGGCCATCGGCCAGCAGAGTCCATTCGCCACCAAGAGATTTGTCACCTGCAATCGATACACCATCCACCTTGCGCCCGACGCCATAGCGATAGGGCGTGCCCAGCTTGGACGCGGCCGCATCTTCACGCGCAAGCTTGTCCCGATCGAGCGCCGGGAAACGTAAAGCAGACGCGGCGCTGGGTTCGGCAATACCGAACGTCGCTGAAGGCGCGGCAGCATTGGCGATCCAGGGTGCGCACAGTAATGTCAGTGCGCTGAAAATTTGCTTGAAACGCATGTTAACTCCTTGAATCCGGGTGCGTCACTCAACTAGCGGGATGTCGGCGGAAAGCGGCGGTGGCGGTGAGCTTAGCGTGAGCTTCTGCCACGGACCATTGCATGAACGTGAACAGCACACTAGGGCCGTCACTGGCTTGGCCTTTATACTGGTGTTATGCAAGCGTCTACAGTCCAGCGCCCCGTCGCGGGCGGTCTATGTGTGCTCGGCGCTTTGGCGCTGATCGTGGCCGCGAGCCTGTTGCCGTCACCTGCGCCCTTCGCTTTTTGGCTGGCGATCCCGTTATATCTGTGCGCACGTGTGAATTTCGGGGGCGAGTTGCCGTTCCATGGCACGCGCGAGCTGTTGCTGCGGCTGGCTCTGGCCGGCGCACTGACGTTGGCCGCGGGCGTGATTTGCCAGCTCTTTTTGGGTGGATTGGTGTATTCGCTGCGCGACCCCGACCGCCTCTATCCAGTGCTCGGAACGGTCGCGGTGGCGGTGGGTTTATGTATCGCGCAGTGGCGAACATGGCCCTTTCTGGGTTTGTTGTTCCTGTCGCGCCTCGCTGGCACAGACCTGCCACAGGATCTGTACGCGCGGCTCACTGAGCGGGCGCGCGAACTGACCCTTGGTAGCGATGATTTCTGGTCGGGCGGCGTGGCGGTCGCGGCGTCGATTGTGATTCTCCTGATTTTGCCGAGCGCGCTGCATGCCTGGGGCGACCCGCTTGATGTCGTTTTGGCCATTGCCATCCAGGGCGTGGCGCTGGCGCTGTTGATCGAAGTGCTACTGCGTCTGACCGAGCGTGCGCGGCGTCGCCCCCGCGTGAAGTCGTCCATTCCATCTTTCTTGCTTGACGGCGCCTTTGAGCGCAAGTTGCCGGCAGGCAGCGCCGCAGCGCCCTCGGAGCCATTGGATTTGCCGCCGAGCGGCCCGGCGCATGAGCTCTTGCTGGCGGCCCGCCACGGCGATAGCGTCGGTGTGAAGCAGGCGCTGGCGCAAGGCGCCGATCCGAATGCACTGCCACTGCCACAGTCTGCTGATCAGCGCACGCCATTGATCGCCGCCGCGACGGCCGTGGAACTCGGTGCTTTACGTGCGTTGATCGCCGCCGGTGCGGAAGTGAATCGCGTGAGCGGTGGTTTGACCGCATTGCTCGCGGCAACGCGCGATAGTTTCGATGGACGTATTAGCGCCGTCATGACCTTGCTGGCCAACGGCGCTGATCCCAATCTTGCTGATGATGCCGGCAATACGCCGCTGCATTTTGCTGCCTCGACGCGCGATGCCGCGGTCATGCAGAGTTTGCTTGACGCCGGCGCGCGCCTCGACGGCGTCAATCGCGAAGGCATGACGCCACTGGCATTGGCCTGCGAGGCCAGCAATCAAGTGGTGATCGACTATTTGATCAAGCGCGGCGCATTGCCTGATGTCGACGGCACTTCACCCGCCTTGCTGTTTGCGGCGGCGGTCGATGGCGACGACGCGCGTGGCGTTAAGCGACTTCTCAAGGCCAAGGCGCGGGTAGATGCGCGGGGCCCGCACGGCCGTAGCGCCTTGATGGTGGCGGCCTTGGCCGATAACGCCGAAATAGCGGACGCGCTGCTCGCCGCCGGAGCCGATGTTGACGCCATTGACGATACCGGCAGTTGTGCCTTACTCGAAGCGGCGCGAGCCGGCGCCAATCGAGTCCTACAGCGCTTAGTCTTTCACAAGCCAAACGCGAGTCGTGTCGACCCACACGCACGCAACGCATTGCATCTGGCTGCGCGTGCGGGGAATGCCGATGCGCAGACTGTGCAGTTATTGCTGACGCTGGGCTGCGATCCCACAACGCTCGACAATAATGGCCGTACTGCGGCTGAGATCGCGGCCATGGCCGGTCGCTGGCCATTGGTGCGCGAACTCGATCCCGAATATCCGATTCCGAGTGCGCATCGTTTTGACGAGAGTGATGAGGCCGACGCACTTGCGATCCAGCCGGATCCGCCGGGACGATTATTGGTGCGATCGGCAATGCAGGGCCGATTCCCGCTGTTTCAGGAACTCCTCGATATTCCCGGTGTAACCAGCGGCGATATCGCTGAGGCGCTGGTCGCAGCCGTGACCCACGTTGATCGGCGCTACGCGGAAGCTGTCAGTGAGGCGGGTTACGATACGTTCGAGCGGCTTGAAAATACAGACAGTGTGTGGGAGCGGCTGTGTGCCTCACGGCCGACGCCGGTCACCATGCTCGCGGCTTTGATCGAGCGTGCGGAGCGCTCCAGCGGTGCAAGTGCCAATCTGTTGGTGGGCTTGTGCGCGTGTGAGATGAGCGACGACAACATGGCTGCGTTAAGCGCATTGCGCGAGCGCGCGATTGCACTCGGCGCGCAGGTAAACGCGGTCGATCGCGGTGGTCGCCCGCCCTTGTTCAACGCCGTGCGCAGCCTGCCGATGGAGTGGATAGAGCGCCTGATTGCCATCGGTGCTGACCCGAATATGCGCGATCCGCGTGCCGATACCGCGCTGACGCAACTCGCATGGGCGCAGCGCATCGACGCGCGTGAGATCGCACCTGTGCTCATTCGTGCGGGCGCAGATCCGGCGCTCGCTGCGCGCGATGGCAGCACGGCCGCCGGCGTCGCACGGCTTACCGGGCAAATGGAATTGGCCGCGCTACTCGAATGGCCAGCGGGCGCGCATCCTGGGCATGCGCTGACTGGCGCTGCGGTCGCCGCCGCCGGCCGTCGCGGTGATCTGACGACTATCGATCGACTGCTGAGCCTGGGGCTGGACGTCGACGGCGTCGATGCTCAGGGCGCCAGTGCAATATTGCATGCCGCCGGAACTGGTCAGATTGATCTGGTGCGCGCGCTGATCGAACGCGGCGCGGATATTCGCTTGGTGTCGGAGCGCAAAATTTCGCCCGCCGCCGCGGCGATCCTTTCGGGGCGCAATGAAGTTCTGGAGTTACTGATCTCGCGCGGCGTCGGTTCGGAAGAAGTTCAGTTGGGGCGGTTGACCTTGCTCGGATTGGCCGCCGCCTGCTTGCGCCTGCCCTTGGTCGATGCCTTGTTGCGTAAGGGTGCCGATCCGGATGGATTGGCAGCTCCTGAATCGCCATTGGAAAATGTGCTGAACCTCGTTTTTGACATCAGCAAGCCGATTGCGCCCATCTTGTCTGTCTTGGAAAGGTTGGCCGAAGGCGGCGCCAATGCGGACCGGCCGGATTCCACCGGGTTGGCAGCTTTGCTGCGGCTGCTGGGATCCGGTCGCGTTGAGCCGCAATTGCGCGATGAGTTGCGCCTAAAGCCGGTGCTTTTGGCGCTGGTGCAATCAGGCGCCAACCCGAACGCCATTGATGCCGACGGGCGCACGGCTTTGCACTGGGCCTGCAAGCATGGTCTGGTAAATTGCGGCGGTATCCTGCTGGAGCTTGGTGCCGATCCACGCGTGGTCGACCACAACCGTCAGATGCCCATCGATTTATTGTCCCCGCGCTATCGCATTCACTTAGGGCCAGTGTTGCGCCAAGCCAGCGAGGCTTGGAATCGTCAACGCGGCCCGCGACTCGGAGCTTGATCCATGTCCTACGATAAAAGCGCCAAACCACCAGGACGTAAGCGTTCAGCGCCCGACGCGCCGGTGTATCGGCATCCTGATGCGGGTGCGCCGCAAAAGCCGACGTCGAAATCCGAGCCGCGTGTGACTGAGCGTGAGCCAGTATGGGCACGCAAGCCGCCAGGGCCATCGGCCGATCAAGCGCCGACGCGGCCATTCGGCGCGCGCGGTGCGGAGGATCAGAAGCGAAGCACCGCGCAGCGCAGCGCAGCGCCGAATCACGTTTGGTCGGCCAAGCCGCCAGCGCGGTCGCCAGAACTGCCGCCGAATGTGAGTGCTGAAGACGCGTTTCCGGACGAGACTGCCACCGGCGAAAAAATCTTTGATCGTGATGCGCAACGGCGCCGCGAAGTGCGCATTTTCGGGCGCTCGGCGTGTCTGGCCGTGGCCCGTGATCGCGCGTCGGCGATTCGCAAAATCTACTATGCACGCGAGCGTTCGCGCGAACTTGCACCGGTGTTGGAACGACTGGCTGCCGCGCGTGTGGGTTTTCGCGAAGTTGGCAATGACGACTTGAGCAAACTGGCGGCGAGCCAGCATCACGAAGGCATTGTCTGCGATTTGCTGCGCAAGCCGCAGCCGGCGTTTGAAGAGCTCGCCAGCGACGTTAGCCGCGAGATCGGGCCGCTGTGTTTGATCGCGCTCGAGGGCGTCGGCAACCCGCACAATTTCGGTGCCATTTTGCGCAGCGTGGTGCACTTTGGCGTACGCGCGGTGTTGATTCCCGAAGATTCCACGCTGACATTGGCCGGTGCAGTTTATCGCGTCGCTGAGGGTGCTGCGGAACGTGTCGATATCGTGCGCTATCGCGATGTGCAACAGTTGCGCAGCCTGAATTTGCCACTGATCGCTGCCGCGACGAGTGGCGATCAGCAGCTTTATCGCGATGGCGTTCCGGCGCGCGCGGTGATGCTATTCGGTGCCGAAGGTGCGGGATTAAGTGAAGGCCTGTTGTCGCAATCGGATCATCGTCTGCAGATTCCGGGCACCGGCAAAGTCGACAGTTTGAATGTCGCGCAAGCGGTGGCGGTGGTGCTCGGCGAATGGTGGCGCGGACACCAATCTTGAGCCGCGGCGATTAGCGAATGACGCGTCGCGCGCCGCGATAGCGCGGTTGCCAGTAAGCGTTGTCGAGCCGATCCAGGCGCACGCGGCCGCCATGATTGGGCGCGTGCACGAAACGGCCCTCGCCCACATAGATACCCACATGTGAGACTCCATTGCGCCCGGTTTCAAAGAACACCAAATCGCCTGTGCGCACGTTTTTACGGATGGGTTGACCACTTTTGAGTGCAAATTGGTCAACCGTTCCGCGCGGCAAGGCGACGCCGGCGCTGTCTCTAAACACATAGACCACGAGCCCTGAGCAGTCGAAGCCAATGTGTGGATCGCTGCCTGCGGTGCGATATGGCGTGCCGACCAAACCCAACGCACGTATCGCCACATCGTTGTGATTCCCGCGCGGCGCGTTGGCTATGGAGCTGACGCTAGAGCGCGCGGCCGAGCCTGATTGAATGCGTGGTGGCGGCGTGCTCGCGCACGCGGCAAGCAGAGTGACCACAGCCACCGCGCCAAGCCAACGCCATGCGCGCCCTGTTGGCGAAGATGGCTCTGCGGCGACGACGCGAACTGCGCACGCAATCAAGCGGCGCGAAACTGATCCCGCAGAATCATTCCTCATCCCCGGACCCGCTCGTCGGTGCAGAGGTGTCCGCAGGTTCTGCGAACGACAAGGCGCGATCGACCATCGCGGCACCGCCGCCTATATAGACTTGCCCTAAGCGTTTGGAGGTCTTGCGCGCAGCCATCTCCTGATCAATCACCTCGGCCGCGGCCACCAAGGCGACTTTGCGTTCGTCTGTGAGCGCCGTCCAGTGGCAGTCGTCCTCGGCACCGGCCATGGCATACAGCAGGTTCAAGGTCGGCTTGAATCCCGCGATTTTAACGCGCCGATAGGCCTCGACCGAACCCAGCACACGCAGTTCTTCATGCGTACGGATACCGACCTGACGCAGCCACGCGGCGCTCTTCGGACCAACATTGCGAATTTTTTCCGTTGGCGGCACGTTCAATTCCTAAGATGAAGACAGCGGTAAATATTCAGGCGGACCCTGCGCCACTCGCCATGAAAACGCCAGCCAATAGTTCCAGCCCGTCTTGGTCGTCCTGATCAAAGCGGCCTGGGGTCGGGCTATCTAGGTCGAGCACACCGATCAATATTTCACCACGCAACAGCGGCACGACGACTTCCGAGCGTGATGCTGCATCGCAGGCGATATGACCTTGAAACGCATGGACATCCGCCACCAACTGGGTCTGGCGAGTGCTCGCCGCTGCGCCGCAAACACCACGATCCAGTGCAATGCGCACGCACGCTGGCTTGCCCTGGAAGGGCCCGACCACCAACTCGCGGCCATCGAAGAAATAGAAACCCACCCAGTTGACGTCGGGCAGACTGTGATAGAGCAGCGCGGAAAAATTGGCTGCGTTGGCGATCTGATTGGACTCGCCGTCCAGCAAATGGCGCGCCTGCTCAACGAGACCGGAATAAAACTCCACTTTGCTATCAGCAACCTGTGTTGAAAGCTCAAACATGCGGGATACCCCATGAATCCAAGCTGCGAATTGTCGCCGCAAATTGTGACCATTTTGTAGAGTGGAAGTTCGGGCACTTCCGATCCGGAAGTCTAGTGTGGCGTCCCACAATTTCTTTCAACTATTCCGCGTCTTTCGCCGTCACGCTGCGTTGCTCGTTATCGCCATGGAAGAGCTTAAGTCTTTCTTCGGGCTGGCCCGCCGCACGCTGCGTACGTTCGATCGCGCGGCATGTCGCCTTAAGCCGATCAATCTCACGCTCGCGCCTTGCCTGACGAAATCCGTCGGAAATATTGTTCAGGTTAATTACGCGACACCACACTAGATTTTTGTTCGCGGCTAACCCGTGCGATCTTAAAATTCACACACGTAGACTATCGATTCGTCGACAGCTTGGCTCAGGCGAGATATCTCTCCAAAAACGCCTCCTGGATCTGCGTTTCGATGGCGCGTGGTGAGCGCGTGGCGCGAATTTTTGCGATGGCGCTGGGTGCATCCATGCCGCGGCGCTTGAGCCAAGCCGCCGCCACGGTTCCCGCGCGGCCAAGACCGCCAACACAATGCACAAGTACGCCGTGACCTGACTGCAATCTGGCATCAATGAAAGCTAGCGCCGATTCCAACTCGTCCAGCGCCGGCACACGTCCGTCGACGATGGGCAGGTGGTGCGCTTGAATGCCGTGGCGCGAGTAGGCGGCAAGTAGGCCCTCGACGCCATAGTGGGCAAACTCGTCCTTGGCGAGCAGGCACAGCGCCGATTGCACACCTTGATTCTTCAAAGCCGCGAGATCCGTATCCAGTTCGCGCCCGAGATCGCGACGGCCCGGCAGCAAGGTCAGGCCAAGTCGCCCAGGTGCGGTCGATTCAGCGTCCAACCAATCCACACGCAGCGGCCCTTGGCGCTCGCAGAGATCGCTGAATCGCTCCACCGCGGCGGCCGCGGTGTACAAGGCCCAATGCTTCTGTACCGGCGAGCATTCATCAAAGCCCAAGGTGTGCACGGCGTAGCGGATTTGGCCGATCAGCAGTTGTTGCACATCGCGATCCGCATGGATCAGGCGCGGGTAGAAACCGCGCAGATGACACAGCGTTCGCCATGCGCGCTGCAATGCGGGTAAGTCGAACATGGCCGCATCGGCCGGATCTGGCGGGCGGCCCAAGTCGGCTTCCAATAGCAGCCGATCCGTGAACGCCTGCGCCTGCGGCAACTGATCAGCCTCGAGCGCCGTGAAGATGTACAAGAGATCGTTTTCAAGCTTGATCAGATCGCGCAGCACATGACCGCGGTGCGCGTGGAAGAAATCGATAATCCAGATATTGCCCGGCGCATCGACCAAGATATTGGCGCCGTTGAGATCACCATGCACCCACGAGAAATAGTGCGAGCGAGCGAGCCGAGGCAAGCGTTGCAATTCGCGTTCATAGAAAAACGCCAGATGCGGGAAGTGACGACCATCCGCAAAACGCATCTCCTCGTTCGATGCCGCATCGCCGAGGATGCCGGTGATGCGCCGACGTACGCCTGCGCCCCACTGTGGGCGGAAATCGTAGTAGTCGAGCAAATCGGTGCGCTCAGGACTTGCCGCGGCGTACAAGCGCCCGAGTTGTTCGCCAAAAACCTGGCTGAGCACGCGTGCGATCTCAATTTCCGAAGCCGCACTGGTATAGAGTTTTTGCAGTGAGCGCGAGCCGCCGCTGCCCATTGCCGCGTAGCGATATTTGATGCCGCCGCGATCGGCGAAATCGGCAAAATCTGCAATACGCGGCGCGCTATTTCCAAGCACCGATTCAATGCGTTCGAAGGCGCTGCGCTCCTGCCCCATCGGGCCTTGCGCGCCGATCTTCACCACATGCGGCACTTCCTCGTGCCCGTGCAGGTCCACGCTTGTTGTGCTGAGTACGCGATTGCCAGAAAAGCCGCCATCCAACGCGGAAAAGCGCACGCTGCGGCGGCCGCGGAATAGATAGCGTAGGAGCTGCTGATCCGTGGGCGTGAGCGTGGTGCCGTCTTTGACCTCCAGCACCGGATGACTTTCGTCGAAGCCGATCAACGGAAGATCTGCGCGCGAGCCACCGAGATAGTCGATGAAATCGCCCACGGAATCGATCACGCGCACGCCTAAGATGCGGGTCAATTGGGCGAGCGCTAAAAAATGGTTCTCGCGCGAGGAACTCGCGGTGAGCGCCGAGCACACGGCAACCTCAAATTCCGGGAAATGGGCAGCCAAGTCGTAGCTCAGAAAGCTGATCTTGGCCTCAGTCCACACGCCTGCCAAGCCCACGCGCATACGTTGGCCACGAAAGGCTTCAAGCACGGTCGGCAAACGCGTGTTGACGAAATTGCTGAGCACCGTCGCGTTGACAATTTCCAGACGCTTGCCCGGCGCCACATCGTCGCTGCGGAAGACAAAGGCTGCGCCCGCCGAATCACGCACGCAGTGCCGGCCGAAATGCGCCAAGTGGGCAGATTGCTGGGGGTCATCGGCCGCATGCCAATCGCGAATGTGCACAACTTTGAGCAATTCGTCGGGCTGCGCATGCGCCCAAGCCGCCATGATCGCGATCGGTCCCTCGGCAGGATCGGGCCCCAACAATCGACGCGATTCCGCGTGGCCCACGTGCAAGCTATTCGGCAAGCTTTGGAAGCGGCCGATGGGCCCGACGAAATCCGTCTGCAGACAATCGGTGATCAGCAAACTGGTCATCGGCGGCACTCCGGCAGGACAAGCAAAACTACCCGCAGATTACGCAGATTTTCGTAGATTTTTTTTGTACACCGCAGGCACTTGGGCGCCACCGACCGCCGCTTGGATGCGTTCTTCAATCTGCACAATCTGCGCGATACGCTGACGTATATCTTTGCCTGTCGCTGGTGTGACGCTGGCGATTCTGCGAAATGTGCCCCTTCGTCCGTCTTCGCCGCACGCTCGGCGCGCGCTAAGATCGGGGGATCTGTCATTCGGCTTGTCCCATGCGCCACTCGACCTTGCTGCTGGTTCTTATTCTCGGAGGCTGCGCCGCCATGCCTGAGCCTAGATCGGCACCCGCGCCGGAACGCACGCTGGCCAAGCGTGCAGGTCATAGCCCCGATCTGCTCACGGCTGGACTCGGCGCGGCAGGTCTTGCTGCCATCAAAGCGCCAGAGGTCAACAGTGACCCTGCTGGACGCCGGCAACTGGCCTATTACAACAACTGGCGCGGCATTGCCGATCTGTCGCCGCAGGGCGGCTATGGGGTGGTCTACGGCAGCCCGATTGCTGCCGTCCCAGGATACGAGACCAGCGCGTGGCTGGGCGAGGTCGGACTGTTTTCGCCGCATGGCGTGCTCGTGCATATCCCGGACTCCTTCGATCCCGATCGCCCCTGCGTCATCGTGGCGCCAGTGTCCGGATCGCGCGGTATCTACGGCGCCATGGCGACTAGTGGCGCCTGGGCATTGAGCCGCGGTTGTGCGGTGGTCTACACCGACAAGGGCGCCGGCAGCGGGTTTTATGATCTCGACGCGAACATCGGCCTGGCGCTGGATGGCGAACCGGTGGCCGCCGGGCCGCAATCCGGGTTTCATCCGGAAGCCGGTCCGGCCGCGCCTGCGGGATTGCGTGGCATCGCCATCAAGCATGCGCACTCGCAAGATAATCCGGAAGCAAGCTGGGGACGCATGACACTTTCAGCGGCGCGCTTCGCGCTGTTGGCGCTCGAAGAACGTTTCCCGGGCCGGCGTTTCGACGCCGCCAACACACGTGTCATTGCCGCCAGTATCTCCAATGGCGGCGGCGCCGTGCTGCACGCGCTCGAAGCCGATCAGGAGGGGCTGATCGACGGCGTGGTTGCGGCCGCACCGCAGATCACCGTTCCAGGCGCCACCTCGCTGCTGGACTATTCGCTGCAGGCGGCGCTACTGGCACCCTGCGCACAACTGCTGCCGCAGCATGCGAATACGCCGCTAGCGGCCTTTCTTGCAACTCGCGGCGCGGAGTTCAGCGCGCGCTGTGCCAATCTGGCCGCCAAAGGCTGGGTGCAGGGACCAAATCTGCAGGCGCAGGCGCGCTCCGCCCATGCTCGCCTGCGCGCGCTCGGCTTTAGCGAAGGTGCCTTGGCAAATAACGCCACCAATGTCGTCTCCGATTTGTGGCGCGCGCTCGGCGTCACCTATTTGCAGTCCTACGCACGCGCGCATGTCGATGAGCGCATTTGCGGCTACCGGTTCGCGCCGATCGATGCCACCGGCCAGCCGCGCGCCGCGAGCGACGCCGAGCGCGGCGGCTGGTTCGCGAACGCATCGGGAATCGCCCCGACCGCTGGCGTGCAGGTGATTTCGCCGCCGGGCGCCGTCGATGATCCGGCCTTCGCCGGCCTCTGGTGTCTGCGCGAAGCCTATGAAAGTGAGGGCGCGCTCGGCACCCGCATCCACGCAGGTATTGCCGCCGTGCGTGCGAGCGCCATGTTGCCGGATCGTCCGGTGCTGATCATCCACGGCCGCGAAGATGGCTTAATTCCGGTCGGCGCGAGCGCGCGCGCTTACGTTGAGGCCGCGCTGCGCCAAGGTGCGCGCCAGCTCAGCTATTGGGAAATCGAACATGCCCAGCACTTCGACGCCTTTCTCGGACAGCCGGCTTTCGGCGAACGCTACGTCCCGCTGCTCGCGTATTTCTATCAAGGTTTGGACCAGATGATGGCGCATCTCGACGGTGGCCCGGCGCCGGCGCCAAGCCAGTTGGTGCGCACCCAACGCCGCGGACTCGACGCCAGCGGTAGTGCGATGCCGCTTAGCCGCGACCACCTCGGGAAGCTGCGCGCTGATCCCGGAGCCGACGCCATCACGCTTAAACAAGAGCGTCTTCACGTCCCTGATTGAGTGAGTTATTCGCGAGCCTTGCCGATGCGCTTTCTCGGCGGCCTAAGGAGCCTGTCGGACTTGAAGGAAAGCGGCTGCAAATCCGCCTGGACGGTCCATATTCCACCGCTTTCTCGGGCAATAAAAGAGCTATTGCCCTTCAGAATCGACGGAATCTGACCTCGCCCAGTCGAATTTTTCGCTTCGATTCTTCAAGTCCGACAGGCTCCTAGGATGTGCTGAGCGCAGCGAAGTGCATCACTTCGGCACAGCAACGCACAGCTTCAGGCGTACAACGTCTGCTGCCTGTGGTGGCGTTGTCCGGGCAAACGCAGATTGCTGCTGGCCTCGGCGCCGCGCATGCGTAAGCGTAACTTGCTCCCCGCGAGCGCCGGCTGGATGGGCATCGCTATGTGAAGCGAAGGTTTTAACGGCCCTGACGAATCGATCTCTTCTAGCGCGTCGTGACCGTTTGCAGCTAGGTTTCCCACCAGCAGAATCGTGGCGAGGCAGACAAAGAGCGTGCTGTTGAGTGCTGATTGCATTCAAATCACCGTGCGACTAACTGTACTGTCAAACTTTTTAGCAGCTATTTGTCAACAGTAGGTGAAGAAGTCGGCATGCTTTGCAATTGGCGAACACGCCGAAATTGCCACCATCGGCCGCCGTGCCACTGCCCGCGACCACCACCGGCACTGCGGGCCCCGAGCCCCGAGGGCCCGGCAGCCGAACAATCATCCTAGAAACCTCAGTTGATCGAGGTTTCTAGCAGCCTGTCGGACTTGAAGGAAATCGGCTGCAAATCCGCCTGGACGATCCATATTCCGCCGCTTTCTCGGGCAATAGAAGAGCTATTACCCTTCAAAATCGACGAAATCTGGCTTCGCCCAGTCAGATTTTCGCTTCGATTC
>Ga0209181_10005934_pt1 | contig 17403 bp, 12 predicted proteins | sample MAT05_FD_187208 | JGI IMG/M metagenome (GOLD analysis project Ga0209181, IMG submission 187208) | Freshwater microbial communities from Lake Fryxell liftoff mats and glacier meltwater in Antarctica - MAT-05 (SPAdes) (version 2) | ecosystem: Environmental > Aquatic > Freshwater > Ice > Liftoff...
CATTGCATTCAGAGCAAACCAAGCGCACCCACCTCGCCCCCGGTTTCGGGGGGAGAGGTCGCTCCGAGTCTTCGAGGAGCGGGTGAGGGGGAAACAGCTTCTCTCAAGTCCGATGCACGGTTGGGCATTCCGCCACCGGTTCTTAGGTTGCGATATCCCATGAATAGCGGTGAAACGGCATTGTTCCGATCCGTCGTGCGTGCGAGTTCCTTGACCCGCTGTAGGATGTACGGGAACATCTCAGACCTGCCTTCCTGCTATTCCCACCCGACCGTCCCGTTCTCACGGAGTTCGTCGATGAACCGGCTCGCGATCACGATAGTGTTGGTTCTCGTCGGTGTGGTGATCTCGCATGCCGAGCCGCCGGAGCCTGCACTCAAGGTTGAATCCAACCTGAAAATTGCCGTCGCCAAGGTCGATATTACACCGCCAGCCGGGACCAAGGTGGTCGGCCACGTCCGCGAGGTGGTCGGGGTGCGTGATCGCCTGCACGCCGTCGCACTGCTGCTCGACGACGGGAAAACGAAGGCCGCGATCGTCACGCTCGACCTGCTCAATTGCCCGCCCGAGATGATCCTCCAACTCCGCGAATCCGTCGGGGCCGCGACCGGGACGCCAGCGGACAACATCATGGTCGCGGTCTCCCACAATCACTCCGGGCCGGGCTGGGTGAAGAATCCGGAGTGGTCGCGGAAGGTTGCCGCGGGGGTAGGCGAGGCGACCGGCAAGGCCGCGAAGGAGATGCGACCGGTGAGCGTGGGATACGGCGAGGGACGGATCGACTTCAACATTCAGCGGCGCAAGGTAATCAACGACCGAGCCGTCGTGCGTCTCAATCCCGATGGCCCGTGTGATCATCGCGTCAAGGTGCTCCGGTTCGACGACGGGAAGTCCCCCGATCCGGTGGCCGTCCTCATGCACGCGGTCTGCCATCCGTGCGTGTTCACCTGGGGCGACAAGTGGACGACACCCCACGCCGAGGGCTACCCGAAGATGAGCGCCGACTTCCCCGGCGAGGCGAAATCCATGGTCGAGAAGGTGTACGGGGCCGACACGACGGCGCTGTTCCTCCAGGGGTGCGCTGGCGACATCCGCCCGAACCTGCCCGGGCATCCGTATCGGTGCGGCGATGAGGCCGACATGCGGTGGTGCGGGCGTGACCTCGGGTGCGCTGCCGTCAAGGCATCTGATCGCTCCTTCGTGAGGGAGGAACGCGCCCGCCGCCCGGCGGTTTACCCGATCCGCTGTGCTCGGAAGTTGGTTGCTGTCCCGTCGATCAAGAAGGGCGAAACGGTGGAGTGCGAGTTGCAGGCGATGAAAGTTGGCCCGTACCTGTTCCTTACCCTGCCGGGCGAACCGTTCGTGGAGTACGGGTTCCGGCTGGAAAAGGCGATTGCCGATCGAGCGATTCCGATCGTCGTGGGATACGCGAACGGGGACATCGGCTACATTTGCACGGCGAAGTCGTTCAAGGAGGGAGGCTACGAGCCGAACAACTCGAAGTCCGGGCCGGAGGCGGAGGAAGTGCTAATCGCCGAATCGTTGAAACTGGCCGATCAGGTCATCGGCGATGTGTTCGAGTCGTTCGCCCCTCCCAAGGCTGCTGGCCGCAACGACAAGAAATGACGACTCTGCCGAGACATGACAGCGTTTTGAATCGGGTGTAACCGGTCAGGCTCACTTGTGATTGGTAGGCGAAAGCCGAAGACCCTCACCGGTGATGGGCAACCACCGTTCTCTGCAATTTCCACGCGAGTCTGACCGGTCACACCCTTTTCATTTTGCATTTTGCAGTCAGTATTTTGCAGTTTGCAGTGCTTCCAAATCGCAGCGAGAGAGGGAAATGCCGCCTGCAGCATCTTTGCGACTGGTCTGAATCCGACTGCAAACTGCAAAATACTGACTGCAAAATGCAAAATGAAAAGATCCCCGGGGCTGCGACAGCTTCGCTGTCTTGCCCCGGGCTATGTTGTCCCACCCCATTCGGGGTGAAAACCAAGAGACCCTTTCACCCTTCACCGGTGTGGGACATTGCTTCGTGTGTTCCGCTAGCTCACGAACACTTCAATAGTCACCTGGCACTTCGCCCCCGGACCGAGTTCCGAGCGCCTGCCAGACAGCAAGTTCGACCCCGCTGCGAACGAAGCGAACCGAGCCATCCGCAAGTACCACGTTCGCGCCGCCCATGTGGGCGCTGCGTGCGAGCGCGACCATGTTGTCTGCGCCCAACGTACACGGAGCCATGGCGATGGATTGGCAGTGACCCAGGCGGTCTGAATTCGCGGGCGTACTGGGCTGTGCAAGAGTGCTGAACAGCACCGCGCCGTCGCGGGCGTTGTTCCAGATCCGTCCGCGGGTATCGTGACCGGTCACGTCTGGGGAAAGCAGAATCTCGCTGAGCAAGGCAGTGTTCGAGGTGCCGTCCGTGATCGCAAGGATCGTGACACGCGACCCGGGGTAGAGAACCCCGTTGAGCGCGGGAAACGCCGGCGTGGGATCCGACCCGTTGAACGTCGTCGATCCGGAACAACCCGCATAATTCGCATGGAATCCCTGGTTGCCCGCGAGTGTCGTCGCCTTCCCGCCGTTCGGATCCGACGGACAGATTAACGAGGGGATCGGAGTGGTTGCGTACTGACTCGTTGGGGAGACCGCGTACAGCGCGTTGGTAGGCGCTGCGTTCACGGTTGCGGTACCGATCGTCGGCTGCTCAATTTCGGCCAGCATGAAGTGTACCCACATCCTTCGGTCCTCACCGGCGTAAGCTGCTCCGTCGGTGCCGATCTTGTTGTTCTGCCCCGCCGGGAAGCACTCGCGACTGCTGTGGTAATTGTGCATCGCAAGGCCGATCTGTTTGAGGTTGTTTTGGCACTTGGCCCGTGCCGCCGCCTCGCGGACTTTCTGCACCGCGGGCAAGAGAAGACCGATCAGGACGGCGATAATGGCGATCACGACCAACAACTCAATCAGCGTGAAGCCGCGAGCAACATGTGGAGATTTCATGGGAACAGTACCAGTGAGAGCGGTGGAATTTGATCTGAAGAAGTGATGGCAACTCGTCGCGATTTCTTTCACGAGATTCAAAATTGTTTCCCAATCCGATCAGAAGCACTCCAGACAACGGAACGACATGTTGCCCAACTGGGTGGCTCCTGGGCCGATTGTGCATCATCCCAACGCCGTTCCTGCCTAAGATAACAGCGTGCTTCCATGTGCGCCCGCCGGGATCTCCTCATGCTCCGAATCGCGTGCTTCGTGTTGGCGTTCACGCTCGCTCCCGTCGCCCGGGCCGCCGAGCCGCCGCCGGTCGACTTCAGCCGCGACGTGCTGCCGGTGCTCTCCGACTACTGCTTCCAGTGTCACGGGCCGGACGCGGGCACACGCAAGGCGAAGCTGCGGCTCGACGACAAGGATTCGCCCATCGACCGCGGCGCGATCGTCCCCGGCAAGCCGAAAGAAAGCTCGCTCATCGAGCGCATCACCAGCACCGATCCCGAGACAGTGATGCCGCCGCCGAGTTTGAAGCGGAAGCTCTCGGCCAAACAGATCGCCGCGCTCGAACAGTGGGTTGCTCAGGGCGCGAAGTGGTCCACGCACTGGGCCTTCGACCCGATGGCGAAGCCAGTCGTGCCAGCCGCGCCGAAGAACCAGCAGTGGGTCAAGAATCCGATTGACGCGTTCGTGCTGGCTCGGCTCACACGCGAAGGATTGACCCCCGCGCCCCCCGCAGACAAGGAACGCTTGCTGCGCCGCGTCACCTTCGACCTCACCGGATTGCCGCCGACCGTCGCGGAGATCGACGCCTTCCTGAAGGACGACGCGCCGAACGCTTACGAGAAGGTGGTGGATCGGTTGCTGGCCTCACCGCGTTACGGCGAGCGGATGGCCGGCGACTGGCTCGACCTCGCCCGCTTCGCCGACACGCACGGCTACCAGATGGACCGCACGCGACCCGTGTGGCCATACCGCGACTGGGTCATCTCCGCGTTCAACCGAAACCTGCCGTTCAACGACTTCGCGACCTGGCAACTCGCCGGCGACCTGCTTCCCAATGCCACCAAGGAGCAGCGACTAGCGACGGCGTTCAACCGATTGCACATGCAGAACGAGGAGGGCGGAATCGTCGAGGAAGAGTTTCGAGTTGCTTACGTGAACGACCGCACGACCACGTTCGGCACTGCGTTCCTCGGGCTGACGCTGGAGTGCAGCCGGTGCCACGATCACAAGTTCGACCCCGTCTCGCAGAAGGACTATTACTCGCTGTTCGCGTTCTTCCAGAACATCGACGAGAGCGGGCAGACGAGCTACTTCACCGCCGCCACGCCGGTTCCGGCCCTCCTGCTCAGCAACGACTCCCAGGACGCGAAACTGGTCGAACTGCGAACCGCCATCAAGACGAAATCGGACGCACTGGCGCAGAGCCGCACGGACGCGAAGGCCGAGTTCGCCAAGTGGAAGCGGCCCGAGAAGCTCGACGTGCCCGGACTCGTCGCCGCGTTCTCGTTCGACGAGATCAAGGCCGGTAAGGTCGAGAACGCGGCCGACGCGAAGAAGCAAGGGAGTGCCGTCGAAGGCCCGAAGCTGGTTCTCGGAAAGCACGGTCACGCGGTCGAACTCAGCGGCGAGAACGGCTTTACCTTCCCCGGTGTCGGCCACTTCACCCGCGACGATCCATTTACCCTGAGCCTCTGGGTGAACGCGCCGGCCCCGGTGCCGCGTGCGGTGCTCGTCCACCACAGTCAGGCACCGATCGACGCCGGCAGCCGAGGATACGAGTTGCTACTGGAGAGCGGGAAGGTTGCGTTCGGACTGCACCACATGTGGCCGGGCAACTCGCTGAAGGTGCGGAGCAAGGCGGCCGTGCCTGTGAAGGCGTGGTCGCACATCACAGCGACCTACGACGGCTCCAGCACCGCGGCCGGCGTCAAACTGTATCTCGACGGCAAGCCACTCGACGTGGACGTGATCCGCGACAAGCTGACCAAGGACATCACCTACGGCGGCGAGCCGAACCTCGCCATCGGCTACCGCTTCCGTGACAACGGCTTCAAGGGCGGCCAGATCGACGAGTTCTGCGTCTACAACCGCACCCTCACCGCCGCCGAGATTGTCGCCGAGCCGAACGACGACGCGCTCTTCGAGTTCTTCACTTCCGCGGTTCACGAGCCGTCGAAGAAGGCGGCCGAGGAACTGCGGGCAGCAAGGAAGGCGTACACCGCGTTCGTGAACCCGATCAGCGAGATCATGGTGATGGACGAGATGCCGACGCCGAAACCGGCACACATCCTGAAGCGCGGAGCCTACGATGCCCTCGGCGACAAGGTGATCGCCGACACGCCGAAAGTGCTGCCGCCCTTTCCGAAGGATGCGCCGCGGAACCGCCTCTGCCTCGCCAAGTGGCTCACCGACCCCGAGAACCCGCTGATGTCCCGCGTCACGGTGAACCGCGCCTGGCAGCAGATGTTCGGGCGCGGGCTGGTCGAAACCGCAGACAACTTCGGCACCCAGGGCGCACGCCCCACGCATCCCGAACTGCTCGACTGGCTCGCCCGCGAGTTCGTCCGTACTGGCTGGGACCAGAAGCAACTCCTGAAGACGATCGCGATGTCGGCCACGTACCGCCAGTCATCGGGCTTGCGGAATGCAGAGTTCGGAATGCGGAATGAAGACGAGCTGCTCGCTCGCGGACCGGTGAAGCGGCTGACGGCCGAGATGCTTCGCGATCAGGCGCTCGCGTCCAGCGGGCTACTCGTGGAGAAGATCGGTGGCCCGAGCGTGAAGCCGTACCAGCCGGCGGGCTTGTGGGAAGAGATCGCGATGGGCCGCCCGCGATACGACCAGAGCAAGGGCGACGACCTCTACCGCCGCAGCCTGTACACGTTCTGGAAGCGAACCGTGCCCCCGCCGTCCATGACCACGTTTGATGCCGCCGACCGCAGCGTCTGCTCCGTGACGCGCCAGAGCACGAACACGCCGTTGCAAGCGCTCGTGCTGCTGAACGATGTTCAGTTCGTGGAGGCGTCGCGGTTCGTCGGTCAGCGGACCTTGAAGGAAGGCGGCACGACCACCGAGGAGCGCGTGACGTGGGCGTTCCGCCTCATCACGAGCCGCACGCCGAGCGAGAAGGAACGGGCCGTGCTAGTGAAGCTGTTCGCGGAGCAAAAGGCGCTCTTCGAGAAGGACCCGGCCGCGGCGAAAAAGCTGCTCGCTTCTGGCGACAAGCCCGCCGATGCAACACTACCCGTGGCGGACCTCGCCGCGGCCACGGTGCTGGCGAACGTGCTGTTCAACCACGACGAAGCCGTGATGCGACGATAGGCGTTGCCCCAAAAATCGAAATGGTTGTGACCCTTGTGGCTCGCCTCTCGTTGAGTGCGTAAGGCGGCCCCCCTCACCCGCCGCTCGAAGACTCGCGGCGACCTCTCCCCCATCAAAGCATGGGGGCGAGGTGGGGCACGGTGTCTTCCTTTGTAGGCGATTGGTTGGGTTAGGTGAAAGAGAAGACGCTGCGCACCCACCTCTCCCCCATGCTTTGATGGGGGAGAGGTCGGCGAGGCTTTGCGAGCCGGGTGAGGGGGCTTTTTTGCCACCGTTTCAAAGACGAGCGGTATCAGGAGTCGATCATGTTTTCTGTTTCCGATCGTCGATCCTTCCTCACACAGTCCGCGCTGGGCCTCGGTGGCATCGCGCTCTCGGAGTTGCTGCACGCTGCGGATGCGAAGAAGCCCGGCCCCTTCGCGGGGATCCTCGACAAGCCACACCACGCGCCCAAGGCCAAGCGCATCATCTACCTGTTCATGAGCGGCGGCCCGAGCCAGCTCGATCTCTTCGACCACAAGCCGAAGCTCAACGAACTCAACGGCCAGGATCTGCCCGACTCCGTCCGCAAGGGGCAACGTGTCACCGGCATGACCGGGCACCAGGCCACGCTGCCGATGGCGGGTTCGATCTTCAAGTTCGCCAAGCACGGCAAGAGCGAAGCGACCGTGAGCGAACTGCTGCCGTGGACCGCGAAGGTCGCCGACGAATTGTGCTTCATCAAGTCGGTTCACACGGAGCACATCAACCACGACCCGGCGATCACGTTCTTCCAGACCGGCCACCACCTCGCGGGCCGGCCGAGCATGGGGTCGTGGCTCAGCTACGGCCTCGGCAGCGCGAACGAGAATCTCCCGGCCTTCGTGGTGCTGATCTCGAAGGACCGCATCGATCAACCGCTTTACTCGCGACTGTGGGGTAACGGGTTCCTGCCGAGCGCTCACGCAGGCGTGCAGTTCCGCAGCGGCGGCGCACCGGTGCTGTACCTCGACAACCCGGCAGGCGTCTCGGCGGACGGCCGCAAGCTCGCCCTCGACCGCCTCGCGGAACTCCAGCAACTCCAGGCCGATAATCTCGGCGACCCGGAGGTCGCCGGGCGCATCGCCCAGTATGAAATGGCGTTCCGGATGCAAACGAGCGTGCCTGACGTGATCGACACCCGCAAGGAACCGAAGGAGACGTTCGAACTGTACGGCGAGGACGCGAAGACGCCCGGCACGTTCGCGGCGAACTGCCTGCTCGCGCGCCGACTCGCGGAGCGAAACGTGCGGTTCATCCAGCTTTATCACCCAGGCTGGGACCAGCACGGCAACCTGCCCGGTGCGATCCGCCGGCAGTGCAAAGACGTGGATCAGGCGTGCTACGCCTTGCTCACGGACCTGAAGCAGAAGGGGATGCTCGACGACACGCTCGTGGTGTGGGGCGGTGAGTTCGGCCGCACCAACTACTCGCAGGGGAAGCTGACGGCCACGGATTACGGGCGCGACCATCACCCGCGCTGCTTCACGGTCTGGATGGCCGGCGGCGGCGTGAAGGCGGGCACGACTTTTGGAGCCACCGACGAACTTGGCTACAACGTGGCGAACGATGCGGTGAGCGTTCACGACCTGCAGGCGACACTCCTGCACCAACTCGGCATCGACCACGAGAAACTCACCTTCAAGCACCAGGGTCGGTACTACCGGCTTACCGACGTACACGGTTCCGTGGTGAAGAGCGCGCTGGCATGATGAAATCCCTCTGAGAATCCGCTTCCGCCTCTTCCGCAATCATCACCGCCCGGGTAAACTTTTTCATACATCCCGCCCGTCGGAGCTGCCCCATTATGTGCCGACTCATCGGCTGCGTTACCACTCTGCTGCTCACCGTAGCTGTCGCTTCTGGTGAACCGGAATCCCCAAAAATTGCGCCGCCGCGCGAGGTAAACCCGGTCGCTGACGCTACCGGTTTGCCGAAACCCGGAAGGATGCCGCTGACCGGTCTCGCGCCGGCCAAGCCGATGTTCGATGCGTGCCTGTATCGCTACGGCGTCGGCACATCGAGCAAGCAGTGTCAGGCGTTCGTTGATCAGGCACTCGGCATGTACTACTCGTATGTGTGGATCGAAGCCGCTCGCGCTGCCGAGACGGCGCTGATCCACGACCCCGATTGTGCTTATGCCTGGCTCGTGCTGCACCGTTCACTTGAAAAATGGGGCAAGGGTGCTGTCACTCCGAAAACGTCCGGTCTCGCGGGCATTCTCGGCCTCCCCGCCTACACCACGCTTCCCGAGAAGATGACGAAATCGCCCGCCGATCTCACGCTCGAATCGGCCCGCAAGCTGATGACTCGCGCCAGCCACCGCGAGCAGTTACTGATTCAATCGCGGCTCCAAGAGAAGGGGATGTGGCCGAACGTCGGGCCAGAGGAGCGGAAGAAGAAGGCTCAGCAATCGCTCGATGAACTCCTCACGCTGTATGAAGACGACGAGGAAGGCTGGTTCTGGCGTGCGCAGCTGGCCAACGGCGACGGACCAAACGCGAGCGCTCCCTTCTACAAGGCGTTGCTCAAGGTGAATCCCATTCACCCCGGCGCGAACCACGAACTGGTGCACTTCTTCGAGAACATCCGCCGACCGGCACTCGGCTGGCCATTCGCCGAGGGCTACATGAAGTCGTCGCCCGGCATCCCGCACGCCTTCCACATGCAGGCTCACCTTGGCATGCGAATCGGCAAGTGGAGCACAACCTCCGATTGCTCCTCGAAGGCGGTCGAACTTCAGATCGCGTACCACAAACATCAGGGCGTGACGCCGGGCGAGGATCACCAGTTCAACCACCACCTGGAGACGCTGACACGAAGCCTGGTTCACGATGGACGGTTCGCGGAGGCCAAGGAAATCAAGGCGAAGGCCGAGGGGTACAAGTACAGCTTCAAGCCCGAGTGGTTCCGCATGGCGATCGCCCAGCAGGACTGGGCGGAGTGCCAGAAGCAACTCGAAACCTTCCGCAAGTCGGACAAGGCCGGTGGCGCGTACTTCGCCGCAATCGCGAGCCTCGACAAGGGCGAAACGGCGCAGGCCGGTCGCGAAGTGGACACGCTTCGTGCGTTGCAACAAGCCAAGAAATCGGACAAGACCCTGGAACGCCGTCTGTGGGAAGTGCAGGGTCGTTACCTCTGTCAAAAGGGTGACGGCGAGGCCGGGCTGAAGTTGCTCAAGAAACTCGTGGACTCGACCAAGAACGATTTCAGCAGTCATGCCTGGGGTCACGGAGCCATTCCGATGGAAGCCTGGGGTATTGGTGCCCTCGAAGCCGGAAACGCGGTCGATGCCGAGGAAGCGTTTCAGGAAGCGCTGGCCCACGATGCCGGCAGCGTTCGCGGAGCGCTCGGAATGTGGGCGCTGTGCGATCGGCTTGGCCGCACGGACGAAGCCGCGAGTTACTTGAAGCTCGCCCAACGGCTCTGGACCCGCGCCGCACCCAAGGATTTCGAGACGCTCAAGGCGTTAATGGCCAGGCGTGCGTCCGGCATCGGCAAGTCAATGGCCGCCACGACTGCGAGCGTGGAGAACGCAACCGACGGGAAGTAGTTTGGGCGTGACCGGCAAGCCACGGGGTTTAACCCCGTGGTTCTTGGAGACATCAGATACCACGGGGGTAAACCCCGTGGCTCACAGCTACCCAACACCAACACACCATGACCCGCACCCTTCTTTGCCTTTCGCTCACACTCCCACTCGCACTTTCCGCCATCGCGGCCGACCCGTGCGTGTCGGGCGTACCCGTCGGTAAGCGACCGGGGCCGTACAGTTTCCTCGTCGCCACCGGTCCGCAACGCGGTCAGCAAACGTGCTACATCTGCGAGCAGCACGAGAACAACAAGCCCGCCGCAGTCGTGTTCACCCGCACGCTGTCCGAACCGCTCGGCAAGTTGCTCGGTAAGCTCGAAGAAGCCGGTGCGACCGCGAAGGACTCGGGCTACAAAGTGTGGTGTACCCAACTTGCCGAGAAGGCTGACCTCGACACGCTGGCAAAGTGGACACAGACGCAAGGCCTCAAGACCGTGCCCGTCGGGGCGTTCGAGGATGCGGACGGCCCGCCATCGTACAAGCTGAACAAGGACGCCGACGTGACGGTGATTCTGTTCACGAAGCAGAAGGTTGTTGCGAACTTCGCGTTCCGTGCGAACGAACTGACCGAGAAGCAAATCGACGAGATCGTGAAGACCGTCCCGCAACTCTTCGAGAAGAAGTGACACCGCGGTGTCACTGGGCGACTGCGGCTCGGCCCGGTTAGAATGGGCATAGACCAATTATCGGAGTCGTCATGATCCCCGACTGGAAAACCCGCATCACCATGAACCCTACTGTGCTTGCGGGAAAGCCGGTCATTCGTGGACTCCGCATCAGCGTGGAACACGTCCTGTTATCGCTCTCTGCGGGCATCCCGGCCGACGAATTGCTTACCGAATACCCAGACCTTCAACCTGAAGACCTCTCTGCCTGCCTCGCGTACGCTGCTGAAATGATCGGAGCCGAGCGAGTCTACCCCATCCGGGTCGGGGCATGAAGTGAACATCCTCGTCGATGTTAGTGCGGGTCGTGCCATCGCGGATGCCCTCCTTGCTTTGGGACACGATGTCGCCTTCGTGAGCGATCGCGACCCCAAGATGCCAGACACCGATATCCTCACATGGGCTGTTGCCGAACAACGCCTCGTTGTCACGATGGACAAGGATTTTGGGGAGTTGGTGTACCGATCAGGCCAGACACACTCTGGAGTTTTGTTGCTCCGTCTGGAAACCGCACGTGCCCCCGAACGAGTCCGCGTCGTAAGTGACATCTTCACTCAATATGCCGATCAACTCGTAGGTCATTTTTCGGTCTACCAAGACGGCAGATTGCGAATTCGCTGATCCCACCAACACAAACGCCGGCGTCTGCCGGCTGAAGGATGTCGCGTTCGGATATCGTGATCTCAACTCACGCGGCGGTCGAAGTCCGGGATCTGTGTGAACGCGATTCGCGTCGGGGCGGCATGTTCCAGACCGTGCATCGAGCCAAAGTGAACCACGCTCGCACCGAACTCTGCATTCACGTCGTCCATCGCCTTCGAGACCTCCGCTGCCTTCCGGTCGGCCTCAAATAGTGAGGGTGTTGCGCTCCGGGTCGGTCGCAAGTCGGACAGCACAACGCCCACCCGGAACGCCACCCGATTCGGCGGGCGCTGGTTCCACAACTTCGCCACCGCGTGCAGAATCGTCGGTGTGTCCTGGCAGTGCGGCACCCGGCAACCCGCGTCCCACCCGCTGCTGTTCCAACCGCCGCCTGATGGAGTATCGTCCAGAAAACTCACGCCCACGGAAACGCCGCCCGTCCAGTAGTCGATCTTCCGCAACCGGGCCGCCGCCTTGTGTGCCAGCCGAACCAGGATGCCATACGAACCCGCGTCGGTCCGCAAATTCGGTGGCAACACGTGCGAGTGACTCACCGTTTGCCGGCGACTGGGTGGGTCGATCACGTCTTCACCTCGCAGCAATCGATACCAGCGCCCGCCGAGCACCTTGCTGCCCCACACCTCCGAGAGCGTCTTCGCGGGCAACGCGCACAACTGCTGTACCGCGAACACGCCATGGAGGTTGAGACGGCGTGCCATCCGTGGGCCGATCCCCGGGAAGTCTTGCAGTTGTAGGCTGTGGAGAGCGTCCGGAATGTCGCCGTCGGTTAGCACAGTTAGCCCGTTGGGTTTCTTCATGTCGGCAGCCATCTTCGCGAGCATCGTGTTCGGTGCGATGCCGATGGAACAACGCATGTGATCGCCGGCACGCTCATAGATCGCCTTCTTGATCTGGTAGGCGATGGCGATCGCGGTCTCGGGGTTGCGGTCGTCGCCCATCAACCGACATGACATTTCGTCGATGGACATGACACGATCAATTGGAAGGACGGAGCTGAGTGCGTCGAGGATACGGTTGTGCGTGATGACATACCGCTTGTGGTCGGCCACAACGCAGATGATTCCGGGGCAGAGTTTCCGGGCTTCCCACACAGGCGTGCCAGTCTTGATGCCGAACGCCTTGGCCTCGTAACTGGCCGCGATGCAGGCGGTCGTCTGGGCATCGGTGGGGATCACGGCGACAGGCTTGCCGCGAAGTTCGGGTTTGTACTGCTGTTCAACCGAAGCGAAGAACGCGTTCATGTCGAGGAACAGGTAACGGAGTGGCACGGCTTGACTCCCGCGAGGTAGTAGTGGACAATTGTCCATATATAGGTTGTGCGCAATGATTGGCACTGGAGCAAGCGACTTGTGGAAAGATTTGGCGGAAATGCGGGTGAGATGAAGCGATAAACTCGGAAGTGTCACAGGAAGACGCGATCGCCGAAACGCTGGCGGAGCGCTTGTTGGGCGTCCTTGCCGATGTCGGGGTTTTCAGTCAGGGTCAGCCGTTCGAGATTTGCGAACGTCGCGGAATCTGCCAGCGCTCGCGCACCCACCGGACCAATCGCGGCATTTCGGAGGGACAGCTCCCGCAGTTCGAGTAGGTACGGCGACGCGGCCAGCGACAACACGCCTTCATCGCGCACTCCGCGGAGCATGTGGTGTTGGGGGTTGAACCAGTACGCTCCCGCAAAACCAATCCGAAGGGTGTGGAGCCTGGTCAAGCGTGGGCACTCCGCAATCGATTTCATCGTGACCGGAGTGATGCCAGTGCCGATGAGCGCGAGTGATTCCAGATAGGGGAAGTGGCCGAGATTGAGCAATCGCCCCACGAGTTCATCGATCCACTGCTCGCTGCCCACTTCCAGAGAACGAACCTTGTGGAACGCGGGCACCTCCAACAATCCAAATATCTCGAACACTTCAAACGTGTCGGGCCGAAACCCCTTCAGCCGGATTCGGTAGATCGGGTGGCGGGGTAAGAGTGCAAGCGTCTCGGACGAACTGGCAGTCCCGTTCCACTCTTCCCCGATGATCAACTCATCCACGAAGCCGCGGCGGATGGTGCAACGTGATTGAAGCGAGCCGGTCGGGAACCCCCATGCCGCGCGGTAGCGTTCAAGCAGGTTCGCGGCACGCTGGCGGGCCGCTTTCATCTCCGGAGTCTCGACGTTCGCTCGGTACAGCATTACCTGCAAGCGGATGAACTCGGCGCGGGTGCTGTTGACCTCGCCGCCCTGTTCGTCGAGCCAGTCGGCGAACGCCAGCCGCGGAGTGTCCTCCTCCGGCTGGTCCGCGATCGCTTGATGTAGGAGTTCTTCGTCGGTGGACATGGACGGTTCACCCGGCAGGCTTATCGGGATCGAGTCCGGCGGCACGGAGCATGGCCAGAAATCGGTCCGCTGCCAGTTGGGCCTGTTCAGCACGCTGATGTTCGGCATCGGCGCGTTGACGCTCGGCTTCAGCACGCAGATGTTCGGCATCGGCGCGTTGACGCTCGGCTTCAGCACGCTGATGTTCCGCAACTCGCCGGTCTTCCTGTTCCTGGAACGAGAGAAACCGGCTGCCGTCGGGACGGAATGCGATGAGTTCGAGCGGACGGAATCCGAACTTCATACCAAGCAGTGGGCTGGTGTGCCCATCCATCTCAACCACCTGTCGCGGAAGACCCGTGTTCGGATCGACGACGAAACCAAGCCACGTTCCAGCTTCGGGATCGAACTCGTAATATTCCTCGGCTCCGTGAGCGAAGTAAAATCGCCGTTTCTGTCGCATCTCCGCGTCGGTGTTGCTTGGTCCAAGCACCTCAAACACAACCTGCGGGAAAACGTTCTCTTCCTCCCAGAGTTTGTAGCTGCCGCGGTGGCCACGCGGACGACCCAATGCCACGTACACGTCGGGAGCTTGTCGGAGTTTGGGGTCGCGCGAATCGACGTAGATGAGGTGATCCCCCGCAACGAACGCGTCCATCGGCACGAATGCTTCGAGATTGCCCTTCAGTGTGACGATGGCTTCGTACTGCCGGGAGTTCTCGGACATGGGCAGGCCATCCGAATCGGGAAATTCCAGTTCCGGTTCAATGGTCGTGTCCGTGTTCATACGCCCTCCGACCCCCGGTAAGCCGGGAGCTATTTGGCTCGCATCAACCCAATATCACGCGGTCGCCGGGAGCGGGTACGGCCACGTCGTCGAAGCCCATGCCGCGGAGCATTTCTGACAACGCCTCGGCTTGATCGCGTTCCCCGTGAATCAACCGCACCTTGCCGATCTTCCCTACCACCGGTTGCAGATATGCGATGAAGTCTTCCTTGTCCGCGTGGCCACTGAAGCCGTCGAGGTGCACGACATCGAGCCACTTGTTCCAGTCGCGGCCCTGGAACCGCACCGTCGGCTTCTGCTCGAGCAACTTGCGACCCACCGTGCCCGATGCCTGGTAGCTCACGAGGATGATCGTGCAACGCGGGTCGTCCACGAGTTGCTTGAGGTGTTGCTGAATGCGGCCCGCATCGCACATACCGCTCGACGCGATGATGATGGCCGACCCCGGTCGTGAGGCGAGCCGCGTGCTTTCCTCGAAGTCACGGACATAGCTCACGCCGTCGCCACCGAGAATCCCGTGCCCTTCCTTGAGTGCCTGCGAAATCTCGGGTGAGAGGCTGTTCGGATGTGCTCGATAGACCTCCGCGACTTCCGACGCCAGCGGGCTATCGACGTAGATCGGGATGCTCGGAATCTTCTTCGCCCGCAAGCCTTGCTGCAACACGTGAATGATCAGTTGCGTGCGGCCCAGGCTGAACGCCGGGATCAGGATCTTCCCTTCCTTCTCGACCGTGTGGCGAATCGCGGCGTAGAGCTTGTCCACGGTTTCCGCGAACGAGCGGTGCAATCGGTTGCCGTAGGTGCTCTCGCAGACCAGCACATCGGCGGGGGGCACGTCGCCGGTCGGTTTCAGAATCGGCAGCCCACGGCGACCCATGTCACCGCTAAAGGAGAGAGTGCGGTTGTGAAATGGACCAGCGACCACCATGTGAACCATCGCGGAACCGAGAATGTGCCCGGCCTCGATGAAGCGGAATCGCACATTCTTGGCGACGCTGGTTTCCTTCGCATAGGGAACCTGAACCACCTGCTGAAGCGCCTTCTCGACGTCGGTGTGGTGGTAAAGCGGTTGCACCCACGGTTCGGCGTAATTTCGGGCGATGTTGATGTGCGCTGCGTCTTCTTCCTGAATCTTGGCGGAATCGGCGAGCATCACGCGGAGTAAATCGCGAGTTGGCGGCGTGCAATACACCGGGCCGTTGAAACCTTGCCGCACGAGTGTCGGCAGATTTCCGCAGTGATCGATGTGAGCGTGGCTGAGAATGACCGCGTCGATCTGGTGGGGATGGAATGGAAAGTGGCCGTTGCGTTCGCGGGCCTCCTCGCGGCGACCCTGATGTAACCCGCAATCCAGAAGGATCTTGTGGTTGCCAATTTCGACGAGGTGCATCGAACCGGTGACGCCGCCTGCCGCTCCCCAGAATGTGAGCGTTGGTTCGTCAGGATTACCAGCAGCGATGAATTCGGTAGGTTTCATTTCCTCATTCTAACGCAACCCGTCAAGTCGGGTAGCGCGAGAGAAAATGCGGTCACACCCGAGAGGCTCGCAAACGGGGAAACTGTGTGGCGGACACTGCTACACGGGGATGAACGGATGAAACCCGTGGCTCGCCATACTGCTACCGGCGGCGTTCGAGCTTGGCTCGCAGATATGCGACCTGACGCAGACGAACATCGTCGGGGCCGTCCGGGTCGAATTCCAGTGGTGCGGCCCGTCGAGCGAGATACTTCAGCAACTCGAACGCCCGCTTGCGAAGGATCGGATCGCGGCGTTCCAGGGCTTCAAGCAGCGACGGAATCGCGCTCTCGCCCCGGCTGTTCAACTCCAGCATCGCGTTTCGCACGCTCCGGTCATCGGTCAGTTGCTCGACCGCAACGCGGAGCCGTTCCTGTTCCAGGATTGCGCCGGCCGTTCCACCCAGCGGAGTCGATAGGCCTCCGATCGGCGGCGGCGTGTGCGACGGGAACCGCAGGAGATCTGGTTCCAGTTCGAGTTCGGGTTCGGATTCCGTGAGCGTGGCGGTTGCGGTTGCGGTTGCGGTGCGTAGCGGTGCCGGTGCTTCGCCATCGCCATCGAGAACGCGATTGCGGCTGGCGAAGTGACGGGTGAAGCCGTCTTCCTCGAAGCTGCGGCCGAGATACGCCTTGATCGCGATTTCGTCGTTAACCAGTTCGTGTGGCGTTCCCTTCGTGACGACCAGCCCATCAGTGATGAGGTACACCCGGTCGGCGGTGCGGAACACTTCACGGACGTTGTGGTCGGTGATGAGGATGCCGATCCCCGAGTCGGCGAGTTCGCGGATGTTGCGGCGAATGTCCTCGGTCGTGATCGGATCGACCGCCGCGAACGGCTCATCGAGCAGAATCAGCAGCGGTTCGCAGACGAGACAGCGTGCGATTTCGAGGCGGCGTTTCTCGCCACCGGAGCAGCGTGCGGCGTTATTCTTGCGGACGTGATCGAGCTTGAAGCGCCGGAGCGCCTCATCGGTTCGTTGCCAGCGCTCGGTGCGGGTGAGTTTGCGATTGAGGCTCCTGCTTTTCGGGAGTGCCTCCAGAATCGCGAGCAGGTTCTTCTCCACGCTCAACTTACGGAAAACGCTCGGTTCCTGCGAAAGGTATCCCATCCCGCGCCGGGCACGCTGATACATCGGCAGTTGCGTCACGTCCTCGTTGTTGAACATGACAGTGCCGGCGTTCGGCACGATTTGCCCGGTGGCCATGCGGAAACTCGTCGTTTTGCCGGCACCGTTAGGTCCGAGCAAGCCGACGACTTCGCCGGGGTTCACCTCGAACGAAACCCCCTTCACAACCTTACGACGGCCGTAGATCTTCTGCAGACCGTTGACTTCCAGCAGCGACATACGGCCTCCCTGACTCCGGGTGCGGACCGCGTGATTACCCGATTTGCGGGTTTGACGCAATAAGAGCTGGAGAATTCTCCAGGGTCGTTTAATTCTCTTTGGAGAGTAGGTCACTCTCTCCGAGAGTGACCACTTCTGAAAGCAGTAAGAATTGGCGACTCTCGGAGAGAGTCGCCTACTTTCTCCAAGCCCGAGAATTAAACGAC
>Ga0209181_10005935_pt1 | contig 17400 bp, 17 predicted proteins | sample MAT05_FD_187208 | JGI IMG/M metagenome (GOLD analysis project Ga0209181, IMG submission 187208) | Freshwater microbial communities from Lake Fryxell liftoff mats and glacier meltwater in Antarctica - MAT-05 (SPAdes) (version 2) | ecosystem: Environmental > Aquatic > Freshwater > Ice > Liftoff...
GACTGGTCGACGCTCGGTGGTTACGCGTTCGCGATGCTGGGTCGACTGCCGAAGGTCGGCGATCGCGTGACGTACCCGGGTGGCGAACTGGAGATCGTCGCGATGGACGGCCGTCGTGTGGCCGCGCTACGCGTGCATTTACGTACCGATTCACCGAGCACTACATGACCCGTGTATGGTGGCCCCTGCTTCTCCTCGCCGCGGTGTTCGCGTGCGGCGCGTCTGCTGATCGAAGTGCCCCCACGACGGCTGGCGTTGTGGCCGTTGGGCAGGACACGATCGGCCCGGCGGCCCCGCCGGGGGCGCCGGCCAATGCGTTCCCGAACCCGATGCGACCGGTGGCGGACATCGTCGCGCCGCGATGGAGCGCCGAAGACGACCGCGACGACGTGGGCGAATTTTCGCGCGTCATCGATTTGGCGAAGATCCGGCAGGGTCAGCACGTCGCCGATATCGGCGCCGGCGACGGGTACTACGTATCCCGTCTCTCACCGCTGGTCGGTGCCTCTGGCCGGGTATTCGGCCAGGACATCATTCCCGACTACCTCACCCTGCTGCAGCGACGCGTGCGCCGTGAAGGGATGGGGAATGTGCAAGTGGTACGTGGTGATGCGCACGATCCGCGCTTGCCCAGCGCCAGCGTGGACGTGGCCATCATGATTCACATGTATCACGAGATCGAGCAGCCCTTCGCGTTGCTCTGGAATCTGGCCACCGCCATGCGCCCGGGCGGACGGCTCGTAATTCTCGATCTCGACCGTCCGACATACGGGCACGGTACGCCGAGGCCGCTGCTGCGCTGCGAGCTAGCCGCCGTGGGCTATCGACAGCTGTCGATCACCACAACGGCTCCGTCGGAGTACGTGGCGATTTTCCTGGCCCCCGACTCTGTGTCGCGCCCCACACCCGCGGTGCTCTCGGCGAAATTGGCTGCGTCGCCCTGCCGCGCGCCCGGCAACGAATGAGATGACGACGCCATCGCAGGATGACGTGGACGTGGTACCGGGGGTGCGCATTCCAACGCACGAACTCGAGATCACGGCGATTTCCGGCAGTGGTCCCGGCGGCCAGCATGTGAACCGCAGTGCCACGCGTATCGCGCTGCAGTGGAACGTGCTCCAGACCCGCGCACTGCGCGACGAACAGCGCGCCCTCGTCATGGCGCGCCTCGCGTCGCGTTTGGATAGCGACGGCGCCCTGCGCATCGTGGCTGGCGAATATCGCAGCCAGCAGCAGAACCGCCGCGCGGCGATCGATCGGCTGATTCTGCTCGTGTCGCGAGCGCTGGTCGTGCAAAAGCCCCGCAAGGCGACACGGCCGACACGTGGCTCCGTTGAACGGCGACTGACCGAGAAGCGTCAGCGCAGCGAGACCAAGCGTCGTCGGCGTCCCGACGAGGCCTGAGCGCGAAGAGTCGCCGGTTTAGAAGGCGATGATGTTGGCGCCGAGGTAGTACGTCACGAAGTCGGCACGCCCGCGAATGGGCACCGGCGGTCGATCATTGTTGTAGGCGTCGCGGACGCGATCGGCGTTGAGGTAGCGGACGTCGTCGTGGCGCAGGAAGCGCGCGCCGAGATCGATACGCACGGGATGGGTGCCGTTGCTGACGCGGATGTAACTTCCCACGGCTCCGCCGTAGGCCAAGACCGCGTCACTGGCGTTGGTTGTGGTGGCGAAAGGGTCTTGCTCGTTGTTCGACCCTTCGATCGAGCTGGACGTCCAGAAAACGGAGAATCCGCCGAGCGCGGTGGCGTAGGGCGTGAAGGTGCCGGTTGGGCCGAGCAACTGCGGCCCGGTCACGAACGACACGATGTTGCTGGTCGTGCGGAGGTCGAGCTGAATCAGCCCGCCTGTTCCGCTCAGCGGAATGCGCCGTGTACTCATGCCATACGTCAGGAATGAGAGGTCGGCGCGCAGGTTCGCGATCGAGTTCGGATCGAGCCGCACGAGCGCGTACGCGCCGACGCCGAAGCCGTTGCCGGTGTTCCGGCCCAGTTCCCCTTTGGGCTCGGAGAGCTGGAGATGAATACCGATCGATCCGCGACTCGAGGGGGCGCCGCCCTCCGCGCGGCGCTGCGCGCCGGCCGGAGCGGAGAGAAGGGTAGCGACGAGCGCCGACACAATACACGACGAGGCTCTTGAAGGACGAATGGAAACGCGAGTCATGGGCAGGCGCGTTGATCGGACAGATGAGGCCCTCGACCCGCTCGCCGAGTGCGATCGTGGTCTTGGTGAGACGTACGCCGATGCTGGCCGAAAGTGTCATGGATCGGTAACGTCGACCGAATGGCGGCCGCCTAAACGTGTCTGCTGCTTGAATCCCGACTCAGGATTTGGTATCTCTTCAGGTTATGATCGTTTCGCCTCGTTGCATCCGGCTGCTGCACCTTGCCCTGGTTTTCGCGGCCGTGGCAGGGGTGTTGCGCGCCGGTGCGTCGTGGGGTGATCGGATGCCACCTGCGGTCCGGCTGGCGAGTGCTGACCGTAACAGGACACTGGGAACCGGTCTGGCTCTCGCGATGGCCCAGGGCGCGCCGCAAGACCGTGCGTCGACCCGCCTGGAATCGCCTATGCGCGCGGCGTGGCAGCGCGGCGGCCGCCGCTCACCGCGTTCGGCGCCATCGCAGTTCGCGGGTGCTGAACGCACGCCCGGCACCTCGTTCGGCTCGACGGCGGCGCGTCGGACCGGCGCAGCATGGTCGGCACGACTGGCCCGCGTGCGTGGTGAAGGTCGACTCCGCGCCACGCCGACTCGCGCGCCGCCGAAGGACTGCTGATTTCTCGCGGTACCAGCTGGACCACCAGCGGCGGTACCCGTTGCACTGCCAGCTTCAGGAGCATGGGCACTCAGGCCCGTCTCCGATCGCGTTTGTCCGCCTCACATCTGTCGAGACGGGAACGCCCTTGCTCATAGATCCCCGATTGCGCCATGTCGGCTCAAGCAACTCGTGTCAATCAGCTGGTCACCGCCGCGCTCGGACTCGACGTCGAGCAAGCTCGGTGGCGCGCGCTGACGCGTCAGATCTCCCCCGACGATTCGCTGCCGAGCCGCCTGCGGTCCATCGGCGGGGCGGTCGACGTCGGCTATCTCGATCGGCAGATCTCCGGCGAAACGCTTCGTCTCGCGATCGCGGAGCGCACCGTTCCGATCGTTCTGATCGACCAGCGCTCCGAAGACGCCGTCGTGCTGTGCCTGAACGACGACAACGAGGTGCAGGCGCTGCTGGTGTCGCGCGATGGGGGCGAGACGGCTATCGAGGGACAGGGCAAGACGCTCGCGGAGGCCCTGATCGCGCGTCTGGGTACGGGCGACGTGCTGATAGCACTGGCGCCGATGGCGCTGCGGCCGGCCAACAGCGCGACTTCCAACAGCTCCCCTCACAGCCCGATTGGCCACGTCATCGACGGGGAGGAGCCCGAGCACCTAAGCCCGGTCGATCGGACGCTGGCGCTCTTTGCGCGGGAGCGTCGCGAGATCCTCACGGTGTTCTTTTACGCGACCCTGTCTGGTGGCTTGAGCCTGATCCTTCCACTGGCCATCGGCGGCATTGTGCAGATCGTGCAGGGGCGACTCTACCTGCAGCCGGTAATCGTGCTCATCTCCTTCGTCGTTATCGGCACGATCATCGCTGGCGTGCTGCAAATCGGTATTCTGAAGGTCGTGGAACGCATCCAACAGCGCGTATTCGCCCGCATGGCGTTGGAGTTCGCCTTTCGTATACCACGATTGCGTTACGCGACGTCGCTGGAATCGAACCTCCCCGAGCAGATGAACCGACTGTTCGAAGCGATCGCCATTCAGAAAGGCGTGTCGAAGCTGCTGTTCGATGTGCCGACCGCGCTGCTGACCATCGTGTTCAGCCTCCTGCTGCTCACGTTCTACAGCCCTTGGTTCTCCGTTTTCGCGGTCGCGGTAACGGCGGCAGTCTGGTTGGTTATCCGGTGGACCGGATCGGAGGGTCTCGAGACGTCCATCGTGGAGTCGAAGTACAAATACAAGGCGGTGCATTGGCTCGGGGAAGTCGCCCGCGCCTTTCACGCGTTCAAGTACGCCGGTGATTCCATGTTGCCCGTGGAGCGTATGGACGATGTCGTCACCGGCTATCTCAAGTATCGGCGCAAGCACTTCGCAGTAATCGTGAAGCAGACCATCGCCTTGATCGGCTTCAAGACCTTCATCACCGCCGCCATCTTGATCATCGGCGCCACGCTGGTACAGACCAATCGGCTTCTGCTCGGCCAGTTCGTGGCGGCAGAAGTGGTGATCGTCACCGTCCTTTTCGGTGTCGAGAAGCTGATCACCAGCCTCGCCACCGTGTACGATGTACTCACCAGCGTCGACAAGGCGGGCCATGTCGCTGACCTGCCACTCGAAGCCCGTGGCGGACTCGCGCCGGTCCACGTGCCGGGGGTTGGCATGGCGATCGTCACGAAGGATCTCCACTATCGCTATCCGTCGGCGCGTTCGGCCACGGTCGACGACATCACCGTGCAGATCGCGCCGGGCGAACGGGTCGCGATCATGGGCGCCGACGGGTCCGGTCAGTCGACGCTGCTCAAGCTACTCGGCGGCCTCATCGACGACTACGATGGCACGATCCGCTTCGACGGCATTACGTTACGTGACCTCGACCGGCCGGCCCTGCGCGCGCGTATCGGGCAGATGCTCTCGTGGACCGATCTGTTCGACGGAACGGTCGAAGAGAACGTGAGCGTGGGCCGTACGCACATCGAGCCGCGCGATGTCACGGAAGCGCTCGCCGACCTCGCGCTGACCGATGAAATCCAGGAGCTACCCCAAGGCGTTCAAACCGGATTGACGAACGGCGGACGTACACTGCCGGCGCACCTCTCGAGCAAGCTGCTCGTGGCGCAAGGTATCGTGGGTCGCCCGCGACTGATCGTGCTCGACGACTTTTTTCAGAACCTCGACGCTGCGTCGCGCACGCTGATCATCGCACTGCTCACCGATCGACGCCGACCGTGGACGGTCATCGCCGTCTCGCACGATCCGCTGCTGCTGGCGGCGTTCGACCGAGTGCTGCTCATGGATCACGGTCGCATCGTTCGCGAAGGACCCTTCAGCGTTCTGCGTGAAGATGCCATGTGCCGCAATCTGCTGCACGAGACGCCAATGACCACGGGAACCTGAACATCATGGCCTCGTCCGATCTCGATATCGAACGCGAACTCAAGCATCTCCCGCTCGAGACAACGGCCCTCCTGGGAGACGTGAACACGGGCCGTATCGTTTCGCGATGGCTGCTGGGAATTCTCATCACGCTGTTTCTCGTGCTCTTCGTGCCGTGGCAGCAGAGCGTACGCGGCGAGGGGACCATCACGGCCCTCAATCCTTCCGATCGCCCACAGGAGCTGCCTACTCGGATCGATGGCCGCATCGAACAGTGGTACGTACAGGAAGGTCAGTATGTGAAGAAGGGCGACAGCATCGTCCGCATCTCCGAAATCAAGGAGGAGTACCTGAACCCGAACGTGCTGCCGCTCACGGCGCAGCAACAGTCGGCGAAGGAATCGGCGATCGATGAGAAGCAGAACAAAGCAGCGGCGCTCACCACGCTCATTTCGCAACTCGAAGCGCAGCGCGACTTCAAACTGCAGCAAACCGCCAACAAGATCGAGCAGTATCGCGCCGAAGTCCGCCAGGCGACGCTCGAAGACTCGGTGGCGCGCGATCAGCTGCGTCGTCGCGAACGGTTGTTCCGCGACACGCTGGGCATCGTGTCGGTCAACGAAGTGCAGGCGTTTCAAGTTCGTGTGCAAGCGGCATCGGCCAAGCTCGTGGAAAAGCAGCAGATGCTGCTCAGCACGGAGACGGATCTCTCCAGCGTTCCCGCCGAATACGGCGAGAAGATCTCGAAGGCGCGCTCCGATCGTGCATCGACATTGGCCGAGGTGAGCGAAGGCCGCTCGGAGGTCGCAAAGCTCAAGGACAAGGTCGGCTCGCTCGCGATTCGCAACGGGTTCTACCTCATCAAGGCGCCGCAAGATGGCTACATCGTGCGCGCCACGAAGGCTGGTCAGGGCGAGATCGTGAAAGCCGGCGAACCGATCGTCACCCTTCAACCGGCGCGGCCCAGCAAGGCGGTTGAATTGTTCGTGAAGCCGATGGACGTCGTCCTGCTCAAACCGGGGCGGCACGTGCGCATCTTCTTCGATGGCTGGCCCGCCCTGCAGATCTCGGGGTGGCCGCAGGTGGCGACGGGCACTTTCGGGGCGCAGGTGTTGGTGATCGACCAGTTCCCCAGTCGCGCGGGGCTGTTTCGCGTGTTGCTGGTTCCCGACACCACGCACGATGACGCGTGGCCGGCGCAGCTGCGCCTCGGTACCGGGGTGCAAGGCTGGGCCATGCTCGACAACGTGACCGTCGGCTGGGAAATCTGGCGCCAGCTCAACGGCTTCCCGCTCTCGATCAATCCGAATGACGCGTTGCCGGCCGACGCGGTCGCCGGTGAAAAGAGCGGGGGCAAGAGCGACTCCAAAGGCGGAGGCAAGAAGTGATCGGGCACGTGCGAAGCACGCTTGCCCTCGCGCTCTGCTTCTCGTGTACGATCCCGGCGTCGGCGCACGCGCAGGCGGGGCCATCGAGGCTCGACACGCTCGGCACACCATACACGTTTCCTGCCTTTGTCGACGAAATTCTCGCCAATCATCCGGTGGCCACGCAGGCCCGTCTCGTAGCCGATCAGGCCCGCTCCGACCTACGAACCGCATGGGGCGCATTCGATCCCACGGTCACGGCCACCTGGGATCAGAAAAAACTCACCGGCACCGAATACTACAATTACTTCGACGCCGAGCTCAAGATTCCGTTGCCGATCGGGGCCGACGTCACGCTCGCCTTCGATCGCACCATGGGCCGTTTCTTCAATCCGGACCGGCGCACCCCCGTGAACGGCACGTTCGAAGCCGGCATCTCGATTCCGTTGGGGCAACGCATTCTCACCGACGAACGGCGAAACGCGTTGCAGCAGGCGCGCGGCGCGCGGGATGTCGGAGAGGCCGACCGCACCGCGATCGTGAACAAGCTGCTCTTTCTGGCCGCGAAGGACTACGGCTTCTGGTACGAGAGCTGGCGTCGTCGGGTCATTGCGCAGGAAGGTGAGGCGCTGGCCGAGTTCCGGCTGCAGGCAGTGCGACGTCGGGTCGCGGTCGGCGAGGCTGCGCCGATCGACTCCATCGAAGCGTTGCTGGAACTGCAACGCCGCGAGGTCACCCGCTTCGAGGCTGAGGCGTCATTCTACTTCTCATCGCTCAATATTACGGCGTATCTCTGGGATGACGCCGGGCGACCGGCACCGCTCCCGGTCGATGCCAAGCCGGTGCTGCTGGGCATTGAAGGAGTGGGGATCGACTCCACCCGCCTCGAGGCGTTGCTCGATCTGGCCACGCGCCGGAACCCGGAGCTGCTCAAGATACAGGCTCGTGTGAGACAGGCCGAGGCGCAGCGGCTGTTCACCACCCAAGCTCTGCTACCGCTGGCCGAAGCCAAATTGGCCGGGCTCAGCACGAGCGCCAACGAAGAAGCGTTTTTCGATGGCGAGCGACTCGACAACAACTACAAGGCTGGACTGAGCATCAAGTCGCCCCTGCTCTTCCTCAAGGAAACGGGTCGCTTCGCGTCGTCGGGCCAGCGTCTCGAATTTCAGCGACTCGAGCGTGATCGGTTGCGGCGCGAGGTTGAATTCGATGCGCGGGCCGCGATCTTCGATCTGTTCAACCTCGAACGGCTGCGGCAGCGACAGGTGGCCAACGTGCGCAATGCCAGCCTGCTGCGCGACGCCGAGCAGGTGCGCTACGAAGAAGGTGAAGGGACGCTGCTCATTCTCAACATCCGAGAACGGCTCGTTCTCGACGAAGCCGTCAAACTCGCGGCTGTCGAGGCCAAAGTGGCCGGCGCCCGTGCCGCCCTCGTTGTAGCCACCGGCGACCGAACGCTGCTGTTGAATCCGAACTGAGTGGTGAGAGGTGGACAGGGACGGTAACCGCGTTTGATTACGCGTATGCCTTCACTGTGCGAACATGCGTGACCGAGAAGAGTGGGACCTGCCGGAGGACGCCGGCGATCCCGACGAGGCGGAAGACGCGCTCGACGACGAGGAGTTCCCCCTCGGCGACGGCGTGGCCGATCTCGTTGGGGAAGTGCACTGCCCGTACTGCGGCGAACCGGTCGAGATCACGCTCGATCCGGGCTCCGGTAACAATCAGCAGTACGTCGAGGATTGCCAGGTGTGCTGTCGTCCGTGGCTCGTGTCCGTGAGCTACGACGACGACGGTACGGCCCATGTGCACGTGGACGCGAACGACGATCACGATGACAACGATGGCTGACGGCTCGCTCTTGACCGCCACCGACCTGCGAGGGTTGCTGCCGGAGGCGCTGCGCCGTCCGGCACAGGAAGGCGCTCGTCTGGTGGCGCTCCATTGGCTCGGGCAGCTTGGCGAAGCCCGCGCGCAATGGCTGCTCATGGGCGTACCGGATCCCGCAGGGACCGATGCCGGGACCGGATCGGGATCGGCCTCCGAGGCGGACATACTGCATCGCGCCCGCGTCGCGTTGCGACGGCTGCGGGCAGTGCTTCGCGAGCACGAGACAGCGCTCGATGGCGCGGTCGACCAGCGCACGCTCCGGTCGCTGCGGGCGCTCGGGCAGGCCACGAACGACGTCCGGGATGCCGATGTGCAGCGCTCGTGGCTCGACGCCGAGATGGAGCAGCTCCCCACAGTCGCTCGCGACGAAGCGATGCGCTTGCGCGCCATCCTCGACCGTCGTGCGTCGCGGTCGTCGACGGCCGTAACGCGCGCCTTCGCGAAGCATTTCGATCCTATCGTCGATCGCCTGCACACGCGCCTCTCCACGTACCTGCTGTTGCACCGCGTCGGCATGCCGGCGACGCCCACGCCGTTCGCGCGTCATCTCGCGACACGTGTGGAGCGCGCGTCGGCGCGACTGCGGCGCGACCTCGAGCACGTGACCGGTGTCGACTCCCGCGACGCGATGCACCGTGTACGCATTCGCCTCAAGCGCCAGCGCGCTATGCTGGCGCCCTTTGCCAAGTCGCGCCCCGCCCTCGGCGCATGGTACGACCTCGCCACGCGCGGACAGGATCTGTTGGGCGCGGTGCGCGACGCCGACCTGTTGGCCGAACGTGCCCTCGAGGCGAAGCTCCCGGCGCTGCATCACGCCTTGGGCGCTGTCGCGCTGGCGCACTACCAGGCCTTCACGGTGGACTGGTGCGCGCGCATCGACCGTGTGATGCAATCGCTCGAGATGGCCGTGGTCGAACTGCGGCGCGATAGTGCACCGACCACCGAGGCCGGCGTGCCGCTCGAGATCGAGCGGAAGTATCTCCTGCGCCGCGTGCCGCCGGTGGCCGCCGCGGTTCCGCCCATACTCATCGAGCAGGGCTGGCTCCCGGGCAGCGCGTTGCGTGAGCGGTTGCGTCGGTCTACGAATCCCGAGGGGACGGTTGCGTGCTGGCGCAACGTGAAGCTCGGCCCCGCGCAAGCCCATATCGAGATCGACGAAGGCACGAGCCGAGAGCTGTTCGAAGCGATGTGGCCCCTCACGGCCGGAGCGCGTGTGCGCAAGCATCGGCATGTCGTGCGTGATGCTGCGTATGCGTGGGAAATCGACGTGTTCCTCGATCGCGATCTCGTGCTGGCCGAAGTCGAACTCTCTGGGCTCGACGACCGCCCCGCGCTTCCCGAGTGGCTCGCGCCCTACGTCGAGCGTGACGTGACCGGTGAGCCGGCTTACTTCAATTCGGTGCTGGCGCGGGCCGAGCGCTCGCTGCGCTGATCCAGCAATGAGATCGCGATGAGATTGCGCGCATGCTGACGTCATTACTGCCGATTCGTGATCGCCGTGATCGCGTGATCGGCTACGCGGTGTCGACGTGCCCAGCCGACCCACGGCGTAGCGGCTCAGATCCCGACGGGGACGCGCGCCGTCTCGTCGATATGGTGGGGGCGCTCACCCGCCTTGCCGGCCGCAGTCTGGTGGTGCCGGTCACCCCTGCCATCGTGCGAGAAGGCGCGATTACCCGCTTTGCCTCGGCGGATGCCGTATGGCTTCTGGCCACGGAGTCACTCGACGACGCCGCCACACGGCGCGCCGTTGACCGGCTACTTGGCGCCGGCTTTCACTTCGCGTTGCAGGGCTTTCCCGATGGTGAGCCGCTCCCGCCGTCGTTGGTGGGGAGTACCATCGTGCTCGACGCGGCGCGTACGCCGCCGAGCGCCCTCGACTCCCGCGTGCGCGTGCTGCTCGACGCCGGACTCCGTCCACTGGTTCGCGGAGTCGACGACCGCCTCACACGCCATCGCGTATTGCAGGCTGGCGTGCCGCTGTACAGCGGGCGCATGCTGGCTCGTGGTGCTGGTGTCCCGGTAGACCGCACCACCGAGGAAAGTGTGATCCGCGCGATCACCATGCTCTCCGCGTTTGCCGATGGCCGACCGACCGATTCGTCATTCGACACCTTCGTGCGCGATGATCCGCATCTGGCGGCAGCGCTGCTCAAAGCGATGGGCTCCGCGTCACTGGGCGTGCGTGGGCCACGATCGGTCACGCACGCGATCACGATGCTCGGGCGCGACGCGATCATGGACCGACTGGTATCCGTGGCCGCACGCCTGATCGGCGATGCGGCGCAGGATGCTGAACTCGGGTTCGCTGCGCTGCGACGTGCGCGTGTCTGCGAACGAGTGGGCGCCGCGCTCGACAATGCGCCGCATCCGCGCATGCGTCTCATCGCCGGCTTACTCTCGACCTTGGAGTTTGCACTTGGTGCGTCGGCGCCGATCCTGTCGGAACGGTTGGCGCTGCCGACGGCGTTGCGCGATGTGATGATCGACCGCCAGTTGCCGCTCGGTCAGTTGCTCGATGTGATCGATGCGCTCGAGCAGGGCTGGTGGGACGACTTCGTATCACGCTGTGCACGCATCGGGATTGCGCCGGCGGTGGTCGCGGATGCCTGGCTGGCTTCGTGGCGCGCCGCGCGCGACGAACTCGGTATCACCCGCAACGATGGGAATTGAGCGTGTGCGCGCCCGATCTTTCTTCGTAGTGCCCCCGTGTCGATGAGGATCCGATACCGATGACGACGACCGCCCGCGAGTATCTCGTGAATCGCTTCCAGTCCGACGCCGACGTGTTGCGCGAACGCGTCGCGCTGATGGCGCACGGCACAAAGGTGCCCGGTCCCGATGCGGCGACCTCGAGCCGCATGGCCAATGCTTGCGACGAAGTGGTGGCGATGTTGCTCGCGATCGCCAGCACCGGTGATGCGGATGCGGACCTCGACGCGCTCATGGCGCTGGTCCCGCTGCTGGAGCAGCGCGCCGCTGAGCAGCAGTCGAATCCGGCGGTCCGCTCCGTCTATGCCGGCGCCGCCACACGAATCCGCGAGGTCCGGTCGGCGGAAGCCCAATCGTCTCAGGCTGATGGAACGGCGGCAGAGGATCTCGACGAGGCGGATCTCGACGAGGCGGATCTCGATGACGTTGTCGTCGATCATGACGCGATCGAGTGGGACGAAGACGACGACGGCGCTGACGGTGTGAAGTAGGCCATGCGCGACGACGATGAGAAGTCTCCGCCGGGTAAGGTGCGGCTCGACAAGTGGTTGTGGGCGGCACGCTTCTTCAAAACGCGCGTCCTCGCGGCTGAAGCCATCGACGGCGGTAAAGTCGACGTGAACGGGGATCGGGCGAAGCGCGCGAAATTGGTGCAGGCGAGCGACGAGATCCGACTACGCCAAGGTCCCATCGAATGGCAGCTTCGCGTGAAGGACGTCGCGGAGCGCCGCGGGTCGGCGGAGATCGCCCAGCGGCTCTACGAGGAGACGGCCGACGGCAAGCGAAAGCGCGAGGCCGCACAGGAACAGCTGCGCCAGATGCCGATCGCATTCGCGTTCGGCGACAGTAAGCCCGGCAAGCGAGACCGGAGAGCGATTCGCCGACTCAAGGGAGACGCGTCGTAGCGCCCGCGCGACGATCTCCTCGATCGATTCGCCGGGCGCGCGCTGCATCACGGGTATCACTGTCTCGGATGTCACGGCGAGTGCTCGTGCGACGTCCACATCCGGGCCGTCATCCCCCGCAATGATCGCCGCGATCGTGCCCTCGCCGATCGCCTTCGCGAGCTCCGATTGGCGACTGGCGAGGCGCACCCGAGCGCCCGCCTCGCGCAGCAGCACGTCGCAAGCGAGGCAAAACGGTCGACTCGTGGCGTATACCACGATCTGTGGGGCCGTCATCTCAATCTCTTCACAAGGATGCCGTTAACGTTTCCGATGGTGTTGCTGTTCTTCGCGTGCCTTCGCGATCTTCGCGAACTTCGCGTCAAATGCAGTGTCTGCCGCCACCTCGGCGCGAGCGGACAGCCAGCTGGTTCACGCGAAGCTCGCGAAGCACGCGAAGAGACGCGAAGAACAGATAAAATCGCCTGAAGCTACGCCTCGAGTTGTCCATCTCCCTGCCCTACAGCGCAGCGACCGCCGAAATCTCCACCAGAATGCCGCGCAGCGAGGCACCCACCACGGCACGCGCCGGATACGGTGGCGTGAACACGGTCCGATACACGCGATCGAACTCGCCCCAGTCGTTCTCATCAGCCAGATACACCGTAATGCTCACGACATTCGCCAGCGTCGCGCCACCCGCGATCAAAATGCGTTCCATATTCGCCAACGTAAGACGCGTCTGGGCTTCGATGTCCCCGTCCAGGATTTGCCCACTAGCCTGATCACGCGGCGTCTGTCCCGAGACGAACATGAGGTTCCCGATATTTGCGGTGCGCACGCCCGGAGAGTAGGCTCCCACAGGGGCCGGCAGGTTGGGCAGCACGACCGGAGTCCACGGACGATCGGACGGTGCGTCAGCGTGTGGCATTTTTTCTGTCTCGAGGAAGGGGGGCGCGATGGCAACGTATCTCGAACAGCTCGAGACACCGGTACCGATCGTCGACATGGATCGGCTCGCGTTCAATCTGGACCGGATGGCGGCGTACGCTACCCTGCACGGTCTCCGATTACGCCCGCATGTAAAAACGCACAAGTCGCCGCGCATCGCCGCTGAGCAACTGCGTCTTGGCGCCGTGGGGCTCACCTGCGCAACACTGCGCGAGGCAGAAGTGATGGCCGAGGTGTGCGACGACCTGCTGGTGGCGTACCCGCCGGTGGGCGCGGCCCGACTGGAACGACTGGCGCGATTGCCTCAGGATGTTCGCGTGACCGTAGCGGCCGACGATGCGCAGGCGCTCGATGCGCTGAACGTGGCGGCGCGGCTCGGACGACGACAGTTCGATGTGTTGGTCGAAGCCGACCTTGGCATGCACCGAGTGGGTGTGTCGTCGCCCGACCGTGCGGTGACCATCGCCCGGCAGATCGAGCGCGCATCGGCGCTGAACTTTGCGGGCCTGCTGTTTTATCCCGGGCACATTCGGGAAGCTGTCGGCGAACAGGGGGTCGCGTTGGCACGGCTGGGTGCGGACATCGCGACGTACGTGCAGGCGCTCAGCGCCGCCGGCTTGCCACCGCGCATCATCAGCGGTGGTTCGACACCGGCGGCGTGGCGCATGCACGAAATGCCGAGTGTGAACGAAGTGCGACCCGGCACGTACGTGTACAACGATCGCACGACCGCCATGATCGGCGCCTGCGACTGGGAAGATTGTGCACTTACCGTGCTCGCCACGGTGGTCAGCGTGGCCGTGAAAGGTCAGGCCGTGATCGATGCGGGCACGAAGGCTCTGGGACGCGAACCGTTACGCGCGGAAGGTGACGGTTACGGGGCGCTGCTCGATCATCCCGACGTCGTGGTGTCACGCATGTCGGAAGAACACGGCATCCTGGATCTCTCCAAGACCGCGTGGCGACCGCGTCTGGGCGATCAGGTGCGTGTCGTGCCGAACCACGTCTGCATTGTCGTGCATTTGTTCGACGAGATCATCGGCGTGCGCGGACACGCCGTCGAAACACGCTGGACGGTGGAAGCACGCGGCCGAGGCCCTGCCCTTGATGAACTCGCCCAAGGTCCGGCGCGCCCCCGCGCGGTGTAGTACGCCGTTTCACCCGCGACTACGCGCGGGCGATCGGGCCCGTGCGTCCGCGCGCGAGCTTCACCAGATCCATCGGCGCCAGCGAGAGCTCGAGTCCGCGACGACCGGCGCTCACGTGCACACGTGCGAACGCGAGGGCACTCGCGTCGACCACCAGCGGCAGCTGCTTCTTCTGGCCCAGCGGACTGATCCCGCCCACCACGTATCCGGTCGCGCGTGCGGCCGCCGCGGGATCGGCCATCCGCACGCGTCGAGCACCGACCGCGTCGGCCAGCGCCTTCAGGTCGAGCATCATCAGCACCGGCACCACGGCACACACCAGCCCGACGCCTTCCGCATCGACCACGAGCGTTTTGAAGACCGTAGCGGGATCGAGTTGCAACAGATCAGCAGCCTCACGCCCGTACGACTCGGCGGCCGGGTCGTGCTCGTAAGACAGCACGTCGTGCGCGACCTTGGCCTTGCGCACTAACAGGATGGCGGGCGTCATCCTTCAAGATTGCTGCTAGCTTGCACCAAGGCCACCGCTTTCCCCATACATGACCACACTTTCGCCACGCCGCATTCTGTTGGTGGACGCCGACGCGTTCTTCGTGGCCGTGGCGCGCCAGGAGGATCCGGACGGCGCCGGCAAAGCGACGTTACTGATCGTGGGCGGGCGGCCGGGCTCACGCGGCGTGGTGTGCAGCGCATCGTATGAGTGTCGGGCCTATGGCGTACGCTCTGGCATGCCAATCTCACGGGCGCTCAAGCTCTGCCCGAGAGCTACCTGCGTGCCGGTGCCCCGTGGTGCCTGCAGCGCGCGCAGTAAGGCGATTCAGCAGGTGCTGGCCACCATCGCACCGGTGGTACAGGCATCCAGCATCGACGAGTGGTATTGTGATATGGGCGGCACGGAGGCGCTGTACGGTCATGAGTCGCTCGAGGCCACGGCGCATCGCATCCGGAGCGCGGTCTTCGCGGCCACGGGCCTGTCGGTGTCGATCGGCGGAGGCACGTCGCGTCTGGTGGCCAAGATGGCCGTCGAATTGGCCAAGCCGAAGCCCGGCACCGGCGCCACCGGCGTGCGCTGCGTGACGCCCGGTCACGAAGCCGCGTTTCTCGCCCCGTTCCGGCTCGCGGATCTTCCCATGGTGGGCCCGCGATTTGCGGCCACGCTGGAGCGGATGGGGCTCGACACCATCGCCGACGCGCAGCGCTGGAGCGAAGCCGACTTACAGTCCCGTCTCGGCGAACGCGCAGGCCCGTGGCTCTACAAGCGCGTGCGCGGCATCGACGACAGCATCGTGACGCCTCGTGAGACGCAGAAGCAGGTGAGCCGCGAGGAGACCTTCGGCCGCGACCTGCACGACGACGACATCCTCGAGCGCGAACTCCTCCGGCTGGCGGTACGGGTCAGCACCGACCTCCGGCGACAGGGGCTCCAGGCGCGCACGGTCACCGTGAAGCTCAAGGATGCCGACTTCAAGACGCGGTCCGCCCAGCGTACGCTGGCCGCCCCGATAGAGTCGGAGAAATCCGTCATCAAGGCAGCGCGGGTGCTGTACCGGGCCCTTCGCAGCAAACGGCGCGTCGGAGTCCGCTTGCTTGGCATCGGCCTGTCGCACTTCGACGACGACACGTCGGGCGCCGGCTCCGGGGCTGCCACCCAGCTGGGGTTCTTTGCGCCCCCGCCCGCCCCACTCGCGGAGGGTGAACCGGTGGAGAACGCGAAAGACCGGGCACTGACCCGGGCACTCGACCGGATCCGAGACCGTTATGGAAGCGCCGCCATCATTCCGGCCCGTTTGGTCGATGGCGCGCACGAGAACGCACGTGATACCGGGCCGAGGGTGGAAGAATGACGCGGCCTTGTGTAGTTTCCTGTCGGTTCCGCCCCGGCACTGGGGCTTTCATCCGCGCTGGCGTCTGTGTATCGAGCCGTTTGCGCTTTCCTGTCGGGGTGTCTTCATGAGTGTCGCGTACGATCCGAACAAGCTGGGCTGGCCTGCTGCCGCCGTGACCGTCGTCGGCACGTTGGGGCTGCTGTTCATGGCCTACACGATCCACAACAAGACGTATCGGCATCCGCGCGACCCGATGAACTTCCAAGTCTACAACGCGGAAGACAAGGCGAAGCACAGCACCGCCGGGAGCCACGATGCGCCCGCCGAAGGTGCTGCTGCGCCCGCTGCTGAAGCCAAGCACTAAGGACATCCGTCGGCGTCGGGCTGCAACGGTAGCGTGAACCAGAACTCGCTGCCGTTGCCGTGTGCACTGTCCACACCGATCTCGCCACCGTGAGCGTCAACGATGCCCTTGGCGATGAAGAGGCCGAGCCCCGACCCGGCGCGCAACAATCGCGGCGCCTGCCAGTAGCGTTCGAACAGCCGAGGCACGTCCTCGGCTGACACGCCGGGGCCGCTGTCACGCACACTGATGCGCACGCGGCCATTGCGACACTCGGCGGTGAGAACGATCTCGCCACCGTGCGGCGTGAAGCGCACCGCGTTGCCGAGCAGATTGGAGAGCACCTGCTGCAGGCGATGACCGTCTGCTTGCAGGGGCGGAATGTCGTCGTCGATATGGCGCACGAAACGCAACACGGCATCCTCCATCACCGGCTCGAAGACGTCGGCCGATTCCTTCACCAATTCCGACAGCAACACCGGTTGACGCTCCACCCGTAGGCGCGAACTCGCGATGCGCGACACGTCTTGCAAATCTTGTATCAGTCCGTCCGCCTGGCGGGCTGCACCTCGAATCGATTCGACGTCGTCGCGATCCATCAGCGGGCGTTCATCGTCGGGATCACGGTTAAGTACCGAACCGGTGAGCATCACAATGGCATTCACCGGATTCCGTAGGTCGTGTGACACGATCGCCAGCATGTCATCACGCTCCCGTACGGCACGGCGCGACTCCTGATACAGCCGCGCGTTTTCGAGTGCCAGCGCGGCGAGACCGGCAAACTGATCGGCCACCTGGGCCTCGTCGATGCTGTGCGCCGCGCCCTCGTGGGTGCGCACGAGATGCAGCGCACCGATTGCCCGTCCACCGGCACGCAGCGGCACGAGCAGTACGGCACTCGCGCCGAGCGCTTCTGCACGCTCCCGCACGGCCTGCTCGTGGAAATTCGCCGACAGCCACGACGGGACATCGGTGATCCGCTGCGCTTCCGTTTCGTACGCCCCGCGTGCGGCGCTCGTGAGCGTCAAGTCTGGACTTGAAGCCTCCGACACACGCGATACCAGTCCCGATGTTTCATCGTGTCGTCGCGGATCCATATGCGTGGCCGCCGCCCGTCGGCTGTACCCTTCCGGTGTGAGCAGTTCGAG